>PDWI01009947.1_pt1 | contig 10765 bp, 9 predicted proteins | sample 1430891 | NCBI WGS metagenome assembly PDWI01 (sample SAMN01162508, study PRJNA174530) | Oral metagenome, whole genome shotgun sequencing project. | biome: Marine environment; feature: Marine mammal; material: Swab sample of the gingival sulcus; isolation source: swab sample of gingival sulcus... | reverse complement strand
GATCTTGTCGGTGTGGATCTCGCTGTCACCCTCGAAGAGGGTGTTGCCGAAGGGGTCGTGGTACTCGGAGCCCTCGAAAAGGGTGATCTTGTGCTTCACCTGGACCCACGAGGCCCCACCGTAGATGAAATAGGCCAGATCGCTGGTGCTGTGGAAGGCCATGAGCAATTCCGTGCCGCGCTGGCTCCATTCCGAGTTGTATCCCTGCTGGTAGATGATGCCCCCGTTGGTGATCGTGTATTTCTCGTTGGAGGCCTTGCTGAAATTCAGGGGGGCGGAGAGCTGGAACGACAGGGTTTCGCTCAGTTGGTAGCCCAAAGCAGGGGTTCCCCCCAGGAGCAGCTTCTCCGGCCAGTTGAATCCCAGCGCCCCGCCTTCGGTGCTCAGCGGATAGTTGATGCGGAAAGCGATATCATCCCAGGTGCCTTTGCCTTCCATGTACTGGGTGTGGACGGCCGCTCCCAGATAAAAACCGGAATCCGGGCGGTCGGCCATCGCGTCGGCGGGCACCAGCAGAACGATGGCCGACAGAACGATGGCGGGCAGGGTGAAACGCAACGATTTCAAGGGTGTCCTCCGCGGGGCACTGGGGGGTGAGAACCTGGTTGGTTGGAGCATAACATTAGGGTCTGAAGTCCTGGGGAGCAACCCGCGCGGGGTGTCGCGGGGGCGTCGCCCTGGGGGGAGATGGGAAGCCCAGGGCTGATGCCCGTTCATGAATACCCGGTTTGCAAATACCCGGTTTGCATGTTGCGCCGATAGCCGCGGAGTAGCACAATAGGCGGGCTGTTCCGCATGCATGAACCAGGGGTGTGGAGACGCGCCCCGTCTCGAGATTGGGATATGATATGATGTTGCCCCTTCTGCTGACGCTTGCCTTGCTGACCCCTTCGCCCGATCCCTGGGACACGGGCCTGGGACGGAGCGACAACGCCTGCCTCGGGTTCCTCTTCGAGGTCACTTTCATGAAGATCGATGTGGCGGAGATGGAGGCCTGGCTGGATGACGACACGGCCGCCGCCGTTGCCGCGGCCCGCGCCGAGGGCAAGGATCTGGAAGACCGGGTGGCGGAGATCATGCTGGGGGCGGATAATCTTGTCTTCCGTATGGAAATAGCCCGCGACGGGGATCTGAGTAAGCTGCGCCGAGGCATGGGCAAGAACCTGGAAAAAGCCGTCCAGCAGGGCCTGATCGATGCCGAGGGCCAACAGAAGGTGCTGGACGGTCTGGCGGCCCTCATGGATCCCTTGGGGGACCGTAAGGCCATGGAGGGTGACGTGATCCTGTACCACATCACCCCCGAGGCGGTGCGCATGGCCTACTTCGACACCGAAGGTCGGGTTCTGCAGGAACAGACCTTCACCGATCCGGCCTGGCCGGCGGGCATCAAAGGCGTGTTCCTGACCCAGGGGTCGAAATTCCGCAAGAAGTGGGGCCGGTCCCTGAAGGACTAGCCCCCTGGCCCGCGGGCCGGCTCAGATGCGGATGGTGAACTCGCTCGTGGGCACCCGCAGCTTCTTGTAGTGCTGGTGGTGATCGTCCTCAGCGCGGTAACCGATGGGGCACAACAGCACCGATTGCAGGTCCTTGTCCGCCAGGCCCAGAGCCGCATCCACCTGCGCGGGCAGGAAACCCTCCATGGGGCAGGTGTCTATACCCTCGACGGCGGCGACGGTCATGAGCTGGCCCAGGCCGATGTACGCCTGCTTGGCGGCCCATCGGGCGGTCTCTTCCTCGGTCTGACGGCCCAAGAAACCCTGCACCATGTCCCGCAGGCGTTGCCCCTTATCACCCAGATCCCGCTCGGCGATGGCCATGTTCACCATCTTGTCGATGTAGGCCGTGTCGATGGTCTTGAGGGTGGCCAGGACGAACAGGTGGGAGCAGGTGCCGGGCTGGATCTGGCCCCAACAGTGCTCATCCAGGCTGGCCAGCAACGCGCGGTCTTCCACGACGACCAAGCGGAAGGGCTGCATGCCCAGGGAGGTGGGCGTCAGGCGGACGGCCTCGATCAGCTTTTCGACGGTCTCGGCGGGGACTTTCCGGCTCTTGTCGAACTTCTTGACGGCGTAGCGCCAGTTCAAGGCGGTGATGATTTCCATATTGCTACTTCTTTCACGGGGAATGAGGGGTGTTGAACACCCCACCAGGAATAAGGCCATTCAGGGATTTCGCCAGGAAGCCGCCCTCTATCCAGCCGCCCTCTCCACCCGACAGCCGGATCCCGCTTAGACCTTGCGCCCCAGGGCCACCAGCGCGTTGCCCAAGCCGCCCCAATTCAGCAGCCGTTCCTTGGCTCCGGCCAGGCCGCGCCGCCAGCCGGTCTCCATGCCGGAGCCGCTGACGGTGCGCAGAGATTCCACCGCGAAACCGGACCGCGTCAGGGTCATCCGCAGTCCCCTGGGTGAAAACAGGTGCAGATGCTGCCGCGGATCCCGCATTTCCCAGCGATCCTTCTGCAAACGATGGCGCAGGCCCCGCGTGTTGGGGGTCTGGATCAGGACCACCCCGCCCGGCTCGAGGTGGTCGTGGACGTTGCGTAGAAGCCGGTCCGGATCCAGCACATGCTCCAGCACATCCAGGGCCAGCACCGCGTCGTGGGTGCCGTTCCAGGTTCCGGGGTCGGAGGCGTCCCCGAGGGCCACCCGCGCCTCAGGCCGGGCCGTTCGCGCCAGCCGAGCCAGATCCATGGACATCTCGATGGCCTGGGTCCGCCAGCCGCGTTGCCCGGCCAGTGTCAGCATCACGCCGGACCCGCACCCTATTTCCAACAGACGGCGATGCGGCGCGGTGGCCGCGACAGCCTTTTCCAGCCGGGCCAGATGGCGCAGAAAGTAGCCCTTGCGGCGGGCCTCGCGATCCGCCTGTCGCCGCACGCCCTCGGCACCCTCGAAGACGGTATTGGTCTGCTGCGTGGGCAGTGGGTGCAGGAAGATGCCACCGCAGGCGGGGCAGCCGCGGTAAGGATCGCGCTGGCCGGTAGCAGGAAAGGCGGTGACGGGGTGCCGACACATGGCGCACCGCATCAGGACGGTCTCTCGTTGAAGGGCGGTCGGGCGATCATCACCGGTCGGGCTTCTTTCTTGGGTTAATGGCCTAGGCTGCTTTCCTGAGTGAAAGGGCGATTCTAACTCCTGAAACGCTTTTGGAAAACAACGGACCCTGTCGGAGCGGGCTGCCCGGGATGTCTTGAAGGCCGTGTGGTCTCGACACCAGAGTGGCCTCGACGCCAGAATAGCCTCGACGCCAGAGCGATCTCAACGCCAGAGCAGCAGCTTCAACGCCAGGAGCACCGTCACCACCAGCACCATCTTGCGCAACCAGCCATGCCCTTTGCTGACGGCCAGCTGGCTGCCCAGCCAACCGCCCACCATGTTGCCCGCCGCCAGGGTCAGCCCCAGGGGCCAGTTCACCTGACCCGCCCACGCGAAAGCGGGCAGCGCGCAGAGGGTGAAAACCATCACCACGAAAACCTTGATGGCGTTGATGCGCACCAGGTCCAGGCCGAAGGCCAGCAGGCCGGTGATCATGATGAACCCCACCCCCGCCTGGATGAATCCGCCATAGATCCCGACAAGAAAAAAGAGAGCAACCCAGATCACGATCCGCCGCGGTGTCAGGTCCGCCGCGGGGAAGCGCCAACGCCGCGCGGGGTCCACGATCATGAGGACCGCCACCATGAGCATCACCCCGGCCAGGACGAGCCGGAAGGTGCTATCGTCCATATCCAGCGCCAGCCGCGCGCCCAGCACTCCGCCCACCGCCGCGGGCCCGGTGCCCAGCAGGGCCGGCTTCAGCGGCAGCCGGCCCCGATGCCGGAAGCCCTGCACCGCCACGATATTCTGCAACAGGATGGCCACCCGGTTGGTGCCGTTGGCCATGGCCGCGGGCAGCCCGAGGAAGATGAGCAGGGGCATGGTCAGCAGGCTGCCCCCGCCGGCCAGCACGTTGATCACGCCGGCCACCAGGCCGATGCCGAACAGCAGGAGCAGTTGCCAGATTTCCGGGGAAGGGTTCACGGGAGAGCGCTCGTTTCCTGGGCGATGGGGATCGGCGTGACCCACGCAAGATAATACGGCGATGGCGCGGGGGCACGGCGGCGTGCCAAGGTGGGATTGCCAAGGTGGCATTGCCAAGAGGGGCTCGGCCCTTTATAATCCCGCAGACACCCCATGGCCCCAACCCGTCAGGAAACCATGTCCAGAACAACCTTTGCCGACCTCGGCTTCAGCGAACCCATTCTGCGTGCCCTCAAGGATTGCGGGTACGAACACCCCACGCCCATCCAGGAAGAGGCCATCCCCATCGTCATGTCGGGGGCGGATCTCATCGCCACCGCCCAGACGGGCACCGGCAAGACGGCAGCTTTCACGCTGCCGCTGATCGATGATCTGGGCACGCGCGAAGCCGGCCCCGGAGACACACCTCTGGTGCTTGTGCTGACGCCCACCCGGGAGCTGGCCCAGCAGATCGACGAGAACATCCGCCAGTACGGCAAGTACGTGAATTCGCGCGTGGTGACCATCGTGGGCGGTGTGGCGGCAGAGAAGCAGATCAGGAAGCTGCGCCAGGGCGTGGATTTCGTGGTGGCCACCCCCGGCCGCCTGATCGACCTGCTGGAACGCAAGGAAGTGGATCTGTCGGATGTGGAATTCCTGATCCTGGACGAGGCCGACCGCATGCTGGACATGGGTTTCATCCACGACGTGCGCTGGATCGCCGAGCAGGTGCCCCGGCCCCGCCAGTCCCTGCTTTTTTCCGCCACCATGACCGCCGGCGTGCGCAGCCTGGCGTCGGGGATCCAGGAGGACGCCCAGAGCGTGTCCGTGGCGCCGCCTTCGACGGTGGCCGACAACATCGACCAGGTGGTCATGTTCGTCGAGAAGAAGGACAAGCCCAACCTGCTGGAAGAATTGCTCAAGGGCGATGATACCGAGCACACCCTGGTCTTCACCAGCCGCAAGGTCGTCGCCAGCCAGATCGCGCGTATGCTGGAGAAGCGTGGCGTGGTGGCCGAGGCCATCCACTCGGACAAGAACCAGAGCCAACGGCAGAAAGCTCTGCAGAAATTCATGGAGGGCAAGGTCAAGGTCCTGGTGGCCACCGATATCGTGGCGCGGGGCATCGACGTGGAGGGTATCAGCCACGTCATCAACTATGAGCTGCCGGAGGATGCGGACAACTATGTGCACCGCATCGGCCGCACGGCCCGGGCCGGGGCCAAGGGCACGGCGGTCAGTCTGTGCAGCATCGAGGACATTTCCAATCTGCGGGGTGTCGAACGGCTTCTTAAAGAGGAACTGCGCGAGGAGACGGACCAGCCTTTCCACTCGGATCTGGTGCAAGGAGCGTTGGCTTCGGCCAAGAAGGCGGCGCGGCAGCGGGCCAAGACCGGACAAGGCCGGGGGTCGGGCTCCAAGTGGCGTCGCTAGGGGAATCATCCCTGGAGGACAAGGTCCTGTCCGGAAGCCTCTGACCATCTGCCCACAGCATCCCTTTGAACGGGATGCTGTGGTGCCCGATTGAGGCTTCCGGTCGGAAAGACGTCCTGTTACAACGCCTCATCAAGCCACACGTTGAAGCTCACTTTGCAGGTCTTTAAAAAATCGAGCAGCCGGGCGTGCGTGATGCCGCCTTCCAGATCCAGATCCAGTTCCAGCACGGGATTGCCTTCTTCGTCGAGATACGAACGTGAATAGCGCTTGGAGCGATTCCAGGCATTCACCTTTTCCAGATTCGCCGAATCCGATTGGAAGTGCACGAAGAACTGCAACGCGTTCTGGTTGTCGGATATGAACATGAATGCCATGTACCCATCCAACTTCCATAAGATGTCGCCATCGGAATCCAGCGAGACGGCGTATCCTTCCTCGTCCATGATGCCCAACAACTCCGAATGGGTCACGCTGGTCAGGATCTCCTGGTCTGGGCCGGCCAGGGCGGATGTGGCCAGCAGCAAGAGCGTTAGCAAGAGCACAGTACGATGGGCAAAACGGTCCATGGGGTTTCTCCTCGGTTGGGCATTAGTCGCTACACCAGTGCGTCATGGCAGACTATATCGGCAGGGTCGCAAGAGGCTCAATCCTATTTTCAGAGGGGATTGTTCAGCGAATATTTCAGATTTGACACAGACATCGGCACGGCTGTCAAAATAAGGTTAACTTTATTCTTTTTAGTGGGTTGCCACTTCCGATATGCCTCTTTATATTCATCCCCTTCAGTGGGAGAAATGGCCATATCAAGGTTGAACGCCAGGGGGAAGATATATCATGCCCATCGACCGTCTAAAGACGCATGGTCATCATGAGAATGATCCCGTCGTCCACCAAGACGAGGGCTACGATGACCGCCACTGTCCTCATGTCCACTGCCATCCCTCGGCCCGTCGGGACGCGCCTTTCCCGGTGACTATCCATGTCGACGGGGTTTGCAGTCCCTCGGGCAAAGAAAAGCACCACATCAGTTCGGTGGCTCTGTATGACGGCACCCAACTGCTGGGCGAGGCCAATTTTCCGGCTGGAAATCGTGACGGGAGGATGCCCGGGGCCCAAGTAGCGGTCACCTTCAACGTGGTGCCCACTGGTCGTCGGATGAAGCTGAGGGCCATGGCCTACTGCACCGAGCACGGCCTGTGGGAAGGGCCCACACAGGATGTTTCCGTCGAGGATTGAAACCAGATGAGCGCGAAAGAAGAACCGCCGGTCTGACACCGGCGGTTCTTCTTTGTGACTTCCATAAGGTCCTGAGGCGCTGAAGCCCCGCGGAGCCCCTACATGCCGTCGATGATCCCGTTCAAGGTGGCGCTGGGCCGCATGGCCGCCTCGATCTTGGCGGGATCCGGGTCATAATAGCCGCCGATGTCCACGGGCGAGCCCTGAGCGGTCAGCAGTTCTTCGCAGATCTTGGCCTCGGCCTCGGCCAGGGCCTGGGCCACGCCGGCAAAGCGGGCCTTCAGCTCCGCGTCCTGGTCCTGGGCGGCCAGGGCCTGGGCCCAATACAGGGCCAGGTAGAAGCTGCTGCCGCGGTTGTCCATCTCGTTGACCTTGCGGCTGGGGGCGCGCTCGTTCTCCAGATAGGTGCCCACGGCGGCGTCCAGGGTCTCGGCCAGGATGGCGGCCTTCCGGTTGCCCGTGCTCTCGGCAATCATCTCCAGGCTGGGCACCAGGGCGCAGTATTCGCCCAGGCTGTCCCAGCGCAGGTGGCCCTCCTGGAGGAACTGCTGCACGTGCTTGGGCGCGCTGCCGCCGGCACCGGTCTCGAACAGGCCGCCGCCGTTGAGCAGGGGCACGATACTCAGCATGCGGGCGCTGGTCCCCAACTCCAGGATGGGGAACAGATCCGTCAGATAATCACGCAGCACGTTGCCGGTGGCGGCGTTGGTGTTCTCGCCGCGGCGCACCCGCTCCACGGTGAAGCGCATGGCCTCCACCGGGGGCATGATGTGGACTTCCAGGCCATCGGTGTCGTGTTCGGGCAGGTACTGCTTGACCTTCTCGATGATCCGGGCGTCGTGGCCGCGCTCCGGATCCAGCCAGAAGACCACGGGCCAGCCGGTGGCGCGGGCGCGGTTCACGCTCAGCTTCACCCAGTCGCGGATGGGTTCGTCCTTGGTCTGGCAGGCGCGGAACACATCGCCCTCTTCCACGGGCTGCTCCAGCAGCGTCTGCCCGGCGCCGTCCACCACGCGGATGACTCCCTCGCCCGGGGCCATGAAGGTCTTGTCGTGGCTGCCGTATTCCTCGGCCTTCTGGGCCATCAGGCCGATGTCGGCCACGGTGCCCATGGTGGCCGGATCGAACTGCCCGTTCCGCTGGCAGTCGGCGATGACCTCCTGGTACATGGTGGCGTAGCAGCGGTCCGGCACCATGGCGATGGTGTCCTGCAGGGCGTCGTCCTTATTCCACATCTTGCCGCCGTCGCGCACCACGTTGGGCATGCTGGCGTCCACGATCACGTCGTTGGGCACATGCAGGTTGGTCTTGCCGATGCGGCTGTCCACCATGGCCAGGCCGGGGCGCGTCTCGTAGACGGCCATCAGATCGGCCTCGATTTCGGCCTTCTTGTCGGCGGGCAGGCGGTCCAGCTTGTCGTACACGTCCTGCAGGCCGTTGTTCAGATTCACGCCGACGCTTTCCAGGGTGTCGGCATGCTTCTTCAGGGCGGCCTCGTAGTACACGGCCACGGCGTGCCCGAAGAGGACGGGATCGGAGATCTTCATCATGGTGGCCTTCAGGTGCAGGCTCAGCAGCACGCCCTTCTGCTTGGCTTCATCCATGGTGGCGGCGTAGAAGGCGCGCAGCTTCTTCACGTTCATGACAGAGCTGTCCAGGACCTCGCCCTTCAGCAGGCTCAGGTTTTCCTTCAGGATGGTGCTGGTGCCGTCGGCACCCTCGAACCGGATCTGTGCGGTCGTGGCCGCGGGCAGGATCACGCTCTTTTCGGTGCCGTAGAAATCGCCTCCGTCCATGTGGGCCACGCGGCACTGGGAACCGCTCTCGGGCCAGGGCTTCATCATGCGGTGGGGGTTCTTCTGGGCAAACTTCTTGACGCTGGTGGCGGCGCGGCGGTCGGCGTTGCCTTCGCGCAGCACCGGGTTAACGGCCGAACCCAGGACCTTGGCGAAGCGCGCGCGCAGGGCCTTCTCCTGATCCGTCTTCGGCTCTTCGGGGAAGTCGGGGACATCGTAGCCGTGATCCTGCAACTCCTTCAGGGCGGCCTGCAGCTGAGGGATGGAGGCGCTGATGTTGGGCAGCTTGACGATGTTGGCCTCGGGGGTCTTGGCCAAAGCCCCCAGCCGCGCCAACTCGTCGTCAATCTTCTGAGCGTCCGTCAACTTATCGGGGAAGTTGGCCAGGATGCGGCCAACCAGCGAAATATCACTGGTTTCCACCTCGATACCCGTACCTTTGGTGAAGGCCCGCACGATGGGCAGCAAGCTGTAGGAGGCCAGGGCGGGGGCTTCGTCGATCTTCGTCCAGGTGATCTTGGAAGAGCTCATAGGATAATCCCTCGATGTTGGAGGATGGCAGCGGCGGGCACACGCACACCCGCCCGCTTGGGGGCCGGTTTACTTGCAGCGAAACAATGATTGGCAGGGGGGAGGGCACTGTCAAGACGCTTCTCGCTGAACCGCCCCGTGGCCTTGGGCAGGGCGCCGGACCCGGTTCCAGCGGCCTGTGCTGGAGACCATCGCGGGCAGCTATCGTAGGAGAACATCATTGGTCGCGCCGGGGGTAGCGGGATAGTAGTATTCGGGACGGGAAAAACGAAAGGAAGCCCCATGGCCCCCCTCCCGCCCCGACGCCTGACCGATCTTCCGTTGCCGTCCTATCGCCACATACCCGGTGAGACGCCGCATCCCACCCGCTCTGCCGAGGGGCATTCCTACAATCCGGGCGGCGCCCAGCCTGATCTGCCCGGCCTGCCCGATCTGCCCGATCTGAACAGGAGCGCCCCCTTGGCTTGCGAGGAGTTCCTTTATGGCGTGGATCTTTTCAATGGGGGCTACTGGTGGGAGTGTCACGAAGCTCTGGAGGGCTTGTGGCGTGTGGCGGGACGCGGCTCGCCGGCGGGCCATGTGCTGCAGGCCGTCATCATGTGTGCCGTGGCCCATCTGAAAATCATCAAGGGCAACACGGTGGGGGCCCGCCGCCTGTTCCACAACGCGGAACGGCACGTATTCGAAGCGGAAAAGATGGATCTGGGCCTGGATCTGATCGGCATGCTGGCCGAAACCGGGGCGTTCGTGTTCCAGGACTCGGAGAAGCCGGCGGTTTTGCGACTGCTGGATTGATGGTGCGGGGATGATGGGGGAGGCCTCTCTCATCCCATTCTCACCTGCCATTCCCGGGTAGCTCCTTGGTCCATAATGGTGGTTTCTGGGCGTTGCGGCCGGAAAACCGTGGAGGGCGCGCCGGCGGCGTGCGCCCCGTGAGCCCCATAAGCCCCGTGCGTCCCGTGAGTCCCGTGCGTCCCATAAGCCCCGTGATGTGGTTTTCGGGAACGCGGATTTGGGAGTAGAGATCGGAGGTGGCGGCCCTTAGGGGTTAACTTCTTTGTTGGGGCGGCTCACTTCTGAGTCGACTCCTTTGGGCTTTGTGCCCGCCTGGTGGCTCTTCCCCCGGGCGGGTTTTTGTTTGTCGTGGGCCCGTTGGTGGCAGGCGCTGCAGAGGGTGGTGAGGTTTTCTTCGGCGTTGGTGCCGCCTTGGTGGCGGGGCGTGATGTGGTGGATTTCCAGGAAGCGGGTGTGAGGGCAACCGGGCGCTTGGCAGCGGTGCTGGTCGCGGGCCAGTACCCGCCGGCGGGTACTGGGCGGGATGGCGGATTTGTTGGGGCCGTCCCCGGTGGCTACGCGGGCGTCGCAGGCCAGTTTCTCGTATTCGGTAGGGGTGAGTTCGGTTTCGCCGCGGCTGGTGGTGATGTGGGATTTCTCGCATTTAGGGCAGTGATGGATGTGGATCTGGGTGTGGGGTTCTTTGGGGTTAGCCGCGCCCCTGGAATCAGCCCGGCCCGCCAGCGAGGCCATGGCCTCCAACAGCATGATCGCTCGGCCGGAACCGGCCACCGCGCCGCCCTGCTTCCCGATAGCCTCGACCAGCGCCTCGAAATGGGCCAGCTGCTCGCTAGTCAATTCAAAGATGACCTGGTGGGTGAGGGCCACGGGAAGCGCGCCGGAGGGATGGGGGCCCGCCAACAATTCGCCCTGGGCCGGATTTTTCGACCGCTCCCGCCTGGCCCGCTGCTTCGCCCGCTTCACCGTTTCGCG
>PDWI01009946.1_pt1 | contig 10766 bp, 10 predicted proteins | sample 1430891 | NCBI WGS metagenome assembly PDWI01 (sample SAMN01162508, study PRJNA174530) | Oral metagenome, whole genome shotgun sequencing project. | biome: Marine environment; feature: Marine mammal; material: Swab sample of the gingival sulcus; isolation source: swab sample of gingival sulcus... | reverse complement strand
CACATTTATTAGTTTTATTTACTTAAAAAACTATTTGTAATCTTTTAATTCTTCTTGAAGGCGTTTTCGTGCTAAAAATATACGGCTTTTAACTGTACCTATTGGTAAGTTCATTTTTTTAGCAATTTCCTCATATTTAAATCCTTGTATGTGCATTGTAAAAGGTAAACGATAAGGAGTGTCAAAAGAATTAATGCTGTTTCTGATTTCTCCTGCATAATAAGAACCATCAGGAGTTTCAAATCCAGAATTTTGTGGAAGATTTAAATAGTGTAAATCATCTGTTCTATCAAAAACAGTTTGGTTTCTAACTATTTTACGGTAATTGTTAATGAAAATATTTTTCATAATGGTTAAGACCCAACCTTTGAAATTAATATTTTCTTTAAATTTATCTTGATTGTTTAAGACTTTCAGTGTTGTATCTTGTAATAAATCTTCTGCATCTTCATGATTCAATGTTAATGAAAAAGCAAAATTTCTCATATTACTTTGTAATTCTACCAATCTACTCTCAAAGTGTTTTGTTTTCATCTGATTTATTTTATTTTTTTATAAACCTTTTTAAGGTTAAGTAAATTACAAAGAATTTTCTTATCTAAATAGGGCTTATCTTAAAAGTAATTAAAGTTACAAATATAATGATTTTTTTATAATAAATCACTATTTTTGCATAAAAAATAATTGACTATGAAAAAAATGTTGTTTATTGTAATACTATCTTTCTTGTTTTTTTCAAGTAGTATTTATAGCAAAAATAATACCAAGATACTTTTTTACAATATTGATTTGAAAAAAGAAGTAGGCAGTACAACTTGGATTTATATTAAAGAGGGGTTTAACGAAGCAAAGGAGCTGAAAGCTGATGAGATTATTATTTCAATGAATACTTATGGTGGAGAGGTGGTATATGCTGATTCTATTCGTACAAAAATTTTACACAGCAAAATTCCTGTTACGGTATTTATTGATAACAATGCAGCATCAGCAGGAGCTTTAATATCCATCGCAGCAGATAAAATTTATATGCGTGGAAGCGGAACAATCGGTGCTGCATCAGTCGTTGACCAAACAGGTAAAAAGATGCCCGATAAATACCAATCATATATGAGAGCAACAATGCGTGCAACTGCTGAATATCACGGCAAAGATACCATTGTAAATAAAAATGACACGGTTTATCGTTGGAAAAGAAATCCCAAAATAGCTGAAGCAATGGTGGACGAACGTACTCATATAGAAGGAATTATTGATTCTACACAAGTATTGACGTTCACTACCGAAGAGGCTTTGAAATATGGATTCTGTGATGCTATTGCGGAAACTATAAATGATGTGATGAAAACAGAAGCAAATGGAAAAGAATATGAATTAAAGAGTTTTCAACCAAACACTTGGGATAATATAAAAGGGTTTATGACAAGTCCTTATTTTCAAAGTATTTTAATTATGTTAATTATTGGAGGTTTGTATTTTGAATTACAAAGTCCAGGAATTGGGTTTCCATTACTTGTATCGGTCGTGGCTGCCATTTTGTATTTTTCTCCACTTTATATTGACGGTTTGGCAGAAAGTTGGGAAGTTATTTTATTTGTTATTGGAATTGTACTCGTTTTGTTAGAAATATTTGTTATACCTGGTGTTGGGATAGCAGGAGTATTAGGAACAATACTTATTATTGTTGGATTGACATTAAGTCTTATTCATAATGTTGAATATGATTTTGCACCAGTAAAAACAAGCAGTATAAATAAAGCTTTTTTAACTGTTATTTCTGGAGTGGTTTTAGGATTTATTTTAACATTGTATATCAGTAGTAAAATAGGTAAGAACGGTTTGTTTAGAAAATTAGCATTGAATACAAAATTGGAAAAAGAAAAAGGATATGTTAGCAATCCAAAAGAATTTTCTAAATTAATAGGGAAAAAGGGATTGGCACACACTGATTTGCGACCTTCGGGAAAAGTGATGATTGATAATGAAGTGTACGATGCTGTTTCTGCGAATGGTCTCTATATTGAGAAAGGAAGTTCTATTACTGTTAAGCGACATGAAACGGGGCAGATTTACGTGATATAATTATAAAAAAGAACTTTTTTATAAGTTTTATTTTTTTATTAAAAGGCAAAGTCTTAACTTTGTCAAGAAATTTGAAATATTTTAATGAATAATAAGTATGACATTCTAATAGAGAAGTTTGAGCAAAATATTCTAGAATTAATTGCAGAAAATGATAGATTGAAAAGAGAAAATCAATCGTTAGAGGCTGAAATAGAAAGAAAAGAAAAGAAATTTAATACTAAACTGCAAGAACAACAAAAAGAATTGAATATTGCTTATGAAAAACTAGAAGAATTAAATACAGAATATGAAAATTTACTTTCTACGGAGGTTTTAAGTGGAACATCGGAAGGAAGAGATAAATTCAAACAATTTTTAGAAGAGATGGTCAAAGATATTGATAGGTTATTATTACTTGTCAAAAAATAAAATTTAATGGACGAAAAGCAAAATAAAATGACTATTCACGTTTCTGTTAATGGTGTAAAAATGCCTTTAACGATTAAACGTGAAGAAGAAATTTTATATAGAGATGCAGAAAAACAAACCAAACAGTGTATTGAAGAATTTAGAAAGAGTTATACACAGAAGTCAATGGAAGAAATATTGACTTTAACAGCCTATCAAATGGCTGTTTGGGCTGAAACATTAAAGCATCTTCACTCTGTTGAACCATTGGCTGAAAAAATGGAAGAATTAAATAGCATATTAGAAGATAGAAAAAATCAATAATATTTGAACTGATTTTCTTTATTAGAAATTATTCGCATAAATGTTTCAAGTTTACAGAAGTAAACTGAAGGTTTATGCGTTTTTTTTAACATAAAAATAAATAATATAAATGAATTTAACAATAACAATTATTATCGTAGTCATATCATTATTGATAGGCTTTGGTGTCGCTTTTCTCTATTTTAGAGTGCTTAATAAAAAAGCGATAAAGGAAATAGAAGCAGAAGCTCAATTGATAAAAAAGAATAAGGAAATTGAGGCAAAAGAGCATTTTATCGCTTTGAAATCTGAACATGAACAGAGAGTACAAAAACGCAATTCAAAATTACAATCAATTGAGAGTAAGTTGAACCAACGTGAATTACAACTCAATCAGCGTCAAGGAGATTTGCAGAGAAAACAAAATGAGTTTCAAGCAGAAAAAGAGGGAATTAAATCACAGAAGAATGCACTTGATAAAATGCGGAAAGAGGCGGAAACATTTCATAAAGAGGCAAAAACGAGATTAGAGACCATTTCAGGATTATCAGCCGAACAAGCGAAAGAACGTTTGGTAGAAGCATTGAAAGATGAGGCAAAAACAGAGGCACTCTCTTATATCAATGAGATTATGGATGAGGCAAAAATGACTGCCAACAAAGAGGCTAAAAAAATTGTGGTTCAGACGATACAAAGAGTTGCAACAGAAACAGCTATTGAAAATTCTGTTACTGTTTTTCATATAGAATCAGACGAAATAAAAGGTCGTATTATTGGACGTGAAGGACGTAATATTAGAGCATTAGAATCAGCAACAGGAGTGGAAATTATTGTTGATGATACGCCAGAAGCAATTGTATTATCGGGATTTGACCCTGTAAGACGAGAAATAGCACGACTTTCTTTACATCAACTTGTTACGGACGGACGTATTCACCCTGCTAGAATTGAAGAAGTCGTTAATAAAGTGAAAAAACAAATTGAAGAAGAGATTATTGAAACAGGAAAACGGACTACCATTGATTTAGGAATACACGGATTACATCCTGAATTGATAAGAATGGTGGGAAGAATGAAATATCGCTCTTCTTACGGACAAAATTTGTTACAGCACTCAAGAGAAGTGGCTAATTTGTGTGGAACAATGGCATCAGAATTGGGATTAAATCCTAAAAAAGCAAAACGAGCAGGGCTTCTTCACGATATTGGAAAAGTACCTGATGATGAACCAGAATTACCTCATGCTATATTAGGAATGAGATTAGCAGAGAAGTATAAAGAAAAAGCAGATGTTTGTAATGCGATTGGAGCTCACCACGATGAAATAGAAATGGAAACATTACTTTCTCCAATAGTACAGGTTTGTGATGCTATATCAGGTGCAAGACCAGGAGCGAGAAAAGAGATTGCCGAGTCATACATAAAACGTCTTAATGATTTAGAAAATCTTGCTTTATCTTACCCTGGAGTAATTAAAACTTATGCAATTCAAGCAGGAAGAGAGTTAAGAGTTATTGTTGGGGCTGAACAGATAGATGATAAAGAGTCTGAATTATTATCGTTTGATATTGCTAAAAAAATACAAGATGAAATGACATACCCTGGACAAGTAAAAATCACTGTTATTAGAGAAACAAGAGCAGTCAGTTTTGCGAAATAAAATTGGTAGTATACCGTAAAGTGTATAAGTTCTGACTTCAGCATTGAATTAATCCAATGCTGGAATCGGAACTTTTTATTATTTTTCATCACAATAAAAATTTATTAGTGTCCGATTAAAAATTACAATATCCTTATAATGATATGTAAAACAGTCAACTATAGTCTTTGTTTGAATCGGGGGCTTGTTCTCTTTTAGTGAATTGAAAAATCAAAACTTTAAATACGTTTACTGGATACTAATAATATGTTTTTTGAAAAGAGAATAAACTCTATTAAATAAACAATACCTCTGAGCTTACCGAAGTGAAAAAATAAATGTATAACAACTTAATAACCTTTTCGAAAAAACTTTGCGTTCTTTGTGGTAAAAAATATAACCACAAAGAACGCAAATAAAAATTAAAAATTTTTTAACTATATTCACTCTGCTTGTTGTAATTTCTGCTTTTCTTTTTTCTCATCATATTTCCATTGGAAACGATAAGATATGATTGCGATAATAAAATAAACAATCGCCTGTATCCATAATCCAGTCGTTTCAAAAGCAACTTGTTGAATATTTGCTCCTGTTCCGTTTATTTTCAAATAACCTTGTACTCCAAAGGTACTTGGGAAAAGCATTGAAAAAACTTTCCAAAATCCTGTAATATTAGATTGTGGCCAAGAAACACCGCTTAAAAAGAGTAAAATTACGGTTGAGGCTAACAAAACAATCATTCCTGCTTCTCGTGTTTTGATAAAAACCGCCACAGCAATAGAGAAAAATATGACCGCAAACAAGAAAGGTATCATTAATCTCATTACATCTATTGGGTCTCCCAAATGAGGTAATTTAAAAATGTGAGGAATAAATAACAACACATACGGAACAATTACCATATAAAGCGAAAAGTAACACAAAGCCTTTCCTAATAACATAGGATAAAACTTTTTAGGGTATTTACTTTTTAATACATTTCTACCAGTTCTCGTTATTCCTGCTCCCATTGTTATTCCAAAAAAGAGTGTTTGATGAATAATCAAAATCAAAAGAACAGGTAAAAAGAAACTCGCAAAGCCCATTGAATTATTATAAAATATCGTTCCTTTGTATTGATAAGGCTTAATAGACGTTTCGGCTACTTGACCGACCTTACCCATAGCATTTAGTTTCTCAATTTTTATCTCTTTATTGGTATTAAGAATAGTTAAATTTGTCCCCAATAACATAGCACGATAGTAAAGAAAACTACTCATATCAGAGTAGATAGAGATATGTGCCTGTTCGTTTCTATTGATTTTGGTACTAAAATCTTCAGGAATAAAAATAGCTCCGTGAACATTTCTACAGTAAAAAGACTCTTTTGCCTGTTCCAAATTATTGCATCTCTCCGCAACTTCTAAATGAGGTGTTGCATCTATTTGAGCAATCAGTTTGCGAGATTGTACACTATTGGATTTATCAATAACTGTTATTGGCATATCATATACCGTTTCATTATTATAAATAGAAGAATAAAGTATAGGATACGCAATTGTAGCCAAAAGAAAAATAGCGACTAACCCTGAATCACGAAAAACAAAACGGTATTCATCTACCATCACATATATAATTCGTCTTATCTCTTTTAACAAGTAAGACAAAATCGTTTCTCTTTTTTTCTCTTTCATCTAATTTTTTATTTAAAATCCGTAATTTTAATCTGTTTGGAAAGATTTCTATACACTACAAATGGTAAAAACATAAACAACATCAAAAATCCATAATAAATCAATGAATAATTGATAGGTGCTCCATTTAATGCCTCATTAACATATATTTTAAAATAATATCTAATGGGAAAGAAATTGGCAAATATCTGCACTCGATAAGGCATCGCTTCTATTGGAAAAGTAAAACCAGCAAAAGTCAATGAAAAGATAGAATAAAACGCTCCTAAACTAATCGCATTTTTTATATCCGTAAACAATCCAATAATAAACAATCCTATTGCTTGTGAAGCCAACACATACAAACCAGTAGCCACCGACAACGAAAAGAAACTACCATTCATCGGATAATTCAAAAGTCCGTACAATAAAATATTGCTTAATAACCCTAAAAACATAAACAAAAATGTATAAGGTAACATTTTTCCAATAAGTGCGATAAAAGGCGATTTATTAGCAGCAAGATACCAACCTTGCGTTGTCTTTTCTTTAATTTCAATACCAATGCTAAATATGGTAAGCATAATAATAATAATCTGCAATACACCAGGTAATAAAACATTTAATAAATAAATCCCATAATTGGTATAAGGATTGGCTATTAAATGTCTGTCCACCACTATTGGTTGAATAATAGGCATTGTATTTTCATCTCCAACAATCCCCTTGGCATTCAATATACGTTGCTGAATATATCCAAGTCCTAATTCGTTAATATAAGTCAAATCTTTATATGCCAAAGAACCTGCCACAAGATAAGCATCATTCACATAATAATCTATTTGAGGCTGACGACCTGCCAATAAATCTGCTTCTAAATTTTCGTGAATATCAATAATAGCATAAATCTTACCTTCCTGCATCTCTTTTCGAGCCTCTCTAAATGAAGAGTATTGATTCACAATATTAACACGTGGTAGTGCATCAATATTTCTTAACATCGTTCTCGACATATAGGAATCATCATTATCCACAATACCGATAGGTAATTCTTGTGGTAACCCTTCGTCAAAGAATGTGAGGAAAAACAGATAACTGAATCCCATCACAAATACCGATGCCAAAATATAAATAGGATTGGATAATATCCGCTTTATTTCACGTAGAAAAGTACGATTTATATTTCTCATCATCGTTTTATCTTTCTTTTTTTATTTATAAATAATGAGTTATCTTGATTTTTTATTTACGAACAACAAGTACACTCATTCCCGGACGTAAGTCTTTTACTTTTTTAGTAGGTTTAGCCCTAACTTCAAATGTTTTTACATCAAAATCTCCTGTTGTTTTAGTTGCTTTCCAAGTAGCATAAGATGCCAACGCTTTGATATAGTTGATTTTTACCTCTTGTTTTGAGTTTTCAAGAGCAGGTATTTCTACATTCATTATCGCTCCCATTTTCATATCTTTCAGATAATCTTCACGAACATTGAATGTAAACCAAATATTATTCAAATCAATAATATTCATTATTGGAGCACCAGAACCTACCAATTCACCTTCTTTTGGAAAAATTTCTGAAACCTCTCCTGAAATAGGTGCTAAAAGTACTGTCTCTTTTAAGTAGGCTTTTACCTCACTAACAGCCCCTCTCGCTCTTTCAACCAATGCACGAGCAGCATCTTTATCTGTGTTTTCTGCTCCATTTTTAGCCATATCGTATTGAGATTTAGCAGCAGCAGCCTGTGCAACAGCAGCTTGATAACGTGCTTCTACTTCATCTCGTTTTTGAGCTGAAACAACTCCTTTTTTGTAAAGACGTTCAATTCTGTCAAATGATTTTTTTGAAATATTAACACCAACTTTTGCTTTTTGCCACATTTCATAAGCACCTTCTATAATCTCTTTACGAGCTCCATTTTCTGCTTTTTTATCTTGTGATAGTGCAGCACGTTCAGCAGCAGTTGCTTGTGCTAATTTTGCATTGATTTCAGGACTATCTAAAATGACCAATGTATCGCCTTTATTTACAAATTGTCCTTCTTCTACAAAAAGTTTATAAATACGTCCCGGTACTTTTCCCGATACACGTGTTTCACTCACTTCGGCAGAGCCTTGAATTACTACAGGTTGAGGTTTGTAAATAATCCAACCAATTACAAAAAGGATAGCTACGACTACAATTAGTCCAATTAACGATATCCATAAACTACGAACATTTTCTGATATTTCTTTTTTCATTTTAAGTATAAAATTGAGTTGTTATTTTATTATATTTTTTATTTAGCACGTAAAATGCCCATTGATTTTTTCAAATATACATTATTTAATTTTAATTCTACAACAGCATCAATATGCTCTGATTTTGCTGATAACCAAGCTGTTTGTGCCATTAAAAGGTCAGTAGAAGTAATCACACCTTCTTTAAATCCTTCTTGTGCATAAAATAGATTTTCTTCTGCTACCTCTATATTTTTTTGTGTGGCTATCTGTTTCTTTGTACTTTCTTTTACTTTATAAGTATTTTGATTAATTTGTAACTCTATTTTTTCTTTTGCCTCTTCCAATTTCCATTTAGCAATTGTATTTGCCGAACGTGCAGCCTTAAAAGTATGAATTTTTTCTCCAAAATGGAACAAAGGAATTTGAGCTGTTACGTTAAAAGTAAACATTCCATCAAATTTCTTTTCATAACCATTAAAAGAATTGGGATTAGAAATTAAATAATTCCCTGTTAATAGAACATTAGGTAAAAATCGTGAAAAGGCTATTTTCTTATTTGATACCGTAATATTTTCTGCTAATGATAACATCTTTATTTCTGGACGATTAGCAAAAACTTCTTTCATCTCAATTTTAGGAACAATTTCTTCATTATTTTTCAAATCAATATCTTCCAATTCTAAATCTTCATCTAATGGTAAACCAAGAAGTTGATTTAATGCCATTTTAGAAAGGTTTAAACCATTTTCTGCTCTCGTTAATGTAACGTCTGCCTCATTAAGTTTTACTCGAATTTTCAGCAATTCTGCTTTTGTAACAACTCCCTCTTCTCTCATCATTGTTACGTTACTATCCAATTTTGCAATTAAATTTTTATATTCTCTTGCTAATTTTACTTTATTGGCAACCGAAATAACACGCCAATACGCTTCATCAACATTTACAATTAAATTTTCTATTTCACTATCTTTATGAGTTTCAGCTAACTGTTGATTGTATTTGGCTATTTTATTCATTTCTATAATTTTACCACCCATAAATATTGGTTGAACAAAACTAATACCTCCCACAAAAATATTTTTCATATCAAATTTCATTGCATCTTTTGGAAGCATTGCATAATTTTTCCACATCAACTTTTCAGGATTCTTTTTGGGATCAAACGGCTTACCATTAGCATCTAATGGAACAGGTGTTTTTCCCATAAACATAAACTTATTTTTTATTGCCAAACCATCAAATGAAAACGTTCCATCTGCATTCGGTTTGGGTGGTGCAGTTGGAGTTCCTATTCCAAACTTTCCATCTTTTCCAATCACACCTACTGGAAGATGAGCATCTTCACCTAATAAAGAGACATTTTTCTCATTCCAAGTATAATTACCAATAGCTGAAAAATTCGGCAAGAAATGTGCTAATGCAGCTTTCTTCAATTCTTGTGCTATACGAATATTTTCTTCTGCTATCTTGACTGTTTTATTATTCTTAATCGCCAACTTCCGACAATCATCTAAATTCATTGAACGTTGCGAAAACATTACAGAAGAAGTTACTATTAAGAACAACAATAAAATATTTTTTTTCATTTCTAAATTAAATTAATTAAACAATGATTGTGAATACAACTATATATAAAAAAATTAAGATTCTAAATTTGTCATTATTTGAACAAGCACATTTCTTGATTTATCTAAATCTTCATTAGAAATGCCATTTAATGCTTTTCTTACAATTTTTTGTACAATGTTTGTTGCTTTAACACGCATTTTAGCACCTTTTTCTGTTAAATGTATTAAATTTATACGTCTATCAGAAGCATCAGAAACACGAACAACATAACCATTTCTCTCTAATTTATCAATTAAACGGGTCATACTTGGTTTATCTTTTCGTGTTAAATTACACAATGTTTGTTGGGTAACTTTATCTTTTTCCCACAAACAAGATAACACAGACCATTGTTCCGTAGTAATATCAATAGAATCTAATGCAAAAGCTTTTAGCAAAGTACGATTAATTAATCCCGAAACTTTGCCTGTTAAAATATCAAATATTTCTTTATCTTTAATCATATTTTTAATTAGTTGTTTGAACAACGGTGCAAAAGTATAACTTTATTTTAATCTACCAAAAAAAATGATTAAATTTTTGAAATATTTATTATATTTTCAAATAACAAATATAGAAGTCATCACTACCGTCCGAAAGTTTTTGTAATAAGATTTTGGTAACTTATAATAATGGTTTTATTCTAATTTACACGCTGTTAGCCTTTTGCTTTTAGCCCTTAGCTTCTGCAAATATTGCAAATTTAAAATTTTTAAGTTTGATGAATTTTGAACATAAAATTTATGACTGTTAGCTGTTAGTTTTTGTTTTTTAGCATTTTACGTCCTGAAGGTGTTTTATTTGTATCTAAAAAATTCATTAAACTTAAAAGATTTAAAGAAGCAAAAGGCTAAGAACTTTTAGATTAACAA
>PDWI01009945.1_pt1 | contig 10767 bp, 8 predicted proteins | sample 1430891 | NCBI WGS metagenome assembly PDWI01 (sample SAMN01162508, study PRJNA174530) | Oral metagenome, whole genome shotgun sequencing project. | biome: Marine environment; feature: Marine mammal; material: Swab sample of the gingival sulcus; isolation source: swab sample of gingival sulcus... | reverse complement strand
TAAAACTCAGTGTATCAGGTAAAAAACCTTATGATTTGTTCTGGTTTTTTGAATGCAAATCTAATCATAAGGTTTTTAGTGCTGTTTTAAAACTTGCTGTTTAAGCTGTATTGTATCCAATTACTTGCTGAAATCTACCTTGGGTGCTTTTTCTGCACCGGCTTCAGATTTGAAGTAATTCATTTCTTCAAGATTAAAAATCCCTGCAAGAAAATTGCCCGGAAACTTTTTAATGTGTTTGTTGTATGGTCTTACAGCTTCGTTAAAACGATCACGAGCAACATTGATTCTGTTTTCTGTTCCTTCTATTTGGGATTGTAATTCCAGAAAATGCTGATCGGCTTTCAGATCCGGATAGCGTTCTACGACCACCATCAAGCGGTTCAAAGCACCGGACAGACCTTGTTGTGCCTTTTGGAATTCAGCTAATTTTTCCGGGGTTAAATTAGTAGGGTCAATAGAGGTCGAAGTAGCTTGTGCTCTGGCTTTTATAACGGCTTCCAGCGTTTCTTTTTCATGGGCGGCATAGCCTTTGACAGTCGCTACGAGGTTGTCAATAAGATCAAACCTTCTTTGGTATTGGTTCTCTACATTTCCCCATTCTTTGGTGGCATCTTCTTTGAGTGTAATGGCTTTATTGTAAAAACCTTTGACCCAGCCATATAAGGCTATTGCCACAATAATAAGAATAATAGGTAAAGCAAATTTCTTCATAATGTTTATTGGTTTAATAATGGGTTACATATTATAAGTGTACTAAAATACAAAAAAGTTACGACAAAAAATCAATTGTATTCAATACTACAAGTTGGTCAAAGACAGTCGGAAATTAAGAGCTGATATCAACATCTAATATCTAATGCTTTTAATTCAACGCAGACTTAATGGCAATCAACTCTTCTTTGATTTGTTGTAGTTTTAAAACCACCTGAAGCGTCCGGGGCGTTGCCTCCTGGGTGGGCAGTGTTTTTTTGGAAAGCTTTTGTTTGGCTCCCTCCAGAGTATAACCCTTTTCCTTGACCAGGAAATATATTTGTTTAAAAATATCGACATCTTTTTTGGTGTACCGCCGTTTACCTTGGGAATTCTTTTGAGGCTTAAGAACTTTAAACTCTTTTTCCCAATACCTGATGAGGGACGTATTGACATCAAAAGCTTTGGCAATTTCACCTATTTTGTAATACAATTTATCGGGTAGATTGTTCATAGGACGGATGGGTATTTATGGTTTAATTTCGAGACGCTGGTGAGTGGGGGTGTTGATGTTTAAAGTGTTATAATCATTTGAGATGGTCACAAGGTTTTTGTAAGGTTTAAAATAAAGTGTCTTGTCTGAATCCCTTGTCTTTGCCCAGGTGTTTATAAGCTCTTTCAGTCACTTGACGTCCACGGGGTGTACGCATGATAAACCCTTCTTGAATCAGAAAAGGCTCATAAACTTCTTCTATGGTTTCAGCATTTTCACTGACGGCAGTCGCCAGAGTTGTTAAACCTACGGGACCACCTTTAAACTTGTCTATGATAGTCGATAAAATACGGTTGTCCATCTCATCTAATCCATGTGCGTCAACGTTGAGGGCTTTAAGCGCAAATCTGGCAATGTTGATATCGATTTTGCCATTGCCTTTGATTTGGGCAAAATCTCTTACCCGGCGGAGCAGGGCATTGGCAATACGCGGTGTTCCCCGGCTTCTGCCGGCTATCTCAATAGCGGCCTCCATACTGATAGGTACTTTTAGAATACTTGCAGAACGCTCTATGATAGATGTCAGTAATTCCTTATTGTAGTATTCCAGACGACTACTGATGCCAAATCTTGCACGCATGGGCGCGGTTAATAAACCTGAACGCGTGGTGGCGCCAATAAGTGTAAAAGGTTCCAGTTCTATTTGAATACTTCTGGCGTTGGGACCGCTTTCTATGAGGATGTCAATCTTGTAGTCCTCCATAGCGGAGTATAAATACTCTTCTATGACCGGGCTTAACCGGTGAATTTCATCGATAAATAATACATCGCGCTTATTGAGGTTAGTCAATAAGCCGGCAAGATCTCCGGGTTTATCCAATACCGGTCCCGAAGTGACTTTGATACCTGCATGCAGTTCATGAGCCAGAATATGGGCTAATGTTGTTTTTCCCAGTCCGGGAGGGCCGTGAAATAAGGCATGATCCAGTGCCTCTTGTCTCTGATTGGCAGCCTCAACAAAGATTTTAAGATTGTCCAATACTTGGTCCTGACCTCTGAAATCGTCAAAACGCAAAGGGCGTAACTGTTGCTCTACAGTTATGTCATCAGGATTGAGATGGTCTTTGTCAGGATTTAGATTTTCATTCATTAAGCATAAGATATATTGGGCTGGTCGCTAAATTGAGGAACTTCAAAGTCATGAAAGGTTGAAAAATACCCGTTGATTAGTCCAAGCCTGTTTAAGTTGCTAAATTAATCAAAAACCTGTATTGGGGCAAGAAGCTCCGTTTGACCCAAAAGAACCAAATTTGATTACCACACCCAGATTGTGCTGGTAAAAGTCTGTTCTGGTATCATTTAGACAATTGTTGTAAGAGGATTCAAGTTGAATGCCAAAACTTTCGTTAATCCAATAGTTCAAACCGGCACTGCCCAGAATTTTAAAATCATCTACATCGCCAATAATGGAATAACCTACTCCACCGGTCAAAAATGGATCTAACCTAGGAGTGTTTTCAAAGAGTTTATGCAGATGATAAACACCTTTAAGGTTTATAGCGAGAAATTTTTTGTTAACAGGTGGTAGGTCGAAGTGCGCGTCAATATCTTTGGTTATTTTACTAAACGTTAATGTGGATTTTAACGACCATGAGTTGTTGATACTATACAGAACGCCAAAAGAAGAAGGAAAAAGGGTTATATTGACGTCCTTGGTGACATCTACATAGTCTTTTATGGCATCCATATAGCTGCCGGATGATCTTATGTCTATCCCGGCGTATCCTACATTGAGTTGAAACGGGTATGTAACCTGTTGTGATTTGGCGGGTGTAAGAAAAAAAAACAGACAAATAATTATGGTAGGCAATAGATGTTTCATGAGTTAAAGAAATGTTTAGATTAACTTAATAACGTGAAAAAAATAAAATAAGTATTTGTTGGTTTCTATAAAAATGTCAATGTGCTTTGTTGGTAAAAAAATATGTTTTAAGTGTGTTTGTGGAATTTATAATCATTTTAAATAGTCTAAAAATGACATTTGTCACTTTTTTAGGGGTGTGTTAATTTTACCTTTGTGAAATCTCAAATAAAACTAACTTTTTAGACCATTAAATTTGAGTTAAGCATTTTTTTAATAACGTCTTTTATAAGACATAAATGGATTCATACTATGAGCAGTTTATTCAAGTCTCCTGTTGCGAGAAAATTACTGATGGCAGTAAGTGGGGTTTTTCTGGTAGTTTTTCTATTGGTTCACCTGACGGTTAACCTCATGTTATTCGGGGGGGCTGATGCCTTTAACGCGGCTTCACATTTTATGGGAACCAATCCGGTTATCCAAGTCATGCAGCCTGTATTAGCCTTGGGTTTTTTGGTTCACATTATTATGGGAATCGTGTTGGAATTAAAAAACGCTGCAGCAAGACCTATCAAGTACTCAAAAAACAATGCCGGAGCTAATTCATCATGGGCTTCGCGTAACATGATTGTCACAGGAGTTATGATTTTAGCGTTTTTGGTGTTGCATATTATTAATTATTTTGTGCCGTTTAAGTTCGGCGAAGTTCACGATCACTATGAATTAGTGACGACTTTATTTGAAAATCCTGTCTACACCATTGTATATGTTGTTGCTTTTATACTGTTGGGTATGCACCTCAGTCACGGTTTTCAATCTTCAATGACGACTTTGGGACTTAGAAGCGCCGGTTATAAAAAGTTTTTTATTACGCTTGGCATAATCTTTAGTTACCTTATAGCCATTGGCTTTTCGGCTATAGCTGTTTACTTTTTCTTAAAATAAAACGACACAATTATCATGAGTATATTAGAATCAAAAGTACCAAAAGGGCCGTTAAAAGTTAAATGGTCAGAATATAAAGAACATATTAATCTGGTAAACCCGGCTAATAAAAGGCTTATTGATGTCATCGTCATTGGTACAGGTCTTGCCGGAGGTTCAGCAGCAGCAACGTTGGCAGAGCTGGGCTATAATGTCAAGGCATTTGCTTATCAGGATTCACCACGTCGAGCACACTCTATTGCAGCTCAAGGTGGTATCAATGCGGCAAAAAATTATATGGGTGATGGTGACTCAAACTATCGCTTGTTTTACGATACAATCAAAGGTGGGGATTACCGCTCCAGAGAGGCTAATGTCTTCCGTCTGGCAGAAGTGTCAGGGGCTATCATTGACCAATGTGTAGCACAAGGCGTACCCTTTGCCCGTGATTATGGCGGGTTATTGGATAACCGTTCATTTGGAGGGGTGTTAGTCTCCAGAACATTCTATGCTAAAGGGCAAACCGGTCAGCAATTATTATTGGGTGCTTATTCAGCAATGAACAGACAGATAGCCAAAGGTAAAATACAGATGTATAACCGTCATGAGATGCTTGATGTCGTTATTGTAGATGGTAAAGCACGTGGTATCATTGCTCGTAACCTTGTTACAGGAGAAATAGAAAGACACTCTGCGCATGCCGTAGTCATCGGTTCCGGTGGTTATGGTAATGTTTATTTCTTATCGACAAATGCTATGGGATCCAATGGTAGTGCCGCATGGAAAGCTCATAAAAAAGGAGCGTATTTTGCCAATCCTTGCTTTACCCAAATTCACCCTACTTGTATTCCGCGTAGTGGTGATTACCAGTCTAAATTGACCCTGATGTCAGAGTCTTTGAGAAACGACGGACGTATTTGGGTACCTAAAAATATAGAAGATGCCAAAGCACTTCAAGCAGGTACTTTGAGGCCTACTGCAATCAAAGAGGAAGACAGGGATTACTATTTGGAGAGACGTTATCCTGCATTTGGTAACTTAGTACCGCGGGATGTTGCTTCCAGAGCAGCCAAAGAACGTTGTGATGCCGGTTATGGTGTTAATAAAACTGGTGAAGCAGTTTATTTAGACTTCGCATCGGCGATTAGACGTTACGGTCGGGAACAAGCCAATATTCTGGGTATACATAATCCATCGGAAGCAAAAATCGTTGAATTGGGTGAAAAAATTATCGAACAGAAATACGGTAACCTTTTCCAAATGTACGAGAAAATAGTGGATGAAGATCCGTATAAAACTCCTATGATGATTTATCCGGCTACCCACTATACTATGGGAGGACTTTGGGTAGATTACAATCTGATGACTACTGTTCCGGGATTGTATGCCATAGGTGAGGCTAACTTCTCTGATCATGGTGCCAACCGTCTTGGAGCTTCTGCATTGATGCAGGGTCTTGCCGATGGTTATTTCGTCCTGCCTTATACCATAGGAGATTATCTGGCCGATGATATTCGTACCGGACCTATTCCTACAGATACCAAAGAGTTTGATGAAGCAGAAAAAGCGGTTAAAGAGCGTATTGATTTCTTTGTTAACAATGAAGGTAAGCACTCCGTAGATTATTACCACAAGAAACTGGGTAAAATTATGTGGGATAAAGTAGGTATGGCACGTCATGCGGATGCCCTCAAAGAGGCGATTAAAGAAATCGCAGAATTACGTGCAGACTTCTGGAAAAATGTATCAGTCCCCGGAGCTGCTAATGACCTTAACCCTGAACTTGAAAAAGCAGGTCGGGTTGCAGATTTCTTAGAACTAGGAGAATTGTTTGCTAAAGATGCTTTAGAACGTAACGAATCATGTGGTGGTCACTTTAGAGAGGAATATCAAACCGAAGAAGGTGAAGCCCTCAGAGATGATGAAAACTATATGTATGTAGCAGCATGGGAATATAAAGGAGAACCGAGAGAAGCTGTCTTACATAAAGAAGACCTTGATTATGAGTTTATAGAGGTGAAAACCAGAAGTTATAAATAATGTATTGGCAATGTTTTACCTGGCTAAAATTTAAAAAACACAAAAGATGAATTTAACATTAAAAATTTGGAGACAAAAATCCGCTAAAGATAAAGGTCAACTTGTAACATATCCAATATCTGATATCTCTGAACACATGTCATTTTTAGAAATGTTGGATGTGCTCAATGAAAGTCTGGTGGCAAAAGGAGAAGAACCTGTAGCTTTTGACAATGATTGCCGTGAAGGAATCTGTGGCACCTGTTCATTGCATATCAATGGAGAAGCTCATGGTCCTGATAGACTCATTACCAGCTGTCAGTTGCATATGAGAACCTTTAAAGATGGAGATACTATATTTATTGAACCTTTCCGTTCAAAAGCTTTTCCGGTAATCAAAGATTTGGTTGTAGATAGAAATGCTTTGGACAGAATACAACAAGCCGGTGGTTACATCTCGGTTAACACTTCCGGTAATACACAGGATGCTAATGCTATTCCAATAGCTAAAGAAAAAGCTGACTTGTCTATGGATGCCGCTGCTTGTATAGGTTGTGGTGCTTGTGTGGCCTCTTGTAAAAATGCTTCAGCTATGTTGTTCCTATCCGCTAAAGTATCTCAATATGCCTTATTACCACAAGGTCGCATAGAAGCGAAGAAACGGGTGCTCAATATGGTTAAACAGATGGAGCTTGAAGGCTTTGGTAATTGTACCAATACCGGTGCTTGTGAAGTAGAATGTCCCAAAGGAATCTCTTTGGATAATATTGCTAGACTCAATAGAGAATATATTGCGGCTAGTGTATAATAAAGTAGCGTAAGTTTATGAGTTGTGCGGGGTTTAAAACTTCGCACAGCTGAACTTCGCGACGCTTTTACTATTTTAGTTTAAAGTTGTTAAAAATTGCAATCTGTTCCAGCTATCCACGCTGATTAAAGATTTAAAACCGGTAAGTAGTACTCCGCTTTTGAAATCCTTATCAATCATTTTCAGAGACATATAATAATATGTCAAGAGCTACAGGCTAAAACTACCCCGTAAATAAATAATTCAGTAGCGTAGAGTTATGAGTTTTTAGCGTCAATCAACGTATCTACTAAACACTTTTTCTCATAAAATCCTCAGCTTTTTCTACCATGTTTTTACTGCCGGCAAAGAAAGGAACGCGCTGGTGCAGTTCAGTAGGTTGTATATCGAGAATAGGGTTAAAGCCATCCGAAGCTTTGCCACCGGCTTGTTCTGCCAAAAATGCCATGGGATTACACTCGTAGAGTAAACGTAATTTTCCTTGGGGAGCTTTATGGCTTGTGGGATAGATGTATATACCACCTTTAATCATATTACGATGAAAATCGGATACTAACGAACCTATATAACGGGAGGTGTAGGGGCGATTCTCTTCCTCTTTTTGACAATACTTGATGTAGTCTTTAACGCCTTGTGGAAAATGCACATAATTACCTTCATTAATAGAGTAGATGTTGCCGTCTTTCGGGAACATCATATTGGGATGTGACAGATAATAGACACCTGAAGCGGGGTTTAAGGTAAAACCGTTAACGCCGTGTCCTGTGGTGTAAACCAGCATGGTAGAAGTTCCGTAAACCACATAACCGGCTGCAACCTGATTCCGCCCTTTTTGTAAAAAATCCTCAATGGTTACCGGTGTTCCTACCGGTGTTACACGTCTGTAAATAGAAAAAATAGTGCCTACAGATACGTTGACATCTATATTGGATGAACCATCTAGCGGGTCAACCAGTATAATGTATTTATGTTCGTTACCGCCATGTTGATCTGAAACAATGACAAAATCATCTTCCTCCTCGCTGGCAAAACCACATACGATATCTCTTCTTTTAAAAGTATTGATAAATACCCTGTTGGCATATACATCCAGTTTTTGTTGCTGTTCACCTTGTATATTGGTGTCACCGGCAGCTCCCAGAATATCTACCAGCCCGGCCTTATTTACCTCGTGATTGACCATCTTTGAGGCTAGTTTTATAGAATTCATTAGTCTTGATAATTCACCTTCAGCATATAAAAACTGTTCCTGATTTTCAATAATAAATTCTCCAAGAGTCTTATGAGTTTCAGACATAACGATAAGTGTTTTTTATTCTCATGCAAATATAGGGGATAAGTTTTAAATTGTGACACAGAACATTCAAAAATCATTTTTGTAGTGCATCATATTAGCCTGAATTATTCATTGAACTTCGTTATGAAACCGACAGGTTTAAAATCATCATTAAACACAGAGCATAATGATGATTTTAAACATCAAAGGTTGTATGTGATTATAAAAAAAACAAAAAATAAAGACATAACCTGCATTATTCATGTTGTTAGCTTAGTGTAGATGTGAGGCAGCTAGACCTTTAGACAAAGTCATTTTTTTCAAAGGTTTAGTAAACGAGATAGATGTGTTAATGTAATGGAAACAACACCACAAAAATGGGCTGTTTATTTAATGACTATTTTATTTGTTTCTATTTGACTATAATCCTCTTAAACATGAAGATTAAAAAGTTTTATGAACAACGCGGGATAAAAGTCAAAAGATTATAGAATTGGGAAGTGCAGAAAATTATTAGTAAAGGACTTTTAGCTCAATTTTGGGGTAAATAATTGTCCGGCATTGTCAACTATAACAAGATGATTGGCTTTGAAATAGATTTTTGGTAAAGAATTTGGATGTCTGTCTGTCCTGTTGATTTATTTTCAAAATAATTTTTAGAAGAAAAAAATTTCACTACTTTTGCAAAAAAATAACAATTATTTATAGAATACTATTAAATATATGTTGTTTTCATTATAGGAAAATGATAAGACCTTTTACCACAATTTCTGTGTGTTTATGACCCAAAAAAATGTAATTTAACTAACCAATTAATTTATGAAACATTATTACTTTAAAATTAACTTCACAACAAGATGTTTTAGGTCATCCTCATAAAACCTTAAAGTCTTTGTAGTATTGTATTAACAAGTTTAATTAATAAAAACTCTGTTGTTTATTGCCGGGGGGTATTAATTAAAAACTACTCTTTATTTCTTGTTGACTACATAGTAAGTTATGTGAGTAGCTAAGAAATAATAAATCATTCAAAATAGAAAAATATGAGACAATCATTACAATTTTTAAAATTCTTTTTTAGCCAGGGAATGCCTTATGTATTAAGGATAGTTGCTCTGTTCTACTTTTTAATAGGTACACAGGTGACTTTAGCCCAAAGTATGGTGCCTTTTACTGGATGTAGTCCTAATATGTATTTAACACAATATCCTACCACTGGTGGAACTAGTTTATATATTTTAGACAATAACAACAATCCGTTGACTATTCCTCAAATAGGAACAACAACGGCTGTTCCGCTTAAAATTAATGCGGTTGGCTTTAATCCTTTGGATAATTTTATTTATGGGATAGATGCCACAGATAAACATCTTTTTAAAGTAGATGCTAATAACAATGTTGAAGATTTAGGGCTTGTAACCGGATTGCCCGAGGTTGCTTTTGTTTCGGGCGATATAGATGCTTCAGAGAATTACTATGTAAAGTCAAATGTGCCGGCCGAAATGCAAAATCTTTATAAAATAGATTTAAGCACAAGCCCTGCCACTGCAACGCTTATTCCAATGAATCGTCCAATCAGGCCACTGGATATAGCGTACAATAAAGTGGACGGTTTGCTTTATGGGGTCGATATGCCATCAAAACAGTTGTTTGCGGTTAATCCTTCTGACGGACAGGTAACAATGATAGGAAACACTAAGGCAGGGGGGGCTTATGGCGCTATATATACCAATGGTATTACCGGAGCAGTATATGGTAACAGAAACAGTAATACTAACCCTAATTTTTATTATTTTGATAGAACAACAGGGGAGGCTACCCTAATATCTGCATCGGTTGCTGCAGAAGGAAATGACGGTGCCCATTGTGTTAATGATGCGATTACTTTTGCTTCAGACCTTTCGGTTACCAAAACAGATAACCAGACAGAGTACACTCCTGGTACTACGAATACCTACACCGTAGAGGTTTCCAATGCAGGGCCTTTCACGGCGGTTAACGCAACTGTTCAAGATTTGGTGCCTTCAGGTATTCCTGAGTCAAATGTTAGTTATTCAGTTGTGACTACCCAAGGAAGTTCAACCTCTGTTGTGGGTACTCAAACAGGAGCGATTAATGATGTGGTCAACATTTTAAAAGATGGAAAAATTACTTACACCATTACGATACAAATTCCTGCCAATTATACTGGGAACCTTGTAAATACCGTTTCAGCAACAGTTTCGGCTGATAATGTGGATAACGATACGACCAACAACACAGTTACAGATACAAATACAAATGTAAATAGCTCACCAATACTAGCCTTAAACGATTCTTTCTCCAATAATGAGGTGAATACTACTAATGGAGGTGTTGTAGGAGATATAACAGATAATGATACACTTAATGGAGTGCCTGTTGATGACTCTCAAATCAACATAACAATTACTGATAACGGTGGTATTGCTGGGGTTAGTGTAGATGCTGAAGGTAATGTTAGCGTTCCTGCTGGAATAGCTCCGGGAGTGTATGTGTTGTCCTATTCTATATGTGAGAAAGCAGATCCTGGCAATTGTGCTACTGCTGATGTAATCATAGAAGTGTATAGAGACTCTGATGGAGATGGAGTGTCTGATGTACTTGACTTAGATGATGATAATGATGGTATTTTGGATACAGTTGAAGATTCATGTACCACAAGTATTGTTATT
>PDWI01016179.1_pt1 | contig 10768 bp, 7 predicted proteins | sample 1430891 | NCBI WGS metagenome assembly PDWI01 (sample SAMN01162508, study PRJNA174530) | Oral metagenome, whole genome shotgun sequencing project. | biome: Marine environment; feature: Marine mammal; material: Swab sample of the gingival sulcus; isolation source: swab sample of gingival sulcus... | reverse complement strand
TCATCGCCCTGTTGGCCGGGTATCTACAAGGTGGAACGGATCGTGTGCTGATGAGAATCGTCGATATTGTGATGGCGCTTCCCTTCCTGCCCTTGGTGATCGTGTTGGGCGTCTTTCTGGGGCCGGGCATGAATACGCAAATCCTGGTGATTTCTCTGGTCATGTGGGGACATCCGGCGCGGGAGCTGCGTTCGCAGGTTCTGAAAATACGCGAGAGCGGCTATGTCGAAGCGGCACGAGCAATGGGGGAGCTCCCTCTGGTTATCATCACGCGTCATGTGCTGCACGAACTGCTGCCGTTAATCGTGCCTCAATTTGTCAGAGTGGCGCAACGCGCCATCCTGATCGAATCATCCCTGAGTTTTTTGGGGCTTGGCGATCCGATCCGGAAAAGTTGGGGCAGCATGCTCTTTTTTGCCAACACCCGTACCGCATTCCTGACCGGAGCCTGGTCGTATTGGGTGCTGCCGCCCGGTATCTGTATCGCTTTGACCGTTGTGGGATTTACCTTTATCGGGTTTTCATTGAGTGGTCGCACCGGTCTCGATTATCGACCTTTCGGGTCGTTTTTTCTAACGAGACACTCTGTCCCGAGCATGAAACCCATGGCCGTTGCCGCCTTGTCCGTCGAGAGTTTGACGGCAGTCTATAAATCCGGGAGTGAAGCGATCAAAGCCGTCGATGATGTCAGCGTCGACGTGCGCCCCAATGAATTTGTCGGTATCGTCGGAGAATCGGGCTGTGGCAAAACGACGATGGCCATGTCGATCCTGGGCTTGCTGCGCGCGCCGGCTGAGATAGCCGAGGGCCGAATTTTCCTGGGCAGCACTGAATTGCTGGGGGTCGCAAAAGACGAGTTGTTCCGCATTCGGGGGAAACGACTGGCCTACATCCCTCAGAACGCAATGAACGCCTTGAATCCGGTCATCTCGATCGAGAAACAGATCATGGAAACGATTTTGATTCATCGGTCGATGAGTAAAAAACAGGCTCAAAAGGAGGTCTACAGGTTGTTGGGACTTGTGGAACTGCCTGCCGAACGAGCGAATTCTTTCAGCCACGAACTGTCGGGCGGCATGAAACAACGCGTGGTGATCGCGATGGCCCTGGCCAACGATCCCGAAGTCTTGATTGCCGACGAGCCGACGACAGGTCTGGACGTACTCGTCCAAAAGCGTATTATCACCTTGCTGATGCGTCTGAAAGAAGAGTTGAACCTCAGTGTCTTTTTTATTACTCATGATTTGCCGCTGGTCATGAATGTCGCTGACCGGATTGCCGTCATGTATCAGGGACGCATCGTTGATATCGGCGATCTTGCCACCCTTTCGGCAACGCCCGAACACTGGCATACGACTGAACTCTTCCAGAATTTCCCACGATTACGCGGCGCGAAAAAATGGGAGCGTAAACTGCCCGACAGCATTGAAAAACCTTGCCTTTCTATCCGCAATGTGTCAAAAACGTTTCATGCGACCCAACGGATGATAGGGAGACAGGCGTCCCCTGTCTGCGCCGTTCGCAATGTCTCATTCGACCTATGGCCTGGAGAGGTCGTAGGCATTATCGGCGGCAGTGGATCGGGAAAAAGCACTCTTGCCCGGCTCATTATGGGGTTGGAATATCCCGATCGGGGCGAAATCCGCTTTCAGGGAACTCGCCTCGAAACTCTCGGGGATACACAGCGGCGGAAGATGTTGAAGGATATTCACCTGGTGTTCCAGGACCCGTACCAGTCGATGCGCAACAGCATGCGAATTTTGAATATTGTCGCTGAACCCCTGCGAATTCACGGGATGAAAAACCGATCTGACATCGAAGAGCGGGTGATGAGTGCGCTTGCCGAAGTCAACCTGCCTGCTGATCGAAATTTTGCCAGACGCTTCCCTGACGAATTATCCGGCGGGCAGCGCCAGCGCATCGCGTTTGCCAGAGCGATTGTGACGGAACCAAAGTGCATTATTGCCGATGAACCGACGTCGATGCTGGATGTGTCGTTGCGGGGCGGCTTGTTGGAACTTATGGAACGTTTGCGGCTTCGACATGGGGTCGGCTATCTGTTTATCACCCACGATTTGGCCCTGGCCCGCCATTTTTGCGATCGGCTGTTGGTGATGCAAGAGGGGCGCTTATTAGAAGAAGGGACGTCGGATCAGATTGTCATTACTCCGGAGCACGCCTATACAAAGGCGCTGATAGATGCCGCGGAAGATCCTGAAGGCTGCGTGATTCCGGAATTCTGTTATGCGTAAAGAAGAACTGCAAGGGTTGAAGATGAGGTAAGGATTAAAACGTATGAAGAATGAAGAAAGTGTACAACAGGTGTTTGATGCTAACGATCATGTCGCAGGTTATGAACAAAAAGCCAAACAAGCGAATTGGGTCGGGCCGGAAGTCGTGTTTGGATTGTCATACGGCCATATCCAGCCGCAGGAGACGATCCTCGATATCGGCATCGGGACAGGCCTGTCTTCGGTATTGTACCATAAAGCCGGGCTTCAGGTGTATGGGATCGACCATTCTCAAAAAATGCTCGACGTCTGTGCCGAGAAACAGATCGCTGTCGCTCTCAAACAGCACGATCTGCGTCACGTTCCTTATCCTTACGATGATTGTTCCATCCATCATGCTGTCAGCGCGGGAGTCTTTCATATCTTTTCCGATCTCACCCCGATTTTTACAGAAGTTGCCAGAATCTTAAAGCCGAAAGGCATATTTGTGTTCTCCGTGATGGATCACCATGACGGAGAAAAACGGGAGGTTACAGTGCAATCCGACCAATTTCCCGGAAAGACCTTTACATTGTATCGATACAATGTGAACGAGATCGATGACCTGCTGACATCTCACGGGTTCGTTCGTCTCAAGGTGTTGGAATTTGTCACGATTCATGTACAGAAAAAGACGAATTTCAAAGCTTATTTGTCCCAAAAACATTAACAAAGGAAACCCGGAATCGCCTGCATTCTAGCGACATACATGCCGTCCGTCAGGGACGGCGGCGCTCCCGGATTCACAGGAGACCACGCTATGCACATTACAATTGAGAAAAAAGGATTACAAACCTTACTGAACATGTTGTTAAGTTGTAAATGTCCTGTGACAGAGGAAACCGAGAGGGCTCTTTTTGAGATCTATCATCAGGTCAAAGACCAGGAACTCATAGATTTTAGTGCATTGTTAAAGGCGGCCGAGATTAATCCGCAGCGCACTCCGCTCCATCTTGTCGCCGATTTCTGCTCCTGGTCCAGGGATCGCCTGAGTGAGTTTACCATTACACATAACGATATTATCCGTTATAGCTGTACCGGGCAGCATTTCGACCATTTCCTTACAGCCGTGAATCCGCTGATTATCAAAGATACTGCCTCGTTCATGGTGGGGCATATGTTGGTTCCGGCAACGCTGAAAAAAGAGAACGACGCGCTTGTGGCCGAATATACGGAAGGTGAGCATACGGCACGCTTTCTCAATATGCTGCTGCCTCCGGAGATTCCCTGGCAGTATGATGCTGTGTACGGTGTGCATTTAGGCACTGTTCTGACGATGTTGGACAGCGAGCAAGAACGGATGGTCAGGGAACATCTGGCGAACATTCAGGGATTTGCTGCGATTGCGAAGGATGTCGAATGTATCGACTATCAAAAATTTCAGCGTTACGGCAACTATCAGGAGCAGGTGCAGATTCGCATCGCGCGCAACTTTCCTGGTTCCTGATCATGCCTTGTGGGGTATTTTAGCCACACCAGGGCGTCTCATGCCAGCCCAGTGGGTAATCCAGGGAGTATGAGGCGATATGAGCTTGCGCTCTGAAAGAGCGTCTCATAAGACGCCTTTTCAGTTTGACATGAGGCCCTCTTTCAAAAAGCTCGATGCAATATTTTTGCACTGAACACGGCTTACATGAAGAGTTCTTTTATCAAAACGATGAGCGTACCGTTTTCTCGACAGGCACGATTTCGACTCTCAGTCGTCTTGTTGATATGCGCCAGTATTGCTGTAACCCTGATATGCGCTCAACCAGTTAAGGCCCATATTACGGATGAGCTTTCAGTCAAGACCCGTATCCATATCGAGCGGGAGCGCATTTTTTTTCGACTGGAACTGGCCCCTGGTGCGCTGATCGCGCCGGTGTTTCTCGATCATCTCGATCCGGATCGAAACCGGCATTTCGAAGAGTCGGACATTGCGGCGTTTACCCGTTATGTAGCTTCTCGCATGGACGTGTCGATCGATGGGCAGACTGCTGTCCTGGCATCTCGACAATCCAGGACGTGCTCGCTCGAGGATCTGATTACCGGAATCGGCACCTTATATCTTGACTACAGCGTGCCGTTTGCCGTTGAAGAGCAAACGCCGCGAGAAGTGGTATACGCCAATCGTTTGGAAAATATGATTGCACTGTATTCGCTGCATATTTCAAGCGACTCGGAACAGGGCATCTGCATCGTATCTGAAGAACGGGATGAAATTCTGCAAGATCGAGTGCGTCTTGTGATCAGTGCTGTAAAGCCGCTGCCTGTGAGCGCGTCTAAGGACGAGGGGGCAGTTGCAGCTTCTGAGCTTGAGAGTGAAGATGATGCCGCTGAGTATAGCGTCCCAGGAGTTAAAACCGTTATTCAGCGCTTGAAAAACGGAGCCTTTTCCCCAGAGGTGATTGCGCTGTTACTGGGGCTGGCATTTGTCGTTGGGATCTTGCATGCCTTCACGCCGGGACACGGAAAAGCTCTGGTGGGCGCCTATCTGGTGGCAAACCGGGGCAGCGTGTTTCAAGCTGCCGTGTTGGGGCTGGTCGTGACGCTGACGCATACAATAAGCATCTATCTGTTTGGTGCACTGTCTTCGACCGCCACCTACTTTTTTCTGCCGGCGCGGGTGATTCCGGTGATGGTCTTGATCTCAGGAATTTTGATCGTGGGAATCGGTTTGTGGAGCTTTTTCAGAAGGCTGCTGGGGCTCGATATTGACCATGCGCATTTGCTGCCAAACCTGTCCGTGCTTCAGAAAAACAGCGTGAATATTCTGATCGACGGAAGCGCAGCAGAAGCCGCTGAACTACTGACCATCGTTTCGGACGATGACGACGTGCTAACCGCATTACGGCATGCCGGGGCCGACGACGTCAACATCTGTTCGCCTGGCTGCGAAACCCACAATATCTCCTCCCGGAGGAGAGCGGAACGGCAAAGCCTTCGACTCATCGAAAAGGCCGCAGATACCGGCGCAGTGGATGCTGTGGTGACGGGAAACGTCAAAAAGCGACGGAAGATTGAAGCCTCTTTTCAACAGAGGCACGGAATGGCTTTGATGCCGCCTGAAAACCTGAAAGAAGCCGCGAACATGCTGGTCGAAGTGATCCGGCAGTTCACCGAGCGTGGCCCGGTGAACATTCCGGAGCTGAATTTTTCGTGGAAAAGCCTTGTGATGCTCGGTTTTGCGGGCGGCATCGTGCCCTGTCCCGATGCGTTGGCCATCTTACTGGTCTCGCTCGCCATGGGACAACTGTTACTGGGCATGGCAATCGTGCTTTCCTTTAGTGTTGGACTGTCGCTGATGCTGGTCTCAATCGGTATTATGATCGTGTTATCAGGCAAAATGCTGTCGAGATCCGGACTCTTCGGAACGCTCGCCGCGCGGGTTCCCTATGCGACATCCTTGTTTCTTTCAGTCCTGGGACTCTATATGATTGTAAAAATTTTGCCTCAATTGTAAGGTAGAGCGGGCTTCCATCTCCGTCATTTAAATGAGCGCAGGCCTTTCATTTAAGCGGAGGCGTCCCCCCACCCTACCGAAACATCGGAGAAAACGAATCATGAAAATTGCGGTATGTGGAAAAGGCGGAGTAGGCAAAACCACCTTTTCATCGTTATTAGCGTATATTTTAGCAGAAAACGGGGATGAAGTCTATGCCATCGACGCCGACCCGAATCCGACGCTGGCGGAATCCCTGGGACTGCCTGCCGAGCAGATTGCCGGACTAACGCCGATTATCGAGATGAAAGACCTGATCGCGGAACGCACCGGGGCCAAACCCGGCGAATACGGCAGCTATTTCAAGCTGAATCCCCACGTCAAAGATATTCCGAAGAAATTTTCTACCTATCATCGAAATATCAATTTTTTGATGATGGGCGCCATGCGTGGTGCTGGCAAAGGCTGCGCCTGTCCTGAGAATTCCATGCTCAGGGCGCTGATGACGCACCTCCTGATCAAGGAGAAAGAATCGGTGATTCTGGATATGGTGGCCGGAACCGAGCATTTAGGACGAGGAACGGCTAAGGCCGTTGATGTGATGGCGATCGTGGTTGACCCCGGAACGCGAAGTATCAAAGCTGCACGGGAAGTCGCTCGAATGGCAAGAGAATTGGGAATTCAAAACATTCATGTTGTCGCCAATAAAGTCCGGAATGCTGAGGATGAAGCCTTTATTAAAGAGCAACTGACAGATTTTCCGATTGCCGGTTTCCTGCCCCATGCTGACAGCGTTATCCAGGCTGAGCGAGACGGCAGCGCTCTGTATGATTATGACGCTGCGATACGGCAGAAGGCGCGGGAAATTGTCCAAAGCATGCTTAATGGAAAGTAATGCAAACTCGTTTCAGAAATTTCATGCCGGGGAACGATGGCATGTCATTGCAGGGCTCATCAGCTTTCACGAGCACCGTTAATGGTGAAAGTTGTCAGAGATGTTCTGGAACAGGGCTGAAAGGAGGTTCATTTTTTTATCTGAATTTTTAGTTGTGGCTCATAAAATTCGACAACATGGATATGATGAACAATAGGTGAAAGGAGTTGGATCATGGAAAAACAGAAAAGCAGCAGGAGAGTCGTTATCGCAATTACTCTGCTCGTTATGGCATGTGTTTACACGGCAAGTTCTACGTATGCTGAAGAGCAGAAGGGGCCGCAGACGGCGGAAAGATTGACAATCGGCATCTATAACAAGGCCGCCAATGTCACGGTCTATTCGGTGGGAGGATTCAATCCCTGGATTCTCTTTCTGGTGAATGACCGCCTCACTGGACCATCGCCTTATACTGATTTGTTCCAGAATTGGCTGGCAGAGTATGTCAAACCGGTCAGCGAAGATTACAGGACGTGGGAGATCAAGCTGAAAGAGGGCATCCGCTGGCATGACGGCAGTCCGTTAACAGCCGAGGATGTCGCCTTCACCTTCAATTATTATCGTGAAGGCCCTTCGAACCGCTGGACACACCATTGCAGCGCTGTTCCGCGTTTACCAAAAGAAGGCATCACGGTTCTGGACGAATTAACCCTCCGGGTGACAGGCGCAAAGCCGATGCCGAATTTTGATAGGTTAACGGCTGCGGAATTGCCGATCATTCAGAAAAAACAATGGGAAAACGTCACCGAACCCCGAAAGTTTATGGAGCTTCCTCTCGGAACCGGTCCGTATAAACTGACCGACTATAAGCCGGATGAATACTACCATTTCATCGCGAACGACGATTATTTCCTGGGCAAACCGCTGGTAAACGAATTGACGCTGGTGATGATTAAAGATCCGTCAGTGATGTTTACAGCGCTGAAAAGCGGTGAAATCGAGCCTGCCGCAATATGCCGCCGGAACTCGTCCGGGATTGGGCCAATGAGCCGAATATCGGAATCATCGAGTCGCCGAGTCTCTGGGCGATATGGCTCTCATTGAATCTTTCGCGTCAGCCTTTCATCCAAAAAGAGGTCCGGCAAGCCATCAGTCTGGCGATCGATCCGGATGTGATGCTCGACAGAATCGTGCTTGGGCAAGGGAAATCCGGCAAACACGGCTGGCCTCACCCGGATGCGCGCTGGACAAAGCCTGGACTCGAACAACCCTTTGATCGTGAGAAATCCTTGGAGATGTGGGATACACTGGGATTTGTCGATCAAGATGGCGATGGGTTCCGCGAACAGCCGGACGGGTCAGCTCTGGATTGGGTGGTTCTCGCCCAATCGAATCAGCCGCTGTACGTTCGGGCCGCTGAAATGGTTGTCGAGCAATTGGCGGAAGTCGGTATCAAAAGCCATGTTCAGGTACTCGATCCGGCTGGTTTTACAGGCACGGTGTATCGAACGATGGAGTTCGATCTGTCGGTCGGCGAAATTGTGCCGCACGGGCTGGCGGATGAGGATATGCTCATCATTCTGCGCTTTGTAGACCGGAAGCGGGAACTGATCAAGGATGAAGAAAAGGAGGCCATCGTGGCCCGCTGGTTCGACGCCGTCACTCCGGAAGATCGCATGAGCGTCGCCGGAGAGCTGCAAGAACTGAATAACCGCTATCCCAACTATCAGATCCTGTGGTATCCTAAAGGTATGTGGGCCTACCGCAAGGATGCATACGATAATTACGCTGTATCGCCGGGCTATGGCATCTTCCATAAATGGTCGTTCCTGCCGGAAGACGCGCGGAAAAATACAACAATACCATAAAAATTTTTTACTCTAAATCTTAGTTGTTACTAAAAAAATTTGACAATATTAACCTGTTTAGTAAACGTTGAAAGGAGTTCATTATGAACCAACGGAAGAAAAACTACTGGCATTCGATTGGGGTGATTTTACTTGTTCTGGCTTGTCTCTGCCTTGTCAAACCGATGTCTGCCGAAGCGCAGACCGAAACCGGACCGCAGACGGCCAAAAAACTGACCATCGGCATCTATAACAAAGCCGCCAATGTGACCACCTATTCGGTCGGAAATTCCTGGAACGACTGGATGCTCTGGCTGGTCTTCGATAAATTGCGCGAGCCGTCGCCATACGTTGAAACCCGCGAAAACTGGCTGGCTGAGTATGTCAAGCCGCTCAGCGAAGATAATAGAACCTGGGAAATCAAGCTGAAAGACGGCATTCACTGGCATGACGGTACACTGCTGACTGCTGAGGATCTGGCCTTTACCTACATTTATTATCGCGAAGGCCCTGCAAACCGCTGGACACACCATTGCAGCGCAGTCCCCAGAATGGAAGAAGTCACGGTTGTCGATAAACTGACTGTTCGGGTGAGATCGGCCAAACCGATGCCGAATTTCGATAAAGTCACGGCAGCGGATCTGGCGATCATTCAAAAAAAGCAGTGGGAAAACGTTGAAGAACCTCGAAAATTTATGGATCTGCCGATCGGAACCGGCCCATACAAACTCGTGGACTACAAACCTGATCAATACTATCGTTTTGTGGCCAACGAAAATTATTTCATGGGCAAACCTCTGATTGACGAATTGATGCTCGTTACCATTAAAGATCCCTCCGTCATGTTTACGGCGCTGAAAAGTGGTGAGATCGACGGAGCTGCCCGCCATCTTGCACCGGAACTGCTGGACCAGTGGATCGCCGATCCGAATATCAAGGTGGCGGAATCACCGAGTCTCTGGGGCGTCTGGGCCAATTTGAATCTGGGCCGGGAACCCTTTATCGGAAAAGAGATGCGTCAGGCTATCGGCCTTGCCATTAATCCCGATCCCTTATTAGAGACGATCGTTCTGGGTAAAGGCAAATCCGGCACCCACGGCTGGCCGCATCCCGATGCCTATTGGACCAAAAAGGATTTGAGCCTCCCGTATGATCCAGAGCAAGCCATAGCCATTCTCGAAAAACTTGGCTATACGGACAAAGACGGCGACGGATATCGCGAAGCTCCGGATGGCTCGACGCCGGATTGGAATATTATCGTCTCATCCAATCAGCCGCTGTATGTGCGAGCGGCAGAGATGATCGTCGCCCAGATGGCTGAGGTCGGACTGAAATTCCATATCGATGTCATGGATCCCTCGACACTTTCCAATACAATGTGGCGAACCGGGGAATTTGATATGAGTATCAGTGACATCACACCGCACGGCATCGCGGATCAGGATATGCTGATTATCCTGTATAAAGGCGATTATAAACGGGAATTACGTCACGATCCCGACAAGGATGCCATTGTCGCCCGCTGGTTCGAAGCCGACACTCGTGAAAAGCGTTTTGCGGTGGCCGGAGAACTTCAGGAATATCAGAATCTCTATCCCCACCGGATCATGCTCTGGTATCCCAAAGGATTGTGGGCCTATCGCTGGAAATCTTACGACAACTATCAAGTGTCACCGGGTTACGGCATTTTCCATAAATGGTCTTTTTTGCCTAGAGAGGTCCGGGGGAATACGGTGACCGCAGAGTGACTTCTGCCCCTCCACCAGACAACAGGAAATATGGGGATCTCCTCCCCATATTTCCCTGACTGAGAACAGATTGAGCTGTCCTGAATGGATTGTATGAGATACGTACAACCCCTTGCTCCTCCAGGGAGGACCTCCAGGGAGGAGGCAGGTATGGATAACAAATCATACGATTCATCTCGTGTTTCCGTAAGGGTAAACTGACGGGTAAGAGCATGATGCTCATCCTGCCAGAGTTCTGTTATCCCTGGCAGGGTTGACGCGCAGCATGACCCGTCAACTTAACGTTGAAAAAGCACCAGGATGCCTATGATGGACCCGCCCAGTCAGTTGGGGGACATCGTGCGTACATTCAGGAGTTTATCCGGCAATCGACATGAAAACCCGGCTGCTGCTTTCGTTGGCCAATGGAGTCGGGGCAGGGCGCATGCGGCAGGCTGTTCGTGAATTCATCAAAGCCTCTTCGTCCGGCGTCACTCCGCTCCGGGACTGTTTTTTGACGATCAGACATGTTTAAAGTGGTCATGTAGTATTACTTTTCATTTTCAATTAGCATGAGGTTTTTTGTAAAACGACTCGGCAAATCGTTGCTTATGTTACTGCTCCTGTCG
>PDWI01009944.1_pt1 | contig 10768 bp, 10 predicted proteins | sample 1430891 | NCBI WGS metagenome assembly PDWI01 (sample SAMN01162508, study PRJNA174530) | Oral metagenome, whole genome shotgun sequencing project. | biome: Marine environment; feature: Marine mammal; material: Swab sample of the gingival sulcus; isolation source: swab sample of gingival sulcus... | reverse complement strand
ATAAATTGCCAAAACACCCAATAGTATCGTAAAGATGACATTAAATTTTAAGGGGTTAAACTGACTACTAAAGGCAAAGATAAATGGCAAATAGCTGATCAGCGCAAAGCTAAATAGCCGCACGGTGTACTTTTTAAAATTCTTGGTATGATGATAGCCTTCTACCGCAGCAAAAAACATTATTGGTGCCGTAGTTCTGCCCATCAGGCGCATAGCAACGTAAAGCAGTGACGTGTCGTCGACAAAAGCTAACGCAATATGGTCAATTAACATTGCAATTACCGCAATGTATTTTAATGTATTTAATGTCAGCCCTTTATGGTTTACTTCTATTGACATGATCAATTCCTAATTATTTAACAAAACAACAAGTTTAGCCCAGTTATTGATAAAATGCTTCTTTCCTTTTTTCGATGACTTCAGCAAAATCAATTTTATCACTGATAACGTCATCACCATATGTTGAATAATTCATTAAATATTTACCGTCTTTAGTATAGACCCTAATTCTGAACCCCATGTGCACAATATCAGTAACACCCTTGCCTTTTTCAGCTATTAAGACATATTCTGTTATTGTTTCATCATTGAGATCAGTCGTTGACCATGTATCAAAGTGCTTGTAAAAGAATAATTCCAAATCCTTAAATTCATTATAATAGCTTGTTAGCTGCATTCTATATCTGCGTGAAATAGATATAATTAGCTTATCGGTTTTTAATTGCGTGCATGCCGCATCAATAAAATGATTATCAAATACTTTTTCGTTTGAATAATCATCTGGTTGATTGAAACAGATGCTATCGCCCCAGTCGTCTGTTGTAAATAATTCATATGGCACTTCAGCAATGTTATCTTTCCATTTTTCGATTAAAGGCATTAATTGCTCAGCTTCGCTTTTGAGCACGTAGACAATTCTGTCGTCAATATCTTGTACAAATGTAAGCACCAAATCGCCGCCTAAAGGTTCGTGATATACCACCTCTAAATTGTGAGCTTCAGCATTTTTTATTCTCGGATAAACTTTATAGTTTGCTTTTACCGCCGTCGGCACTTCACCCTGTAGAACCGGCGCCGTCGGTTGTTCTTGTACTGCTTCTTGCGTCTGTTTTTGACCGAATAATTTCTTAAGAAAACTCATTTTATGCCTCCATTCGTAATTGTCCTTCGTGAACGTGACCCGTCTGAGGATCACCTATATGCTACTTTATCTACTTTGAAAAAACATGCACTAAATAACTTCTTATCACATTATACGATAGGTTTTTTAGGATGACAACCGTAGCGAGTAGAAATAAATGCTACAAATTTTTTAATTGCAAAACAACGCCTCGTGTTTTATAATATTAAATACTAAGTTTAATGTTATATATATAGGAGCGAAATTTTTTGAATATTGGCGAAAAACTGAAGAGCCTTCGGCTTGAAAACAACTTAACGCAAGAAGAACTCGCGTCGCGCTGCGACTTATCAAAAGGATTTATTTCTCTGTTAGAACGAGATCTAACGTCGCCCTCTCTGGCGACGTTAGTTGATATTTTAGAGGCTTTAGGCACTAAATTAAGTGACTTTTTTAGCAAGCAAGATGATGACAAAGCCGTCTATTCACCTGATGATATCTTTGAAAAGCACGACGAAGAAATGGGACATAAGATTCTTTGGTTAATCAGCAATGCACAGCGCAATGCAATGGAACCAATTATCGTCGAAATTGAACCAACCGGCGTCTTCGCCGACGAAGATGCCCACGAAGGTGAAGAATTTGGCTATGTACTAAAGGGTAAAATTACCCTTCAACTGGGCAAGCGAATCCACAAGGTGAAAAAAGGTGAAAGCTATTATTTTAGATCAAATAAAAAACACAAAATTGCAAACCCTTATAGTCAACCTGCTGTTGTGCTTACCGTCAGCACGCCGCCCAGCTTTTAGGAGCCGCTATGACAAAAATTATTGAAACCAAAAATTTAAATAAACACTACGGCGCAGATCTCGTCGTCAAAGACCTCAATATTTGGATCAAAGAAAATCAGTTTTTAACGCTGTTAGGGCCTAGCGGCTGTGGTAAAACCACAACGCTACGCATGATTGGCGGCTTTGAAGCACCGTCGTCAGGCGAAATTTTATTTATGGGCAATTGCATCAACGACGTGCCACCGTACAAAAGACAAATTAACACGGTCTTTCAAAAGTATGCGCTGTTTCCACACCTCAATGTCTATGACAACATTGCATTTGGCTTAAAAATAAAAAAAGTCGACGAAAAGAAAATTGCCAAATCGGTTGGGCGCATGCTTGAACTGGTCAATTTAAAAGGGCTTGAAAAGCGCAAAGTTACTACGCTAAGTGGCGGTCAGCAACAGCGCATTGCCATAGCGCGTGCGCTGGTCAACGAACCTAAGGTGCTACTACTTGACGAGCCGCTCGGCGCGCTCGACTTAAAACTGCGCAAAGACATGCAATTAGAACTTAAAGAAATGCAACAAGAAATTGGCATTACTTTTATTTACGTGACGCACGACCAAGAAGAAGCGCTGACGATGTCTGATAAAATTATCATCATGAATCATGGCGTCATTCAGCAAATTGGCTCGCCGATTGACATTTACAACGAACCTGAAAACGCCTTTGTCGCCGACTTCATTGGTGAATCAAACATCATTGATGCCGTTATGAACGAAGACTACAAAGTGTCGTTTATCGGTCGCCAGTTTGACTGCGTCGACAGTGGCTTTGCCAAAGACGAAGCCGTACAAGTGGTGATTCGACCTGAAGATATTGTCTTGTCCAACAGCGAAGGCCAACTGATGGCAGAAGTGACCTCTTTGGTATTTAAAGGCGTCCACTACGAAATGTGGATCGAATTTGACAACAATATTGAATGGCTGGTACATTCGACATTTGCCAAACAAGTCGGTAGCCGCGTCAGCGTTAGTTTTACCCCCGAAGACATTCACGTTATGAAAAAGGTGACTGACGATGAAACGCTATAGTGCAACCCCTTATTTAATATGGATGGCGCTTTTCGTCATTATACCGATTGCCGTCATTTTTTTCTACGCTTTTACCAAGACAGAGGGCGGTATAACATTTAGCCTTGAGGCGCTACAGCGCTTGCTTGACCCCGACGTCATGCAAATTACGCTGCGTTCTTTTTGGCTGGCGCTCGTCGCCACGCTATTGTGCTTGTTTATCGGCTATCCGGTTGCCTATATGATGACAAAGGCCTCTGCCAAAAAAACACAAATGTTAGTCGTTTTAATTGTACTGCCTATGTGGATGAATTTTTTGTTGCGCACCTATGCCCTGCAGTATTTACTGGGGCCAACCGGCTTAATCAACAGCATAATAACTGCAATGGGCTTTTCGGCGCTACCACTACTATTTAATCAAGGCGCCGTCTTATTTGGCATGGTCTACAACTATATACCCTTTATGATCTTGCCAATTTACACAGTCATTAGCAAAATTGACAAAGGCTTAATTGAAGCTGCCGAAGACTTAGGCGCACCAAAGCGCTTGGTCTTTCAACGCGTTATTTTACCACTGTCGATGCCAGGTGTGTTATCTGGCATTACAATGACCTTTATGCCTGCGGTTAGCACATTTGTCATTTCAGCGCTACTGGGCGGTGGCAAACAAGACTTAATCGGCAACTTAATCGAACGTCAGTTTACCCTGCTGTACGACTGGCACTTTGGTTCGATGTTGTCGTTTGTACTGCTGCTGTTGATCCTCTTGTTAATGAGCGTGATCAATCGCCTTGACGACGCGCAAGGAGGTGCTTATGAATAAACTATTAGATAAACTCTATAATATAACTGAACATCGATTATTTAGAAAAATATATCTAGCGGTATTTTATATTATTTTATACGCGCCAATTGCCGTTTTAATTATTTTTTCATTTAACAATGGCAAGCGCAGCGGTAAGTGGCAGGGCTTTACATTTAAGTGGTACAGCGAACTTTTTAAAGACACCATGATTATGAAAGCCTTATATTATACGCTGCTAGTCGCCTTTTTAGCGGCAATTATCGCCACGATTATCGGTACATTTGCCGCCTATGGCATTTTTAACTACCGCAAGAGATGGCTTAAAAAGACCGTTTTACACCTAAACAATATTCCAATATTAAACCCCGACATCGTCACGGGTGTCGCTTTAATGGTCTGGTTTGCAATTTTGTTTAACAAGATGTTCGGCATTAGAAATGGCTTTTTTACGCTATTGGTTGCCCATATTACCTTTTGTATTCCCTATGTGATACTGTCTGTGCTACCTAAACTTAAACAAATGCCAAAAGACACCATTGAAGCGGCGCTCGACTTGGGGGCAACGCCGTTTCAGGCCTTTTACAAAGTGGTTTTGCCCGATATTATGCCCGGCATTATTTCAGGGTTGATGATTGCCTTTACACTGTCAATCGACGATTTTGTGATTAGCTTTTTTACGACAGGCAGTGGCGTACAAAACCTGTCAATTGCCATTTTTTCAATGGCACGCAAAGGCATTAGCCCCAAAGTTAATGCCCTGTCAGCTTTAATGTTTATCAGCGTCATCGTCATGATGTCGGTTATCAATAAACGCACTAAAATTGAAAATATTTAAGGAGGGTTACTATGAAAAAAACAATTGCTGTTCTGCTTTTACTATCGATATTACTATTCGTCAGTGGCTGCGCCAGTGATACCGAAAAGCTCTACATTTACAACTGGGGTAACTATATTGATCAAAGTCTAGTCGATAAATTTAGTCAAGAAAGTGGCATTGAAGTCATTTACGAAGAATACGCCACCAATGAAGACATGTATGTCAAACTAAAAAACGGCGGTTCACAATACGACCTTATTTTTCCGTCTGACTATATGCTCGAAAAAATGATTAAAGAAGATATGTTAGAAAAAATCGATGTCAGTCAACTTAAGCACTATGGCAATATTGCTGAACAGTACAAAGGCTTAGCCTATGACCCCGATAACGCATATAGTGTGCCCTATCTCTGGGGTACCGTCGGCATACTTTATAATAAGACGCTGGTCGATGATCCCGTCGACAGTTGGTCAATTTTATTTGATGAAAAATACAAAGGGCAAATCTTAATGCTTGATTCACAGCGCGACACGCTGATGATTGCCTTAAAACTACTTGGCTACAGCATGAACAGCCACGAAGAAAGTGAATTAGAAGCTGCTAAAAACTTATTAATCAATCAAAAAGAACTGGTGTTGTCTTATGTCGTCGATAACGGCAAAGACATTATGCTACAAGGCGGTGCTGCCTTTATGCCCGCCTGGAACGGTGACGCCGTCGAGTTTATGCGCAACAACAAAGATTTGGATTTCGTACTGCCAAAAGAAGGTACCAATCTGTGGTATGATGTGATGGCAATACCAAAGGGCAGCCAAAACAAAGCAGCGGCTATCGCCTTTATCGACTTTATGCTCGACGCTGAAAACGGTGCCCAAAATGCTGATTATATTGGCTATTCAACACCCAATAAAGCAGCATTTGAACTGCTCGATGACGATTTAAAGAACAATAAAAGTGCCTACCCTGATATGGCCGATTTAAAAAACAGTGAAGTATTTGCCGACCCAGGCGACTTTTTAGAAGTTTATAACAATATTTGGAGCGAATTAAAAATGAAATAGCGCTTATTGAAAAGCCCTCAGAAATTTGAGGGCTTTTACTATGCGTTAAAATGTGCCAACAGTGGTTCAACCACTTGCTTTAACTTACTGCTAAAAAGCAGATTTACACGACGATCATATGATGTTTTAGAAGCATTTATCAACACTAATTTATCGCCGCGATAATAGTCGACTAACCCTGCTGCCGGATAAACCACAAGTGATGTACCAGCCACAATTAAAACATCGGCTTCTGATATATAATTAACCGCTTTCACCAAAGTAGTTTGATCAAGTGATTCGCCATATAAAACGACGTCAGGCTTTATTTTAGCGCCGCAATCACAACATGGTACGCCCTCACCAGTGGCGCAGCGCTTTTCGACTGCCGCTATATCATAGGCTTTGCGGCAAGCAACACAGCTGTAGCGCGCCGTGCTGCCATGTAGTTCTAACACTTCACGACTGCCCGCCAGTTGATGTAAGCCATCAATGTTTTGGGTAATAACCGCTTTTAGTTTAGCCATGTCTTCTAGTTTCGCCAATAACTGATGCGTTAAGTTGGGCTGTGCATCGGGGTATATCATGTGTTCAAAGTAAAAGTCGTAAAACTGCTTGGTGTTCGTATCAAAAAATTGGCGTGATAAAATAACTTCAGGCGGTATTTGGTTGCCCATGTGATAGAGCCCTGATGCACTTCTAAAATCGGGAATACCACTTTCGGTTGATACGCCCGCACCGCCGAAAAATACAATATTAGATGATTCGTCTAGCCAGTTTGCTAATTGCTTTAACATTTTACCACCTCACTATTATCGTCTTTTAGTTTTTAAAACCTGAGATTTCTCGACTCAAAATAACAGTCTTACTGAATAGCATTCTCAGGTTACAGTATTAGCGCTTCTGCTTGTTGAATGACTTCAGTTGTCATGTCGGCAATCGCTTCTGCGACCAGTTTTTCAATGGGATAAAGCGCCTCTGATTTTTTTATATTGGCCGTGCGCGGCTTGGTTACAACACGCTTTGGCAAAAACACCGTGCAGCAGTCTTCATAAGGTAGTATCGACGTGTCGTAGGTGTCAATTTTTTGAGCAATGCGAACAATGTCTAATTTATCCATTGCAATCAGTGGTCTAAATACTGGCAACGTTGTTGCATCGGTTGTCACATTGATGCCCTCAATGGTCTGCGAGGCGACTTGCCCTAAGTTTTCACCAGTAATCAAGGCTTTACAGCGCCTTTCTTCAGCGATTTTGCTGGCGATAATCATCATGGCACGACGCGACAAAATGGTCATTTCTTCTGACGGACAGTGTTCGCGTATTGCCAATTGAATTTGCGAAATATTGACACTATGTAATCTCACTGACCCCGTATAGCCCGCTAACTTGCGCGCCAAGCTGACAACTTTATCATGTGCACGTTGCCCCGTAAAAGGAAAACTATGATAGTGAATCGCCTCTATTTCAAGCCCGCGTCGCGCCATCATATAGCCCGCCACTGGGCTATCAATGCCGCCCGACAACAGTAACAGGCCCTTGCCTGCTGATTTATAGGGCATGCCACCTTGTGCGGCAATGACATCTGTGTAAACATAAGCCTCACCGCGTATTTCGACATGGCATGTCACATCAGGCTGTTTGACATCGACTTTAATGTCTTTGACGACGCGAAGTATAGCGGCACCTACTTCACGCGATATTTCGGGCGATTTTAAGCCAAATTTTTTATTGGCACGGCGCGTTTCTACCTTAAATGTAAAGTTGCCGCGTCTTTGCTGTAACGCCTTTATCTGACGCACAGCGCAGTCACTAATTATCGCAATATCTAAATCTACTTTTTCGGCTGGCGAATATGAGACAATGCCAAATACCTTATCTAGTCTGGCAGCCACTTCAGCTTTATCTATTTGGTCGCAGTAGACAAATACCCTGCCGTACTCTTTTGTGACACTGATGTCCGACAAGTCGGCAAGCGCCAATTTTATGTTTTTGATAAAGCGCGCCACAAAGTCCTTTTGATTATTGCCCTTGAGGGCGATTTCGCCGTAGCGAATAACATACAATTGTCTGTTCAATTAAACCTCCAGTTTACGACTTATGTCATCTATTGTCTGCCCAATTATATTTAATGCTTGTGTGACTTCGGCTTCAGTTGTCAACAGTGATGCACTAATTCTGATAACGCCCTCAGCAAATTCAGCTGGGACGCGATGCGCGGCAATAACATGTGAAATTGTCGACTTGGCATTACTGTGGCAAGCAGAACCAGATGATACCAAAACGCCGTTACTCTCAAGCGCATGCAGTAATACTTCAGATTTAATGCCCCTCAGTGCCAACGCTGTAATATAGGGTGAACTGCTATCGCGATCGCCTAAAAATAAGCACTTATTTGTACCTAGTTTTTCTGCCAAGTGATAGAGCCCAGCTTTCAATTGCTTGGCAGTTGCCAAGTGTTCTGTTTGCAGCTGTGCCACGCACTGCATTGCCTTTGCCAAACCTGTAATGCCAGCGACATTTTCAGTACCCGAACGACGCCCTTGTTGCTGACCTCCGCCAATTAACAGTGGACTAAGCCCACTGTTAGTGTTGTCAATTAGCAGCCCCACACCCTTTGGCGCATGAAATTTATGCCCAGATGCCGTTAAAAAATCAACACCTAGTGCCTGTATATCAACTGCTATTTTGCCAACCGCCTGTGCCGCGTCACTGTGAACTAAGCCACTGTAATTGGCATCACGCAGCGCCTTAGTAATTGCTCTAAGTGGGTTAATTGCACCCAGTTCGTTGTTGACGAGCATCATGCTGATTAAAGCGGTATTGGGTCGAAGCGCCGCCACAACAGCACTGGCGTCAATACCGCCAGCACCATTTGGTGCTAAATAGCTAACCGTGTGCCCCAATTTTTCAAGTTTTTCAAAACACTTTAAAACCGAAGCATGCTCTACTTGCGTCGTGATAAAGTGAAGTGATTTTTGCGCCAGTGTAAAGCGCGAATTAAGTAGGACACTGTTGTTGCCTTCGGTACCACCCGACGTAAAGATAATTTTTTCTGGCCTACAATTGAGCTGTTTGGCGATAATCTTTTTGCTGGTTTCAAGTGCCCTTTCAGCCGTTACGCCATATTGATGAAGTGACGACGGATTGCCGTAGACCTGACACATATATTTCGTTACTACTTCTGCCACTTCTGGCAAAACAGCTGTTGTCGCTGCATTATCTAAATAAATCATAACTACCTCTATATTATTCTGTAATCGTAACTGTTCAGTCGAGTTGTCATTTCGAGTGAAGGCGTAGCCGTAATCGAGAAATCTCGGGTTTTAAATGCGAGCTCTCTCCGCTTTACTAGCGTTTCGGTCGAGATAACACAAAGTAGTGCCTTTCAACTGAACAGTTACCTGTAATCAATATATTCATTATACATCAATTCAGCAAAAAGTGATATAATGGACTTAAGATGAAATGTGCATGCGCGAAAGGATTTTAATTATGCCCAAAAAAATTGCCGTCATTTTTACTGGTGGAACAATTTCAATGAAAGTTGACCCGCGACTTGCCGCTGCTATACCAGCGATGAAGTCAGAAGAAATTATGGCGATGGTGATGAATATTGATAAAATTGCTGATATCGAAATCACTAATTTTTCTCAATTGCCCAGCCCGCATCTGTCAATTGATGATTTAACAAAGTTACGAAAGGTTGTTTTAGAACTAACCAAACGGCCTGATATCGATGGCGTTGTCATCACGCATGGTAGCGACACCTTAGAAGAAACGGCTTATTACCTAGACTTGTCACTGAATAGCGCCAAGCCAATTGTCTTAGTCGCCGCCATGCGCAATGCCTCTGAGCTGGGCTATGACGGCCCCGCAAATTTAGCCGCTGCAATTTGCACAGCCGCCAGCGCTAATTCGCGCAAACGCGGTGTTTTAATTGTCATGAATAACGACATCAACAGTGCACTTGAAACAACCAAGACACACACAATGTCACTTAATACATTTAGAAGTATCGAATTTGGCCCGCTCGGTATTGTCGACAACGATCAAGTTATTTATTACCGCCATTTATATAAACATCATCATATCGAAGTTGACCATCTATCAGATGGCGTACATTTAGTTAAAACTGTGCTTGGTATGGACGATACAATATTACAATATTTAATTGATAATGGCGCTAAGGGGGTTGTGATTGAAGCAATGGGGCGTGGCAATGTGCCGCCCAATATGGTAAGTGGTATCAAGCGCGCCATCGACAACAATATACCTGTTGTCATGGTATCGCGCTGTCCAACTGGCAGAGTGCTCGACAGTTACGGCTATGCTGGTGGCGGCAAACAACTGAAAGAAATAGGTGTTATTTTCGCATCTAACATAAATGGTCAAAAAGCGCGCATTAAACTAATGTTAGCGCTGGCACATTCTAGCGACAACGCCAAGATAAAACGACTTATAGAAAGGGACGATTACGAACGCTAGCTGTTTTTTTGCAAATAGATATCTTCTAACATTTCAGCAGGTAGTGCCTTATCGTAAACGAAACCTTGAAAATTAGGGCACTTTAGCTCTTTTAGTATTTCGAGTTGTGCTTTATTTTCTACACCGGCAGCAACAACTTCTAAACCGAGGCCTTCTGCCATCATGATAATTGCTTTAACAATCAGCATGTCATCATTACTGTGTTCGATATTATCGATGATTACTTTGGCAATTTTAAGGCAATTGACATCGTATTCCTTTAAGCGACTAAGTGATGAATAGCCCGTGCCAAAGTCATCAATTGCCAATGATACGCCAATTTTACGCAATTTTTTAAATATGCCCACCAAATAGTCCGATGTGAACATTGTCGGATTTTCGACAATTTCTAATTCAACTAACGCGGGGTCTAATTCTAGTTGCTCAAAAATTCGCTCAAATGACGATAGAAATTGTACACGATTCATGATCGAAGGCGACAAATTAATACACACTTTTAGACTTAAATCGTAGGTTTCGTTCCAAACTTTTATTTGTGACATCGACTGTAGAAATATCCAGTTACTGATGTCATAGATAGCGCCAATGTTTTCAGCAATCGGAATAAATTCAGTCGGCGAAATATACCCCATTATCTCATTTTTCCAGCG
>PDWI01010260.1_pt1 | contig 10769 bp, 9 predicted proteins | sample 1430891 | NCBI WGS metagenome assembly PDWI01 (sample SAMN01162508, study PRJNA174530) | Oral metagenome, whole genome shotgun sequencing project. | biome: Marine environment; feature: Marine mammal; material: Swab sample of the gingival sulcus; isolation source: swab sample of gingival sulcus... | reverse complement strand
GTTTTTATTCAACCATAATTTCTTCAGATTTATTAAATTATATATTTCTATTGGTATAGTAGTTATATTATTACCTTCGAAAGATAAAACCTCTAAATTATTTAATTTACCAAGAGCACTAGGAATTACTGAAATTTTATTTTTATTCAACAATAGAGTTCTTAAGTTTCTTAAATTACCTATTTCTTCAGGAATTATCGCTATATCATTATTTCCAAAAGATAAATTCTCAAGGTTATTTAATTTATCTATATTTGGGGGAATAACTGATATTTTATTTTTGGTAAACCATAACGTATTTAAGTTTTTCAAACCATATATTTCCACAGGTATGGCAGTTATGTTATTTTCACTAAAAGACAGTTTTTCTAGATTTTTTAACTTTCCGATGTCTTTTGGTATTACTGCTATCTTATTATTGTTTAACCATAATTTCTTTAGTTTTTTCAAACTACCTATTTCTACTGGTATGGTAGTTATATTATTACCTCCGAAAGATAGAACCTCTAAATTATTTAATTTACCAATTGCACTAGGAACTACTGAAATTTTATTATCATATAACAATACAGATTCCAAACTTGTTAATTTTAATATAACTTGAGGGATTTTATCTAGCTTGTTTCCTCCTATTGTAATAATCTTTATTTTTGATAAATTTAATATAGTTTTTGGCAAACTACTTAACTTATTATGACTAAGCTGTAAAATCTCTAATTGTGGATTTTTTATAAATAAACTATCAGGAAGATGGCATAAGCCTTGTTCTCGTAAATCTAATGCTTTAATTTTAGGGTTTCTATTATTTATGTCGGTAGATAATAAATATTCATTTCCTTTAATATCAAGTATATAATCTTTTCCGTCCCGTGAGACTTGTGCTATACCAGGCTCGAAAAAATCTTCAGCTTTATCATATTTAAAATCTATTATAATATTTCTTTGCTTATCAATATATCCATATTTTTTTCCATTACGAATTAAAGCTAATTTATTATCAAAAAAATTAAGTTTGTTTATGTTTACACTATCTATTTTAATAGAATCTTTCTTACTTTTCTCGACACCCATTTGAGGCAATTCAATATTAGGACAAGTCATATTTGCCACTGTATTGTATGTTATAAAAAACATCAAGAGAGATAATAAAAACTTCTTGTTAAAAAAAATCATAGTTTTATTCTTTTAATAGTTGTTTTGCTTTTTTGAAATTTGGATGATGAACACCAGCTTCTTCTAATTCTTTAATATCCTTCAAAAAAATCTCTTGACAAAGCCTTTTATCATTAGGGAAATGCTTATTCTTCCATTCTAAGTAAATCATTTTAGCCTTACTCCATTGGTTATCTAAAAGATATCCATTTGCTAAATTAGATACAACAGATACTGCTTGGGGGTTTAAACTCATTGTTGTGTGAGCTGCTATTATAGCTTGCTCTGGCTTATTAATAAATAAAGAATAGAAACTTAAATTATACCATAGAGAATTATATTTTCGATTTATTTCAATCGCTTTTTTTGTGTATTCTTCTGCCTTAAGGTAATTCTTTTGATTTGAGTAAATGTATGAAAGTTGTTTTAGAGTCCAAATACTGTTATCATCAAACGAAAGGCGTTTGTTTAGATATGTAATAGCTTTATCATATTCTCCTAATTGACGATAACAGTATCCAATACTACCATAAGCATATTTATTATTAATATCTTTATCTATAACTTTAGTATAAAACTCTATTGCCTTTTTGTAATCTTCATTATTTGTATATAATCCTGCCATTTCTTCATAATCCCTCAATTTAGGTTCTCCTTTTATTTTAATATTTTTTTTGATTTGAGAAATAGCCTTTTTGTAATCCTTTTTAGCTTTATAAGAGATAACAAGTTCATTGAGTAAAGGTAAGTAATTACTGTTCAACTTTAAACCCTTATTTATATATACAATAGCACTATCGGCTTTTTCAAACTTATTAAAGCATAGAGCTGCCATCAGATATGATTTTATTTTATTAGGAAATTTTCGAACTAGTTTCACTGAATTTAAAATCGCTAAAGATTTATTATCATTTTCGTAATATGATACAGCTCTATCCCTAAGCAAACTATATTCAGACTCACTCGTTTCTTTGCAAGCAATTCCCCAAATTCCAAATACAGTTGATAAAGTGCCTGAATCTAAAACATTTTTTTGTATTAATATTTTTAACCCTGTCGCGACTGGCCAATCTTCTTCTAGTTGAGATAATGATTGAAGAAGTACTGGTTTTATTTTTGAGATATTTCCTGTCTTATTTAACCATTCTGTATAAACTTCTGTTTGTTGAGTTTTGTCTATATACGAAAAAAAAGTTGCAATGTTTTGATAGGTCATTTCTTCATTTTTATTTGCTTTCTTAAGAGCCTTTTCACTTATTTCTCTTTCAGTTTCCGCTAATTTAAAATTAGCAATAGCCTTACTTTCAGATTCTTTAGCGTTTCTCTCTGCTATTCTTGCCTCTTTTTCTGCCTTTATAGCTTTATTCTTTAAATTTTCAATCTGTTTAAAAATTTTCAAAGTCAAAGCATCACATTCTTTACTAAGACTTGGGTCACAATGGCGTACTGCATTTATTTTTGCAATAGCTTTTTGGTAATTCTTTTCTTTTTTAGCAGAAGCCAACATTTTTTTACATGGAGTTTGTGCTATTGCACTACACATCATAAAAAACATAAAAAAGAAATATAAATATTTTTTCTTTAAAAGTATCATAAATTTAATTTTTTAGTAATTGCTTTGCCTTTTCAAAATCAGGGTGAGTGATACCTGCTTTCTCTAAATCTTTTATATCTTGTAAAAAGATTTTTTTACATAATTTTTTATTATCGGGAAAGTGTTCTCCTTTCCTTTTTATATAAATCTCTTTTGCTTTGTTCCATTCATTGTTTAATATATACCCAAGAGCAAGATTAGATTCTACACTCATTGCCCGAGGATTTAATTCCAAAGTCTTTAACGCTGAATTAATTGCTTGTTGAGGCTTATTAATAAATAAAGAATAAAAACTTAAACTATAATATGCTTCATAATCTTTGGGGTTTATTTCTAACACTTTTTTCATATACTCCTCTGACTTGAGATATTCTTTGTTTGAAAAATACATATTGGATAATTGTTGTAGTGTCCATACATTATTAGGTTTTAATGATAATGCTTTTTTATAATAATTAAAAGCTTCCTCTTGGTTACCAAGAAGTTTATAACACAAACCTGCATTATCCCATGCAATATAAGAAGTAGAATCTTGCTGTATAACTTTTTGATAAAATAATAATGATTTTCCATAGTTTTTTTTATTAAATAAACTATCTGCTTTCTTTTGCATTTGGAGAGCTTTCCATTTTCTAAGATATTTCTTTTTTATTTTTAATTTCTTTTGTTCATACTTTTTTTCTATCTGATAAAGTTTACCTGTTTCTCGACCTAAGATGTCTACTAATTTAGCTGTTTGCTCAGAATTCATTAATGATAACAATTCTATCCAACTTTTTCTTTCTTCTTTAGTAGCTATTGATCTTGAGTTATTTATCATAAATATAAGAGTACCTTTAAAGTTTGATAATTCTCCGGATTCTTCTAACCATTTTGTATATTCTGTAGTTGCTTTTACACTAAAAAGGAACGAAAAAAAATTATTTATAGAATTAAAAAGTAAATGTCTATTTTCATTTGATTTTATCAAAAGACTATCAGATTTCTTTTTCTGTTTGTTAATTTCAATAAGACTTAATTGACTTTTTCTTTGAGCTTTTTTAGCTACTTTCTCTGCTATTTTTGCTTTATTTTTTAAGCTTTCAATCTCTTTGAAAATTTTTAAAGTTAAAGCGTCACATTCTTTACTAAGACTTGGGTCACAATGGCGTACTGCATTTATTTTTGCAATAGCTTTTTGGTAATTTTTTTCTTTTTTGGCAGAAGCCAACATTTTTTTACATGGAGTTTGTGCTATTACAAATTGTGTAAATGATAAGCCGATAAGTATAAATAACATTTTTTTCATAATAGACTATTTTAATTGTTGTTTTATTTGTTTGATTTTTTGTTCAATACTTTTATCTTGTAATTGTTTATTCATTGTTATAATAGAGTCTAATAACATTCTTGCATCTTTATAAAACCCTGCTTTTTTATAGGACTCTATAGTTTCAAAACGCTGTTTTATTTTTGTACGAATATTTTTCTGTTTTTCTTTTAAAAAATTATTAAGAGCTGTTTCTGCCTTTTCTTTTTGCTGGATAGCTTCTTGTTTTGCTTTTACAGCCTTCTGTTCAGCTTCTACAGCTTTTTGTTGTTGCCAAAAAGAAAAAATAGCTACAAAAGCTAAGATTGTCATAATAGCAACTACGGTGGTTATCTTTAATAATCGTTCTTTTTGTATTTTCCTTTTACTTGATTTTAGAAAATCTAATATAGGTTTTTCTTCTTTTAATTTTGGTAAAAAAGGCTCTATATATGCCACATCTTTCGCGGTAAGATAAGAACCATTAATCTTATAATTACCAAAAGCTGTATGTAAAAAGTTTCTTATATCTATTAGTTGTTTCTCTTCTGCACTTAAGTTTTCAAATACCCGTATTGCCAAGCTATCGTGTGATAATTCCATTGTATTTTCTTTATCACTATATCTAATCACACGATGTTCTATCAGTTGTTGTAAAATTTCATTAACACTTGTAGTATTCCATTGTTTTTCTTGTGCTATTTTCTGCCAAACAAATTGTGAAATACTCTTCTTAGTTCCCTTGTCAGTAATAAATTCTTTTAGAATATTCCAACCTAATTGCATATCAGGAAGTCCTGCTACTTGTTCGTTAAGAAAAGAAGCTAATACATCATCTAATTTTCCAGTACTTTCTACAAGCTCATTCGTAAAAATACATTTATTAGTATTTTCATTGTAAGCCTCTTTATATAAATGGTCTAAATATACTTGTAAGTGAGGTAATTCTACAATTCCATCTTTATTTAGTAGTTTTTTATAAATATTTTCTACAATATTTTCATTCTCTAAACCAATAACATAAGCATTACAAGAATTTTTTATAATTTCCTTGATTTTAAGTGAAGATAAAGTTTCTATTCTTATCCTATTGCTAAACAAATTAGGAATAATATGTTCCCAGTTTGTTAAATAAGCTAAATATTCTTCACGAACAACAATAATAATCTTCACCTGTATATCAGTAGACATTAGATAATTTAGGAAATTAAAAAAATCTTCAATTTCTTCCGAACTTCCACTGATAAAAAGCTCTTCAAACTGGTCATAAATCAGATAGAGAGGTTTGAAGTAATCTAAATATAAAGACTCTAATTGTTTTGTTAGTGTCTCGTATATTGTACTGCCATTCGTCTTTAATGTCGTAATTGCTAAATCCGTAACTTTATTTTCAGTTGATTTCAATATATTACTTTCTTTTCGAATAATAATAGGAAACCAGTCTGAACTATGCATGTAATTACCTAATCCACATTGTATTACACTAGTTTTTCCAGTACCTGAAGCTCCATAAACCAACATTAAATTACTTCTATAAACTTTATCATGTAACTCTTCTGTTTCTGCCTCTCTTCCAAAAAAGAAATCTTTATCTTCTTTTATATAGGCATCTAAAAATTTAAATGGACTTTTCATATAGCAAAACGATTAAAAAACAATTCTAATTTTTCTAAGATGTCTTTTCCTAAATTAAAATCATTAAAGTTCACATTAATTGGAGGCAAAGTACCAGAGAATTCCAATTTATTATTTTGATTTCCAACATACATAAATACGCCTTTCGTTATCTTTTTATCATTATCAATAAAAGGAGAGGTGTCAATAACAAAAGGATAAAGATTTAGGTAAGTATTCGGTTGTTTGTGGTCTTGCATTAACAATACGGAATGACTTTCGGTAAACTCAGGAAAATCATAAATTTCTCCAGTAAAATTAGCACTCATACTGTTTAATAGTGAAAAAGTATGCTGAAAACGAGGAGATGAAAAACGAGGAGAAAATACACGAATATCTTTTACCGTAATCATTTTATAATTCGTTAAAAATGATAATTTTTGCAATAAATTAACCAATAACTCTTCCACAATCTCAAAATTTACATCTTCTGATTTATGAACAAATCCATTTCTATGTTCTACTAATTGTTCTGCAAAATAGATTATCTTTTTTTGATTAATTGTATCATAATCAAAGAATACTCCTTCTTTTACTTCTTTTAAAATTTTAAACGCACTTCTCAATACCCCAACCCAAGTCCCCATACTTGGTTTTGTTAGTTGTTTTATGTGTTCCTGTATTGCAGGAGATATAACTACATCTGTATTTTCAATATTATTCCATAAATCAGCTAAAAGGCAAAAAGATAAGAATTGTATAGATTTTTCTGTTACTCTAAATATTTGTCTTATTCTTTCATCATCTTGCGACAAATGGTCTCCATCAATCAACCTTCGTATTTCTTGTCCTATAGGCCAAGGATAATATTGTGTTAGAAATTGTCCTTTCTGCCTATAATCATTAAATGCTTGACAAAATGATGCGAATTGCTGATTTTGTTCAGCAACCTTATCGCTAATTGCTTCTATTAGTATTTGGTTGGGATGTTGATTTTCCATATAGTTTGTTTTTCTAAATTATTTCATTGATTCAATAAACGCCTCTTGGTTACAAGATGGACAAATAGGATTCTTGGGTACTTTTGCACCATACCATCTTAAAACAGAGGGCTTATTAGCAAAAAATGCCATCGGTTCCCAATTTTTATACTTATTTTCTCTACGGTTTACCCACAAATAATATTTAGCTGTTAAATCTTCATATACAGAATCTAAACCGCTTTCTTTGCCCTTGGAAAGATGTAATAAACTCAATTTTACAATCATATTGCAAATAGGATTGATATCAGAGGATAAACCTACTTGTATGGAGGCCTCCACATCTTCATCAGAAACATATGCAGGTGTTTCTTCCCTTACACGATTAAATTGTGTTCGTTCATCATCAGTCTTTTTAAAAAGACCTGCACCAATTAAGCAGGCTAAGCAAGGTGCATCTTCTTGGTGTTCTCCATCCAATACAAAAACATCACCAGCTTCTGCTCGTGTAATAGCTCTACCAAATATGGCGGTTTTGCTATTTTTCAAGCAATAATCATTGATTCTATTTCTACTTTCGTTATTGTCTGTCAAACAAAGGATTAAATCTGAATTGGCAACAGCTCCTGAAAAAATATCAAAATTTTTATTAATATCTACTTCATATTTACTGATGTGTGCATACGGATTTTTCAAATGAATTAAATCTGCTACGGCATTTGTTTTGTAACGTCCCAAATCATCAATACCACATTGATGTCGTGCTATATTGGCTAATTCCAATCGGTCAAAATCTATCAAATCATAATGTCCTACACCTGCTTTGGCCAATTCTACGGCAATATAGCCCCCAAAACTTCCCAAGCCCACAAGAGAAACTTTACTATTTTCTAATATGGAATGTTCCAAAATTCCTTTGGATCTCGAATATAATTGAGATTTTCCTGGTACATATTTAATATCTGCTTCTTCATAACTATTTGCCTCCTTGATGTATCCTTTCACTAATTTGTTACCATCTGATTTGGTGCTTAAAAACAGATACATCTGTGCCTTTTTGTTGTGCAACTCTTGGGTAATAGTGTCCAATTCGCTACATATCTTATCGGGATTTAGTGAACTTGCTTGGTCGTATGTTAGTATAGAAAATACAGTCGGGATAGGAATTCCAGAAGGAACTATATCTGGCATTTGTGTATGCATATGATATATCCCCTCTCCTTGTTTCTCAAACGAAATTCCCCAATGCGATTGATACCCCCAATTGCTATTTGTTTTTTGCAACGCATTGATTTGGTCAAGATAGCAATAAATTATTTTTCCCATAATTGCATACTATTGAGCAAATCCATCATCTGCAATTTGAGATACGGTAGCCGCATCAGGACTTACATCTTCTCGTTTTTTAGCCACGACTAATTCTCCTGTAGCAGGATCAAAAACCAATTCATTACCTGTTGCTACACTATTATTTCTTTCTGCAAGTTCGTTTTGCACATCTACTGGTTTATTTTTCTTTTCTGACATTGTGTTTCTATTTTTTTAGATTAATAAATTTTATTCGCTTACAAAATAGTCTAAATTATTGCCTGTACGTAAATGACTTTCATAGGCTTCTATCCAGACCCTTAACTTTAATGCGACATTGTAAATGGTTCTTTGAGCATGCCAATGTTCCGATTTAAAATGGCAAACCTGTGGCATATTTCCCATAGGAGATAAAAGGTGCATAGTGTGAGAAGCTCCCAAGCTTACTAAATCTCTTCCATCATAAGTTTTTAAATCGTCGGGATAAGTTATATATACTCTGGGTACGTTGTGAGGGAAAGAATTTAAAAGTATTTTGAAACGATACACATTCCCTGTATTACTTTTTAAGCCCAAATCTACATAAGCATCTGAACTGCCTAAACCTACAAAGGCATATCTACGAGGAAAATACTTCTCTAAAATATTAGCTTCCATTATTTGTCTTGCTCTGTCCATATTTTATTTTTATTTGATTGTATTATTATTTTTATTTGCTCTGACTTTATATCTGTCATCAAGTCTCCATAAGGAAATGTTTCGGGAAATTCAACCATTCCAAAGGGAAAGTGAAAACAAAATTTATTTTGTTCTAACTGAAACATTTTTACCTCAAAACCATTTGCCAACAATTCTTGATAAACAGATTTTATAAACTTTTTACCTCTGTCAGTCGTGTACCAAAGAACCTGTGTCTCTATCAAAGGTTCATAATAGGTTGTTTCAGAAACAAGTGTTGTTTGAGATAGTTCCTTTATATAAGGTTTCTGTGTTTTGGGTTCTGAAAGAAGATGTTTAGGTATTGTATTTTCAATAGTTTCTCTTAAAGGGCTTTTTCCTTTCAAAACCACCCAAGGACATTGTAAATACTCGCCTTTATTACCCTCGCTATAGTGAAACCCATTCATAATAGAGGCGTTATGGTCTATGCTTCCAATAAGTAAAAAAAACTGTTCTAAACCATTAGCAACAATAGCTTTATATATGGTTTGAGAATCGTGTCTACTAGGATGTGGTATTCCCAATTGATGATGAGAGTGCCAATTGCCTAAGTGCTGTAAACCATGATGGTCATTAAGAAATTTTCCATTTTCAATCAGAAAATTCTTGTCTTGCTTAAAAAAAGCAACTGTTCTACAAGTATTAGCTCCCGGCCCAATAACATATTGAATAACAGGAAAACCCGAATATGTCCAAAATCCGAACAAATCTCCTCCCGTCTCAATTTTAGGATAGTCAAGAATACATCTCGATATGTACTCCAATTCTGATTCATAAATCAGTGCTTTCATATCTCAACTGTTACTGAGCTGGGCGTTTCCATTGTTCCTATTTTACATCCATTCACATAAATTGTAGCTTTTCCTGTAGCCGAATGGTTGATAACAGCAGTGCCATTTCTGTCGGTATAAACAGCATCACTCATGCCTAAATTTACAAATCCATCCCATCCTAAAACTACTTTTGCATTTTGCTCCCATTGTCCTAATCGTGTGTTGTATACTTTGATAATACTTGTTGCCATAATATTAATTGTTTTTATAGTAAAATATATGTGTCTCAAAGATATAAATATTTTCTTTAAAACTTATGGGTACTACATTAATTTTTTAGAAATAATTTAAAATATACCTCTTTTACCGCCTATCTTCTCCTCCTTCCCCCTTTTTCCGCTGAGCAAGTTTCCAATACTTCCTTTGAAAAGCCATTTCCTTATAATCCGTTGCAACTGTTGGAGTGTCGAGTAAATCTGTCGCACTCAGCATTATTTCGTTTACTACCTCAAAGACACTTGCGAGAATAGAAAGTATTTCTTGCTGATTGTCTTTCAAGACAGGAACTGCCGTATTTCTGCATATCCAATCCAAAAAGAGCAGTTTGTGGCTACAAACTGACGTCTTGCAAGTATTCGTCGAAAGGGGCTATTTTGCCTACTCAGTGGGCTTGGTCGGCTCTGTGGGCTGAGTTGGCTTGGCTTACAACTTTTTCCACTCCGAGAATTTGCCTTTATACTGCCTTAAATGCTCCTTTGCCATATTCTCAATAAAGCCTGAAACACTTCCTCCTCGCATTCCAAATCGACGCACAATTTCATCTATTGCACCCCGTGTTTCACTAATTTAATAGACTGTTTTTATATCTGTTATTTTAGGCGGAGCAAGAATTCTGAAAATTCCCAACTCTCAATATCTTCTTTGAGAGGCTCTTCCTTGTCTGTTTTATTAAAGAATTCTGCTAATATTTGCTTTTCATCTATTTTCATAATGCGTTGTTTTAAGTTGTAATGAATTTCCTTGCAATAGTTTTCGGCTAATGTTTTTGGAATTTTGTGTTTTTGGAATAATTCTAATAAGGCTGGGTGTTGTAACTTTTCAACTTTTTTATCCAATAGCACTTCATCAACAGCAATGATAAGTCTGTTTGACCAATCAGAATTAAATTGACTGCGAAAACTTTCATTGGTGTTAAAAGTCATATTCTTACCAAAAATGGCTTTCAAAAAATTCAAAAAAGTGGTTTTCCCTGTGTTGCGTTCTTGTGAAACAAGTAACAAAATGGGCAATTTTTGCAAAGGTTTCAAATAAAGCAACTGTAAGTAATCCAATCCCAACTG
>PDWI01009943.1_pt1 | contig 10769 bp, 8 predicted proteins | sample 1430891 | NCBI WGS metagenome assembly PDWI01 (sample SAMN01162508, study PRJNA174530) | Oral metagenome, whole genome shotgun sequencing project. | biome: Marine environment; feature: Marine mammal; material: Swab sample of the gingival sulcus; isolation source: swab sample of gingival sulcus... | reverse complement strand
TGCCGAAGTAATCGAAGATGATGATGTCAATTTTACTAATCAAGATGTCAGCATGGTAGTGGATTCGTTAAGTTATCAATATTTGCAAGGTTCTACAGTAGATTATGTAGAGGGCTTAGAGGGTTCTCGCTTTGTGATTAATAATCCAAATGCAACTACAACGTGCGGTTGTGGCTCGTCTTTTTCAATTTAAAAAATTTTGTAAAGACAGGGCATGCCCTGTCTCTACATATTAACAATAACAATTAATCTCACTCTATTTCCACTCATCACCCATGCCACATTTTGTTTTGTGACATTTACGACCATTATAATCTAAGGTTAGCTTACCATCACCTTCCATAATAGTGCCGTCAAGTGGGGTTGCAGTCAGTGTCCATTTGGCTGTTTTTACATCATCTAATTTTACTAAGTATAATTTATCTTTTTCTGAAACAGGATATTTCCCATCAGCAGATAATATACTACTATTTTCAATATTGCGATAACTGCCTTGAACGACTTTTTGTTGAGAGATTTTACTTGCTAAACCTTGTAATTCACTCATCATCAAGCCACGTTTTGTATCGACAATATGGTTTTGATAGCTTGGAATAGCAATAGCAGCCAATATTCCCATAACCGCCACTACTATCACCATTTCGATAATTGTAAAGCCGAGATTATTTTTTTTTGTATTCATATTATTTACCATGATGTTTTTCCTGAACAAGTCGTTTCTGCAGATAATGAATTAACGTCATCTTTACAACGCTGACCATTACTTAATACTAAATAATGTTCTGCTCCTACCAAATTCACATTATCAGGATTTGGGTCAGCATACATTTTCCAGTTAGTGCTTGAGGGAATTGTTTTTAGGCTATCACCTGTTTCACCATCAACAAGGGTAATTTTATACCTATAAGCACTACCATTAGGCACATAAATAACTTTATCATCTGCATCATATGCATAAGTTGTTGTTTCACCATCTTCGCTTACTTTCTTCGGTGTAAAACCTTTATAATTCAAGCGTGTGCTTTTATGGCGTTCTAACTCAAGGGTCAATTCGTGCAGGCGAGCCTGCACTTTTGATTCCGCATTATTCTTTATATGGTTACGATAACTAGGAATGGCGATTGCAGCAAAAATCGATATAATCACTACTACAATCATCAATTCAATTAAAGTAAAGCCTTTATTTGATGTTGTCATCATTATTTATGCTCCTTTAATCATCATTCACGTTAGAGTCGTACCAAGTTTTTGACTCAAGTACATAGCCCTCTGTTGCGATAAATTCACCCATGCTACCGCCACCACCTGTTTCGGTTGGGTCTTCTTTTCCGCCATTTTTGCTTGGGTCAGCAACAGCACTTCCTGTTGTACCTTCGCCAAAATCAATACGGTCATTTTCACGGTCTTTTAGGGTACGAGTACCAATCAGTACACGTTGTTTTCTGTGTTCTTTACTGCTACCACGAGGTCCTAAGGTCAATTCTTGGATACCTATGCCCGCTCTTGCAAAGCCACCTGTACCATTTGTTGATTTTTCATTAGCACAGATACCATAAGGCAAGCAATATAATTCACGCTCAGATGCCCCTTTAATCGTGGCTTGACAACTTTCTTTTGCACTTGCTTTGTCATATCGCATGTTAGGATTATAAACAGTCATATATAAGCGGTTATCAATGACGGCATATTTACCAACTGCTTTATTAAACATAACGTTATTATAACCATCAAAACGAGTTAATGGATAATACCAACCATTATTATTTTTTACTTCTGCAACTGCCTCTGATTTTTTATCTGTTGATACTGGGAAACCGCCCATTGCTTGAGGTAAGTCAACCAAATTAGTATTCGTCAAATCTGCTACATCAGGTGTAAATCCATCTTCATAAAGCTTTTTATTTGGTTTGGTAACATCAGTATCAAAGATACCATATATTCTGTCGGCATTCGCTGTTGTCTTACGTAATTTTGACAATGGAGAGCTACGGTCACCAGAGGCAACATTTATCAAGGCATACAAGTAACCATTATTAAAGCGAGAACCATTTGCATCAGGTTGAGTACTACGTTGCATACTGATAACAGGTTTATTATAAAAACGACGTACAAATTGTTTATCACTCGTGTCATCATGATAAAGACGAACAAAGTTTTGTACACCAAAACCGCTTGCTTCAGTTTGTTCTGTACCTGAATAGATATAAGTACCGCCATTAGTGAAGTCAACACGGAAGACTTGACCACCTAAATCAGCAAAGTATAAATGGTCCATAAAGCCGTCATTATCTCTGTCTAGCGTAACGACATCGGCAACCACACTATGTTTAATATTTGCTTTATCGGCACCGTTCAATTGGTCTGTTGACCAAATTAATGTACCATCTTTTGCATTAACTATATAGACAGCATTACCAATGGCATTCTTATCAGAGGTTCGATTACACGCCTGTCCACGTTGATTTTTTAACGTTGATGTGGTTGTACCCACTTGATAGTTTTCATCTTCATAACAGGTATCATAACCACCACCGAAGATTAATACATCTATACCTTCATCATCTTCGCTATTTGATTGTTTAATTTTGGCAAGTCTTGGTTTATTCCAAACTTGTCCTAAACGCTCAAATCCTGATACTTTGTCATTGAGACTAAATGCAATCTCTGGCTTACTTTTATTGGTTAAATTCAGAGCATATAGACCTTCAGCTCCCATACGGAAACCGCCATATGCCATAACCTCACCCTCAAGTGTTGCTTTTTGAGTATCCAAGTCATAATCAAAGTCTTCTGCAATCAACCAAGGAGCATCTGCACCAAAATAAGGCACACCTTCTGCCGTACCTGATGCTGATGGCATAAGTGCATCAGGTTGATTTTTAAGCATTGCTTTGGTTAAAACGGCAAAAGTTTCTTTACTATTATTTGTGCTATTTTCATTTTTTGTGTCAACTAAGTGCAATGCTCCGTCCATTGAGCCAAATAACACATAATCTTTACGAGTTGAATCAACAATTTTACCTAAGTTATCCAAGTCAACACCATAAGACAGGGTTACAGGGGCAGAGTGTGGACTTGCTCCCAGTACTCTAACCGCTTGAGTTGGTTTATCTAGGGTATAGCCAACATAGCCAGCAATATCAGCAATTCCGTTAGAATCAATATCTTTTGAGGCTTCACCATTTTTCTTACCACTGTTAAAGCCTAAGAATTGCAATAAGTTACCAATCATTTTGCCATCATACAGAGCTGTATCTACAAAACTACCCGCTGTTAAAGCCTGTCCATCAACTTCGATTTTACCACTGCTATTCACTGAGAATTTCTTCAGTTTTCCATCGTCTTCGACAAAGACAGTACGCACAGAGGCAAGTCCGCTTTTTGGGGTGCTTAAGTGAGCATAGATACCGCCTGAATGCACACTTGAGTTGGTAATCGCATTACCATTACCATCAGTACCTGTATAATCTTTGTCACTCCAATAGTCTTGTGTGGAGTCTTTAAAGCTACCTTCACCTTTGCTATTGTCAAATAAGTTGGCACTACCTTTACCAATTAATGTACCTTCTTTAATGCCATATTTCTTTAAATTACCCGGCCATGTGGCGACATTATTTGCAGGTTTCGCATCAATAATTGGTAGATAAGCAATCGGTTGTTGCCCTTTTGTAGAAAATGGGTCATCAGGAATAACAATTGTGCCTGATGGTTTGGTCGGTAATGCGTTATTGAGCTTTTTAATAAATGTAGTGATACTCTTAGAAATATCCTCAGAAGTCATCACATGCGTAAAGCCACCTTCACCATAACCTTGTTGTTCTTCACCCAGTTTACATAGGTTATCTGCGTTAATATCTCCAGAGTCACAAGCATAATCTACAGATTTTTCTTGGGTAACTGGGTCGATACTACTCGTTTTTGTGATACCTTCAAATAATCTACCAAAACCTGCGGTAGCAGTCAAAATCTTAGTATTGTTTGGTGTCTTACCCTCTCGCAATCTTTTGGCATAAGCACCCATACACTCCCAACCGCCATACTCTTGAGCAGCCCTACTTTGCGATACTAATCCACTACCTGCACAATTCGCAATGCTATATTTACTATCATTATTTAAGCTATTATTCATAAAATAGCGAGCAACTGTACTAATATTATCGAAGTTATTACCCTTATAATCATACCAACCATGTACACTATCAGTACTACTACTCTTCCCTCCAGAGCTATGAGGAAAGATTGTCGCAATCTGTGGTTGACCATCTGTCATTAGGTAAATACCATTTGCACCACATTCAGAGGCATTGCCACCTCTTTTGTATTTTTTGGTACCATCAGTAAGCTTAGTATCTGCTGATGAGCCATCATAACCAATTGCACCTTTAACCGTATATCTTTGTACAGCACTAGCATTGTCTGGATTATTATAAGAACTTGTGCCTAACATCGAAGCACCCGCCTCGGCATAAGCAGTTGGTAGTGGCGTACCACTACTGGGGACTAACTTAGCAATAGTGTCTGCCAATAATCTGCGATGTTCAAAGGTTAACGGTGCTACTGGTGCTAAGATGGTACCTGTATGACCACCTCTCTGAATGGGATTATCCTCACCTGCTAATTCTGAATAAACCCCTAAACCAAAACGTATATTATCAGGGATTTCACCTGGTGTGGTTAATAAGGTTAATAAAGAATGTTTTAGAATACTAACCCTGTTATAATGTTTTGTTTCTGGGTCGTCAGTGATTTGACAGCCTGACAATCCATAAAGTTGATTACCAAATAAAGTTTTACCATTAGCAGAAGTACCAATTGTCTCATCAGAATTTGTAGGCAAGGTTACTGTAAAGCTTTTTGATGAGTCTATAGGGTCTGTATAAGTATAGCTTTTATTTTCTGCAAAAGTAAAAATGTCATCACCATAACCTTCTTTACATTTATCAATCGCAGAATATTCTTTTTCACAAAAATATTCATAGTTGCCCCGCCACATTTCTTTTGCTCGATAATAGACAGTGACATTTTGTCCACCAACATTTTGAGTACCTTGCTTTTCATATTCCTCGGCTTTGTTACCAGATGGTTTCCAAGTCTGCTCAGCTTCATTCCAATAGAAAAAATTATTACCCTCTTTTTTATAAATATACTTTTTGTAGATATCATTGGGTTCGTCATAATAATCTTTATACCCCCAATCACATTTTAGTACCTCACTTGAACCCGATAGTTTGCGTTTTTCACTATCAGGAGCATTAGGGTCAACACCTTTATTTCGCCACTCATAGTTACTATAGCCAGTCTGCAATATTTTAGCTTTAGGCACACCATCTTGCAATGGAATAGCAAAGACATTCTTATTTGTAATAACGCCTTTAGGGTCTGGAGCTAGCCACATAGAACCTGAAAAGTCGAGCATTAATAATAAACTTGCCTCATTACTACCACTTGGCTTGGCATAAATCTCTAAGTCACCAATTAATTTTTTTTCAACATCAGCATAAGCCGTATTCGCCATCATTGCCAAAGTACTAATAACACTAACGGCGAGGAGTTTCATTTTGGTTGGTTTGTGCGTTTTCATAAGTTTATTCCTTTATCACATTAACATTGTAAATTTGTTTAAAAGTTTAATCACTAATTATGGATTTTCTATTTTATCATTATCTTCACATTTAGAATCAAATGAGTCTTTGCCATAATTAATACATTTAACTTTTTTCATCTTTTCAGTAACATCTGCTTGTTCATAAACAACAAGATGTGGTATATTTTTTTCTTTTAGATACTCTTTAAGCTTATCATGTTGAAAATACTTTTTATCATAATCAGATTTAATATCTGTATCACTATAAGTCGGTATCGCAGAAGTTGCATGAATATCAAAGAAGTTTTTTGTACTTGAGCCATCATCTGTATCTTGACCAACTTGCTTATGAGAAAACACCTCATCAACACCTTTTTTAAAGGCTGATGGCTTAATACTGACTTGAGTAATCGCAAAGCCCATATCCGTCGTTGTCTTAAAGTTAGAACCATCAAGACAAGAGCCGTGCATATTTGATGGCAGAGGTGCTCCCTTACGAGTAATCGTTGCTGTCGTCCCTAAATAATTGGTTTTTGGGTCAAAGCAATAAGTATAAACATCTTGTTTTGTTTCTTTAGGATGTAAAATAAAATGTCCTAAAGCTCCTGTTGGGTTATCAATCAAAAATTCTGAAGTCGTTGGAGCTCCCGCCTTATCATTGACAATGTCTTCTAGTCTCTGAATTGAACTATCAGAAGATTGTAATAACAAGGTATTAATTTGGTCACTACTTGCCAATTTTAAATCTGTGCCACTTTGTTTAAGAGCAATCACCCCAATAATGCTAATCATAAGTAATAGCATTAATACTACAATTAGGGTTGCCCCCTGCTGAGATTGTCGAGAAGAATATGATAAATGTGTCATTGTCTTTTACCCATAGTTTGACCTTTAATGGTATTATCAAAGGCTAACGATATACATAGTTACTAAAATTATGCAATAATCATACCGAATTGTTTTATTTAATTCAATGTCAGCCATCTAATATATGAGCGGTAATAAAAAACCTCAAAAGTGATATTCAACTTTTGAGGTTAATATTTCGCCCTTTCATATCAAAGGCTAATAAAAAACAAAATCATTCAACAAATCTTGCATTGCGTAAATAGGTATTACTTTCATAGACACCACGCACATAGTTACCACTAACATTTGGCGTTCCATCTACAACAACATTTTGACCAAGGACTTGAAAGTTCTTTCTGATGGTTCCTGTTATTGGCTTACTACCACGAAGTAATAATCCCATCTTAATTGAGGTGATAACAGGCTTTTTGCCTTTAAATGCTAAATAATCAGCCGTTGTCATATAAGCTGTACCTGTCGCATTTTGTACCCCAAGGCGAATACCAAAGGTATCAACATCTTTAATCACTGTTTGAGCATTACTACCTAAATCTTTAAGAATATTTGGATTTTTTGGCGTGGTTCTACTCGCATCACACTTTAAGTCACCATCTTCTAAAAAATAACTTTCTATGACTCGATAGCCTGATTTTACCGCCACACCTTCACAATTATAAATATCACTTGTTGTCGCATTTTTAAACTGAATGGTTAATCTATCCGTAAAACCACCCCCAGAAGTAAGGAAGGACTTATCAATTTTTGGAGCATTATTTTGTGAAAGTATAATACCACCATCAAGCGTTGTATCATCAATACTTGTAAGCTGATTGCCTAAATTGGCTAAACGAATATGACTTTCTAACTGTTGAATACCAAAAATACTACCTTCGGCAAGTTCACCACTACTTTTTTGTACAACATTGGTACTATAACTTGTTAGATATATTTGTGAGGCAATGGCAATCACTAACAACCCTAAAGTGATAGAAATCATTAATTCTATGAGGGTAAAGCCTTGCTCCATATAGTTATTGAAATTTTTCATCTTAATAAGCCTCCATCACAAAACAAGTTGCACCTAATTCATAATTACCTGTCGTACTAACACAAGCATTATCTCCTGAAGTCGTAGGCTCTGTATTTCCCCAACTAGCAATAAAACATCGTCTTGTATTATCAATCGTATGTTTATTACCTGCACCATCTGTCACAGAAATTGTTTTAGTTGTACCGGGGCATTCGACCAAGTTAATTTTTATATCTTGTTCTTGAGAAGAATAAGCAAGAGCAGTTGCATCTTTTTCTGCAAGTTGTGCTGGTGTACAAATTTGGCTTAAGCAAGTCTTATGTCTTTGTTGATGAGCATTTGCTATATCGTCACCTGCATACTTACTTTGTAAATCATTCAAAGTCGTTTGAAATTGTTCTTTATATTCAGGTGGATTAGCCCTCATCATTTCTGAACCTGCACGGATTGCCGTTAACGCTCTATTGCGTGCTGTACTTTCATCAGTTGCCTCCACTGCTCGTAGTTGCATCGCAGAAAAGCCAAGTATAGCAACTGCAAGTAATAGTAATGATACTAATACTTCAATTAAACCGACACCTTGTTGTGATGATATTTGGGGACTATTCATTTGTGAGTTTCCATATATATGTTTTGTTATTTACTTATTACCATGACTCAGGACAAGTACCTTCTATTCTATGAACTTCTGGTGTTGCTCTATTAGTATAACGAATATGCATCCTATCATTACCTGTCAAATTAGCATCACAAATCTGATAGCTCATATTAGCATTTCCTGTACCTGACTTCGAAGTAACACGATTGTTCACTTTTACTAAATAACTTGTACCATTACCAACAACTATATTATGGTTAGTCACAATTCTTGTATTTGGAGCAAAATCATATTGAGCAAAAGGCGTAGTTTCACCATCAACCGTTAACGTAATCCCCTCTTGTTTACCATCTTTCACAATAAATGATAATAAAATTGGTTTGCGTAATATCATTGCTTGTGCTTGGGCATCTTTATGAGCATTTAGAATTAATCTTTCAGCTTGTCTTATGCGATTTTCTGCTAATTGCCGATTCATATTGGGGATTGCCATTCCTGCAATAATCCCTACAATCGCAATAACAAGCATCATCTCTACCAAGGTAAAACCACCTTGAGAAGAATTAATTGCATCGGTTGTGATTTGTTTATTTTTTATCTGTTTCATTGGATTATTTTCCCAGAATCACCATTTATTTGGTTAAATTAGTTGAAACTTTTCATCTTACAAGCTATAAATCCATTGCAAATGATAGTATCAATTCAAACTTATGTTAATAACACATGCAAAATTCATTCCATTTATAAAAAAAGCCTATAAAGTTTCCACTTCATAGACTTTTGATATGTAAGTTTTTTGTTACTTAATCACTTAACATCACACCAATACCAACAGTGGTGTCTTTATGATTATAGTCAATTAACGACTCACCATAACCATGAAATACATTCATATATAAATTAATATTATTTTCTAATGGACGAGTATAAGCGATTTCAGTCGCCCCTTTTTGTGTTGAGGGGTTATAACGGAAAGTTCCTGAAATACTATTACCATTTTTTAGCTGATAATCAAGTTTCACATCACCATAGCCATAAAAATCTTCGATATCTGGATTGTCGTCTTTTTTGTTATCTTTAACTTTTATTCGTTTCCAAATGCGTGGCATCACGGTTAAATTACCCCATTCTGCTCCGCCCATCAAATAAATTCTATTCCATGAACGTGATAATGGGTCATCTTCGCCATTCGAATGATGAACTACGCCAGCCCCTAACATGCGTAACTTTCCGCCAAATGGTAGGTCGGCCTTGACAGGTTGTGTTAAAAATAGTTCAGGCATATAATCGGTGGCACGAAAAGGGCGAGAATTATTTTCATTATACACTTGCCAATGCGATTGTTGGGTATAACCTAGCCATAAATCTGCATCAGTATCAAATAAATCTTGAGCAACTTTTGATTTTAATGAAAATTGAAATTTTAATTCCGCAGAACGATTATCATCTTGGGTATTTTTTACCGTATCTTGACTTGGTGTGCCAATCGAATAATTCGGCTTATCGTGCATAAATAAGGGTAAAACATATAATGGATGATGTATTCTTGGTTTCCATAACCCTTTTTCATCGTCTTCATCTAAGTCATAAGCACGGCTAAGTTGTGAATTTGTTTGTGTAGAAGTGACTTGCGTCTTATCCCACAAATCATCACTTGCTTTTTCTTTTGACACAATTTGTCTGTCAATTTTTGTCCCTGAGTTTACAACTTGTTCTTTTTCCGTAACTTTTTTATCTTCAACGACAACAGGGGGGGGATTTTCCGCCTTAAAATCACCTGTTTCATAAAATTTACGAATAACTTCTGTGTTTAAAAAATAGTCTTTTGAATCATCATCAGACAATTTTGTTGTGTAGGAAATGACTTGCTTATTTTGTTTTGGCTCATCAATTACCAACTCAGGTTTACCTGATAACGCTGACTTAATGGTTTTATTAAGGTCAATTTGTTTCTTTTTGTGCTTGCTGGCAAGTTTATTTTTTAAAAAAGTCGCTTTATCGTGACATTCAAGACGAGCTTTTTCATTTTGTATGTTTGAGCAATCTTTTGGATTATCGATATTGGCTTGAGCGTTAAAAGAAACAGCAGACAAAAACAATATTGTCATTACTGAAGTACAATTAATCACGCTATTTGCTTGATAACCTGTTATCTGAGTTTTCAAAGTCATGTTATTATCTCTGTTTATCCTAATAAAATTATGTAACTAATCAAGTCTGCTAATTCTATACCAATTTATGTAAAATAAAAAGAACAATCCGTCATTAACTTGATTGTTCTTATTTTTTAATGGACTAATGGTCGATATTACTGATAACGTTTGCCATTTTTTTCAATCCAACCGTCTTGATGGCGACCAGCTGGGTCATGATGTGTCCAGTGAACAACACCCCCTCTGTCATTATATTCATATTCACCATAAAAGCTGATTTTATCGCCTTCTTGAAGGTCTTTTACTCGTGGAGCAAGGTCGATATTATGAGCGATTAACACCGTGCGTTTTAGCGATACGTCGGTTAATTTAACAATCATTTTTTGATGTTTATGTCCTTTTAGGTCATCAGGGAGAACTTTTATCACCACTGCACAACCTTTTACTTGCGTATCGGATTTACCTTGTTTATAAGCGTTTACGATAACATTATTTTGACAAGACGGTTTTTTAGCTTGCTTGTCGGCTTTTTCAGCTTTGTTATCCGATTTATCA
>PDWI01009942.1_pt1 | contig 10769 bp, 11 predicted proteins | sample 1430891 | NCBI WGS metagenome assembly PDWI01 (sample SAMN01162508, study PRJNA174530) | Oral metagenome, whole genome shotgun sequencing project. | biome: Marine environment; feature: Marine mammal; material: Swab sample of the gingival sulcus; isolation source: swab sample of gingival sulcus... | reverse complement strand
TCCGACAGAATTTTGTTCTAGTCGATTTCTTTCGCTACGGGTACCCCGCCAATCTTGTGATGTCAAAAAGGAACTAACAGCGACAGTACAACAAATAGCCATTTTATTTACAAACGAACTCTGCAAAATGGTTTTTCCAATTGGAAATAGTGCTTTGCACCCCTGCAAAATGGTTTTTACCCAGAGAAAAGATATTACAAAACAATAACATCGATTGCTTATCCACCAAAAGAAAACACCATAAACTTTCTTCGTCTCACCTAAAGTTAAAACAACTATATTTGGCAAAAACTAAAAAATGAAGAGATATCCTTTATTATTATTACTTGGTATAATAACCCTGTTCAGTTGCAATCCTCAAAAACAGTTTTACAGTTATTGGAATGCCAACACAAACAATCAACTAGACGATAAAAAAAGTGCAATCTTCTTTCAATATGAAGACGATTTTGCCATTAAAGTATTTAACAATCGCAACAATATTGATGTGATATTAGAAACTAATTCGCCTAATACTCTGCAAAAAATATATAATTTAGGTCTTACTTTATGGATAGATCCCCATGCGAAACAACATCATGTTTTTGGGGTGAATTTTCCAATGCCAGCAGAAAAACCCTTTACTTCGAACGAATTTAAACTCTATCTACAACATTTTAATCGACTAAAATTACCACAAGAATTTGCTGATAGATTTACCACATACGAAACAATAGATACCAGAACACAAGAATATACCACCTACCGTACTCTCACCGCAAATAATATGGTTCGTGTAAAAACAACCTCAACTCAACAGGTGCTTTTTAAATATCGATTAACCGTGCCATTGCAATTACTTTATGGCGAAAATATACCTCAAAATGCCGCTGTGAGTATTGGTGTTGCTAGCGTTAATGAACCAGATGCAGAATATTATTCAGCATTAAGTAGTAAACAGGTTATTCAAAAAAATCTGGAGAAACTAAAGGTTAATCACCAAAAAAATCGACAAGATTTAACCGAATGGTGGTGTGATTTTATTTTGGCACATTAATAATAAAATCGATAATCGCCAGAGGCTAAACAATCGAAATAGCACCCCTTTCTTTTGACAAGACATCAACAATTAACACAAATATTAATTCGTAAGTAAATATTGCTAATTTATTGTACTATCTCTGTTGATTCCTTTTTGACATCACAAGATTGGCGAGGTATCCGTAGCGAAAGAAATCCAATAGAACAAAATTCTGTCGGAAGATAAAAACGATGAAACAATTGAAATTAGAAATTCAAATAAAAATCTTTTGTTAAATGAATATACCCTTCAGTATAATGATGCCGAACACCATTTTCTATGGTCAAATCAGAATAGATTGTTTCACATTGCTGCAATGAAAATTCCAACAGAAGTCGTTTGGCTGGTTTGTTGGGATTAGGAAAAACCTCGGTTCTTCTTTTTAAAAAGAAATGCTCTAGCAAAGCGATCCTACAAAAAAGATCCCCTTCAACAACTGGTAATATCACCGATAATGTACCCTTCGGATCTAATAATTTTCTAGCTCCTTCAATTAAATCAATAAAGGGTAATTCATCAGTATGTCTTGCCAAACTTCGGGCTTTATCTTTTGCCTGCAAACTATTCACAAAAAAAGGTGGATTACTTATTATTTTATCATAATATAATTTTACATCCTTCGAATATTCTTGAAAAGAGGTGTTGTAAGCCCTGATTTTACTAGAAAAATCACTATTCACAAAGTTATCAACAGCCTGTTGATAACTTTTACTGTCAATTTCAATAGCATCGATATCCGATTGCAGATTGGTGCGTTGAGCCACCATTAAAGCAATCAATCCAGAGCCAGTACCAACATCTAAAATACGCTCGTTTGGGGCAACATTTGTCCAAGCACCAAGCAACACACCATCGGTACCAACTTTCATTGCAGCATCGCTCTGTTCTATTCTAAATTGCTTAAATTGAAAATAACTATTTGCCATTATTGTTTTATTAGTTGTGGATACTTTGTTATCACCTCTTTTTCGGCTTGTTTTAATAACAAAAAATGAAATGTTGTTGCAATAATTAGTACCACAAGCATTACAAATGTGAATATATGAAGCCATAAAGGAATAACGTCATAATGGGTGGATAAATTGATTATGCTAATCATACTACTAGGCAAACCACCTATCATAGCTATCATTCTTGTGGCACTATTTAATATCAAAATATCTTTGGTTTTGAATTGTTTTTTCCAGCGTTTTGAGAAATAAATATAGGTTATTATAAAAAAAATTAAAGCTATGGCAAAGCTCGTTCCTACACCCCATCTAAATAGAAAAGGGTTTTGAGGAATGGCATAAAACAACATTACACCTATCAATAAAGTTACAAATACTTGAGGTGGTTTTATAAAGCTAAGTAGATATTCTTTCTGTAAATTAAAATGAGATTTACGAACCACTTCCTGTCTTTCACTAACAACATTACGAAACCCCATTACTCCAAATTCACGATACACTTTGTTCAGAGCTTTACCAAAGTGGATATTAGCATTATTTTCCCATTGCTCTTCTATTGCAGAAGCCAAATGATCAACTAATTCTTCACGAACATCAGCATATTTCACAAAATGCTTTTTACAAAAAGAGTGTAATTGCTCTATTTCTTGGGAAGTACAAATTCTCTTAGACATATTATCAAATAGTTTTAGGCTTTAACACAAGTTGTATGGTCGATAAAAAATTTTCTAATTCGGCTAATCTATTTTCAGTTTCAGAAATACCCGTCTGCGTTAGTTTATAGTATTTTCTCATACGATTACCAATATGCTGCACTTCCACTTCTAGCAGACCTTCAGCTTCTAATTTGTGTAGTGTGGGGTATAAAGCCCCCTCGGTAATTTGTATCTCTCCTTTGGTCAATGCCTTTACCTCTTGTGTGATCTGATAACCATACATTTTATCATGCTCTTTTAATAACTTCATTATAATAGGTATCAGACTTCCTTTGTATAGTTGCTTATTTATCATGGCACAAATATACATTTTTCTCTTATACATAAGAAACAGATGCATTGTTTTAAAATAACCTATTTATACCATATGTTATCTGAAGTTACCTAAAAAATAGGATTTCTTTATTGAGCAAATTCGGGTTATAGCTGATATTATTTTAACTTTATAGCCTAAATAATACAGAAATATGAAAAGGATTAAATTATTTATAGGGATAGCAATTACAATTACACTATTTGCTTGTGATAAAAAAAACAGTCTCAATATTCCAACATTCCACATTGAAAAGAGCCTAAATAGAAATGCTGAAAACTTATGCGATGTTAATATAACAGCAACATCTATTATACCCTTAGAAACATCAATGAATGCTTTAGTGGGAGAAGTAAGAAAAGTGATAAAAAGCGATAATTTCATTTTTATTTTCGATACAAACTGTACATTAAAACAGTTCGATTTAAAAGGAAAATACCTACGAACCATTGGTAGAAAAGGACACGGACTAGGAGAATATGGAGGAGCATTAACAGATTTTACCATCAATCAGAAAGAAAAAGAAATTTATATCAATGCGATAGATAAACTTCTAGTCCATGATTTTGATGGTAATTTTAAAAGAGAGTTTTCCTTTAAAGAACAAGGCAAGCACCAAGTATTTACGTGCTGTAACAATAAACTTTTTTATATCGCACCAGATAAAAAGCATCTCGAAAATATCCATTCGGCAACATTAATATCTGTTTTCAATACAAAAGGCAAACTCGAAAAAGAATTTCCCGCAAATACTTTGAGAAAAGAAGAAGGATTTACGATGTTTAATAATATTGCTTCTGATAATAAAAGCGTTTTCTATAAAGAAGAATTTGCACAAACGGTTTATGCTATTCGAGAAAATTATTCTGTAGAACCAATCTGCCTTTTAGATTTTGGTAAATATGAATTAAAGATGAACGAATTTAGTTTATCAAAACAGAAAGTGTGGGCGGATCGTTGTCGATTACAAAATATTCTACCAGCTGACAATTACACCATATTTATGGTACAAAAAGGGCTAATGGAGCCTGAGTTAATCCCCTTCTTCTGGAATAAGACAAACAATTCATTTTATCGATTTCAGTATAATACAACATATAAAGGAAAAGAGTACTCGGTATTTCCTTTTGCTATTGCCAAGAATCAAATTGTGGGGATTCTTTCTGATGCTGAAGAAAATTTAGATGCCGATAATCCCATTGTGGTTTTACTGGACATCAAAAAATAAAAGGCAAAACTTATGATTTTGCCTTTTTATTACGTTTCTTTTCTACCTCTTCGATATAAGTATCTAATCCCTCAAAAGGGCGATAGCTTTTAGGAATCCCCAAACGAGCCGAAGGATCGTTAGCAGACAAATCGACTTTTCCTCCACACTCAGGACAATTCACTGTATGATGATTCGTAATTTCCAATATTTTTACCACCATCTCTTTTTTGCAGTGGCAACACTCTATGATTACATCTTGATCGTTAAAATCCATAACTTATCTATTTATTATTCGCCACAAAAGTAGATTATTTTTTCTATTCGAAAAGAAAAGCTGTTAGGCTTTGCAATAGCACAATCATTACTTGTTTTTGAAGTCTATTTTATTACTTTTGCGGACGCTTGAAATATTTAAAATAATTAAAATATAAGGTAAAATGAAATTAAGATTTTTAAGTGTTGCATTTTTAGCTACAGCAATGTTATTTGCATTATCGGCTAGTGCACAAAAAGAAAAAAAGGAAGAGAAAAAGGCTTACCAGTTTACTGATATTAAGCGTTTGCCTGCTACTTCAATTAAAGATCAGCACCGCTCTGGAACTTGTTGGTCTTTTTCAGGATTATCATTCCTAGAATCAGAAATGCTTCGTAAAGGAAAAGCAGAAGCTGATTTATCTGAAATGTTTGTGGTACGTCATTGCTATTCTGACAAAGCAAAAAAAGACGTTCGTATGCACGGACACTTTAACTTTGGTGGCGGTGGTGCTTTCCATGATGTTACTTATGTGTTAAAAAACTATGGTTTAGTTCCTGAAGAGGTATATACTGGTTTAAACTATGGCGAAAAAGGACACACTCATGGTGAAATGGACGCTGTTTTAGAAGGATATGTTGATGCTGTTCAAAAGAACAAGAATAAAAGATTAACACCTGTTTGGCACAAAGGTCTTGATGGTATCCTAGATGCTTATTTAGGTGAACTTCCTGAGAAATTCACTTACAAAGGAGTTGAATATACACCAAAGTCGTTTGCTAAAGATTTTGTTGGTTTAGATGCTGATGATTATATCGAGTTAACTTCATATACACATCATCCTTTTTATGAGAAATTTATTATCGAAGTTCCTGACAACTGGTTATGGGGTGAAGTTTACAACTTGCCTATCGACGAGTTAATGCAAGTTATGGAAAATGCTATCATGGATGGCTATTCTATTGGTTGGGCTGCTGACGTTAGCGAAAAAGGATTCCAATACAGAAAAGGTATTGCTGTTGTTCCTGAAACTGATACAAAAAACATGACCGACTCTGAGATTTCAAAATGGCAAAAACTTTCTCCTGCTGAGAAAGCTGGCTTAAAAGGTCCTGTTAAAGAAAAAGAAATCACTCAAGAATTACGTCAAGAAGCATTCGATAACTACACTACCACTGATGATCATGGTATGCACATTATTGGATTGGCTAAAGACCAAAAAGGTGGAAAATACTTTATCGTTAAAAACTCATGGGGCTTAGGCTTCAACTCTTACGAAGGATGTTTTTATGCATCAGTTCCTTTTGTAAAGTATAAAACAATGTCTATTATGATAAACAAAAATGCTTTACCTAAGAAGTTACGTAAGAAGCTAGGTATTAAATAAAAGATATATTTACCGAAACAAGAAAAGGTGTCTTCACAGGCACCTTTTTTTATTGCCAACAATCCATGTTTAACGTGAGTTCGATATAAGAAATCACATGCTTTTAGCCTTTATTTCATTTTAGATTAAAAACAAAAAAAAGTGCCCAAAACTTTTGGACACTCTTTTCTCTTTACTTGTAGAATCTTAGAAACGTCTTTCTTTGATTCTTGCTTTCTTACCAGTAAGCCCACGAAGATAGTAGATACGAGCTCTACGAACTTTACCTCGTTTGTTTACTTCAATCTTTTCGATGAATGGAGAGCTAAAAGGAATAATTCTTTCAACACCTACATTACCCGACATTTTTCTAACGGTAAAAGTTTTTGTTGTTCCAGAACCTTTTATTTGGATTACAACTCCTCTAAACACCTGAATACGCTCTTTGTTTCCCTCTTTAATTTTGTAAGAAACACTGATGGTGTCACCGGCTGCAAACTCAGGAATATTATTTCCTGTAGCAAAAGCCTCTTCTGCAATTTTAATTAAATTCATTTTCTTAATATATTAAGTTTAAATGCGCAATATTCACATATTTAACTGTTTCTTGATGCCAGAGATTACGCACGAATCGGTCGCAAAAGTAATAAAAATATAGTAATGCGAAATTTTTTTGATTGTTTTTTCTAATACAAATAACAACAAGGTTTTTCGTTATAAGTAACAAAGAAAAACCCTTACGGAACTTTAGGAATTACCCAAACTCCGCAAGGGAAAAAAATTAATCTTCAACTTTCGCCAATTTAACTGTAAAGTGTCTCATAATAGGAGCCTCCTCTACAATTTTATAACCATGCTTAATGCTATTTCTACGTTCATACACATTTTTAAATGCTGCAGCAATCACGTCCATGTGATTATTAGTATAGGTTCTTCTAGGAATTGCCAAACGCAACAACTCTAAATCAGGATAGCGATTTTCACGAGTCTCAGGATCTCTATCGGCAAGGATAGCACCAATTTCAACTCCACGAATACCTGCCTCAAGATAAAGCTCGCAAGCAAGTGTTTGTGCTTGGAACTCTTCTTTTGGAATATGTCCTAATATCTTACGAGCATCAACAAAGATAGCGTGCCCACCTACTGGTTGCTGAAATGGAATACCATATTCACGAAGTTTCTCGCCCAAATATTCCACTTGCTTAATACGTGTTTCAAGATATTCAAACTCGGTTCCTTCGTCTAATCCTTGAGCAAGAGCATTCATATCACGCCCCGACATACCGCCATAGGTTAAGAAACCTTCAAACATAATATTATAAGTAGATGCCTTTTGCCAAAGCTCAGCACTCTTCATTCCAATAAATCCACCCATATTTACAATGGCATCTTTTTTAGAACTCATGGTTGCCATATCGGCATAAGAATACATCTCCTTAACAATCTCTTTAATGGTTTTATCTTGATAGCCTTCTTCACGCATCTTGATGAAATACGCGTTTTCAGCAAATCGAGCTGAATCGTAACAAACTTTCACGCCATATTTATCGGCAAGTTTTCTTACTCCTCGCATATTTTCCATAGAAACAGGCTGTCCTCCCGATGTGTTACAGGTTACGGTAACAATAATCATTGGGATTTTCTCTTTTGGATTAGAAGCAAGCACCTCTTCTAGTTTTTTCAGATCTAAGTTTCCTTTAAAAGGATGAATTAGCTCAGTGTGATTAGCCTCTTCGATGGTACAATCAACGGCTTTCGCTTTACGAAATTCGATATGCCCTTTGGTGGTATCGAAGTGCGAGTTTCCAGGAACAATATCTCCCTCTTTAACCAATACCGAGAAAAGCACATTTTCAGCAGCTCTACCCTGATGTGTTGGCAAAAAGTAATCGAAACCTAAAATATTTTTTAAGGCCTCTTTCATATTGTAATAAGAACGAGCTCCGGCATAACTTTCGTCGCCAACCATCATGGCTGCCCACTGTTTATCACTCATTGCTCCTGTACCTGAATCGGTAAGTAAGTCAATAAATACCTGATCACTCTTTAAACTAAAAAGATTGTAGTTGGCTTCTTTTAACCACTTTTCTCTCTCTTCTCTAGTACTTCGTTTGATGGTTTCAACCATCTTAATTTTAAACGATTCTGCAAATGGTAATTCCATATCAATATAATTTTTATGTTTATTAATATATTTATTTTAATTGTCTGTTTGGGATAGAATAATAGCAGGAATAGTGCTATTATTTCAATAGATATTTAGGTATGATTTGTATGCTTAATGAAGACAACAAGCAGCTCTATCGATTAGGAATTAAACCCGTCTCGATTTTTTATGTTCAAGTATATTTTACTTGTTAGTTGCGGTATTTGATACTTGTTCTTCATATTTTATCCTGTATCCTTGCCAAAAATAATATTTTTTTGTTATTGTCCGATAAAACTTTATGTAAATTTTACAGCAAATACATCTCATCAACATATAGCTTTTATACCTATTTTTCAATTCACAGTATTACTAATTGAAAATAGCTACTTTTGTTGCCCTATACCAAACTCATACAATATTTATATTATGGCTTTAAATTATATCTGGATTTTCTTTTTTGTAACGGCATTTGTCATTGGATTGATAAAGCTAATTTTCTTTGGCGATGTCGATGTGTTTCCCGAAATGATGAATTCTACATTTGCGATGGCAAAAACGGGATTTGATATTTCATTGGGATTAACGGGTGTATTAACCTTATGGTTGGGAATTATGAATATAGGTGAAAAAGGCGGCATTATCAGTGTGTTTTCTCGATTGATAGGTCCTTTCTTTAATAAATTATTTCCAGATTTACCTAAAAATCATCCTGCCCACGGTTCTATAATGATGAATCTTGCGGCTAATATGCTGGGACTAGATAATGCGGCAACACCTCTGGGTTTAAAGGCTATGAAAGAGATGCAGGCTGAAAATCCTACCAAAGAAAGAGCCTCTAATGCACAGATTATGTTTTTGGTATTAAACACATCAGGATTAACGATTATTCCCATATCAATAATGGTATATAGAGCTCAACTGGGTGCTGCCAATCCTTCTGATATTTTTATTCCCATTCTGCTTGCCACCTATTTTTCGACCATTGTGGGGCTGATTAGTGTGGCAGTGATGCAAAAAATAAAGCTATGGGATAAAGTTGTAATGGCTTATTTGGGCGGATTAACGGCATTTATTATTGCAGTAATAGCCTATTTTTCTTCATTAGAAAAGGAACAGATCACCATGATTTCGAAAGTGGTGAGTAATGTAATTCTATTTACGGTGATTATAGCATTTATATTGATGGCTGTTCGCAAAAAGATAAATGTTTACGAAACGTTTATCGAGGGTGCTAAAGATGGATTTAACATTGCCATTAAAATTATTCCTTATCTGATTGCGATATTGGTTGCCATTGGGGTGTTTCGAGCATCGGGGGCAATGGATTTGTTTGTGCTGGGAGCTCAGAAACTTTGCGGATTGCTGCATATCAATTCCGATTTTGTAGAGGCTTTACCAACTGCAATGATGAAGCCATTGAGCGGTAGTGGTGCTCGTGGAATGATGGTTGATGCCATGAAAGTGCACGGTGCCGATAGTTTTGTGGGGCGTTTGGTTTCTACTTTGCAAGGTGCTACCGACACTACTTTTTATATTATAGCAGTCTATTTTGGTGCTGTGGGTATTAAAAATACTCGCTATGCAGTAACTTGCGGATTACTTGCTGATGCGGCAGGAATTATTGCTGCGATTGTTATTGCATATCTGTTTTTTCATTGATTAATATTATTATATTTTAGCAAGAAAAGATATCTAACAAAAAGAATAACCAACTAAATACAAACAAAATGATAACATTTAAAATTGACACCGAATACATCGAATTAATTAAATTATTAAAAGCCACCAGCATGTGCGAAAGCGGAGCTCAAGCCAAAATGTTTGTGGACGATGGCATTGTTTTTAGAAATGGAGAAGTAGAGTTTCGTAAGCGTGCCAAAATTCGTGCAGGCGAAATTATCTCGCTGTTCGATGAAGAGATAAAGGTAGAAGGGAACGAGTAGTTTTTTATCGATAGAGATATGCGTTTATCTTAGAAAACCACCACGATACGCAAAATCATCAATAAAAAATTGTAGCTTTGTTTTGAACAAAATTTATAAGCAATGAGTAAGAAGTTAATACGGTTTGATTGGGCGATAAAAAGACTTTTAAGAAACAAAGCAAATTTTGTTGTTTTAGAAGGTTTTTTAAGCGAGTTGTTGTTTGAAGATATCAAAATCAAGCAGATATTGGAGAGTGAAAGTAATCAGCAATACGAAGAGGATAAATTTAACCGAGTAGATATCCTTACACAAAATTCTAATGATGATTTAATTATCATTGAAATACAAACAACTTACGAAATTGACTATTTCCATCGCATGGCTTATGGAACCTCTAAGGTGATTTCAGAAAATTTGGAAAAAGGACAGAAATACACCGAAATAAAAAAAGTTATTTCTGTTAATATCGTGTTTTTTAATTTAGGTCAAGGCAAGGATTATATCTACAAAGGAAAAACAGATTTTAAGGGAATACATCATCAAGATATTTTAAATTTATCTGAACCACAAAAAGAGACTTTCCTAAAAAAGAATGTATCAGATATTTTCCCTGAATATTATTTATTAAAGGTAAATCAGTTTGACGATATTGCTAAAAATACCTTAGATGAATGGATCTACTTCTTGAAAAATGATGAGGTAAAAGACAATTTTACAGCCAAAGGTTTAAAAGAAGCCAATGAGGTTTTAGATATTATGCGATTAGAAAAAGAAGAACAATATGGCTATAATCGTTATTTAGATAGTTTGCATTTAAAAGCGAGCGA
>PDWI01009941.1_pt1 | contig 10770 bp, 11 predicted proteins | sample 1430891 | NCBI WGS metagenome assembly PDWI01 (sample SAMN01162508, study PRJNA174530) | Oral metagenome, whole genome shotgun sequencing project. | biome: Marine environment; feature: Marine mammal; material: Swab sample of the gingival sulcus; isolation source: swab sample of gingival sulcus... | reverse complement strand
ACTTTTGGACGATCTTCTGGCGACACATCACGCAATCCTTGCATTAACGACGTAAAATGCCCTTTCTTACCAAAATACTCTACTCTAATACTTTCAAGATTTGTAACATCTTGTGCAGATTCCACCGCTTGTAACGCTTGATCTACGATTTTTTCTAGGTTTTGCATCCCTATCCTCTAATAATCTAATTTTTAAATATGAAAATAATTGCCCCAATAGGCATAAACAGTTGAAATGGTAATACTTTTAACAAAAAATGTAAACTGTATATAATTACTTAGATTATTTTAAATTAATCAAATAAAAGATAATGTTATAAACACGTTAAATTATCACCAATTAGTGACAAATTATTATGACTTAAATCAAAAAAATACAATTAAAAAATTTTTCTTTTTTTTTATTTTTTAACCTCATACTACAATCCTGCCGCTTCAAAAAAACATTCTTAATTTTTATAAAGACTATCGAACAACCTAAAAACTTTGACTATTAATTCCTAAGAGTAATAGTCGTTACCCAATACATTATTGGTTGTTTTTTAAACTTTACTTAACATAAAAAATATTGTGAAAAAACATAATTTAAACATAACAAAAAATGATAACTCTTTAAATAGTGCTAAGGAAAATACAACTTATGTTATTCATAAAATTCAAACTGATGACATAGATATGGAAAATTTTCTCTTTTCTTTGGGATGTTTTAAAGGAGAAGAAATAACACTTATTTCAAAGTTAGAACAAAATATCATCATTACAATAAAAGGTGCTAGATATAGCATAGATACGGATCTTGCATCAGCCATCTTAATCAATTGATAAATAAATTATTATTTTAAATAGAGGAAATTTTTAAATGCGTGTAGCTTTAGTTGGAAATCCTAATAGCGGTAAAACAACCTTATTTAACGCTATCACAGGTAAAATGGAAAAAGTTGGTAACTGGTCTGGAGTAACAATCGCTAAAAAAGAAGGAGAAATAAAATCCAGCTTAATAACCAAAGAAAATATTACTGTTGTTGATTTACCTGGTGCTTATTCTATGTCACCTTATACAGCAGAAGAATCAATTACAAAAGACTTTATTAAAAATGAAAATCCTGACGTTATTATAAATATTGTCGATGCAACAAATTTAAGTCGTAGTCTATTCTTTACAGTCCAACTATTAGATCTTGGGATTCCTGTTATTGTTGCATTAAATAAAAGTGATTTAGTTCATAAACGTAATGATTTAATTGATATTAAAACATTATCAGAAAAATTAGGAGCTACTATTATTGAAACTACAGCAACTTCAACTAAAGATGCTCATTTTAAACAACTTATAGATGCCATCTATAACGCTCAAAATCAAAAACAACAACCTGCGTTAAATATTGAAAGCATAGATGAAAATAATTCTGAAGAAGTGAAAAAAGCGGATCTTAAACGCTATAATTTTGTAAAAAAATTATCTAAAGAAGTTTCATCAAAACAAAATAACATCAACCAAAAAAACACCCAAGATCTTGTAGATACTGTTGTGGCAAATAAATGGTTAGGATTACCTATTTTTGCTTTAGTTATGTATCTAGTATTCTCCATATCTCAAGAACATATCGGACCTTATCTAGCAGATCTATTAGTTGGATGGCTGGAAGCTGGACAGGAAATAGTAGGAGAAATGCTAAGTTCTGGTATTTCTGAATTTTGGTCAGCATTATTAGTTGATGGCATTATTGGTGGTGTAATAGCAGTTATTGGATTCCTACCACTTATAATGGTACTATTTTTCTTATTAGCATTATTAGAAGATTCTGGTTATATGGCTCGTGTTGCAGTCGTAATGGATCGCTTCTTTAAGATTGTTGGATTATCTGGTAAATCAATTATTCCAATGGTAGTTTCAACTGGCTGTGCCATTCCTGGTATTATGTCTACCAGAACAATTAAAGACACAAGACAACGTAGAACAACCGCAATGCTTACATCATTTTTACCTTGTGGTGCAAAACTACCTGTTATCGCGTTATTTGCAGGGGTATTCTTTAAAGATGCTACTTGGGTTGGCTGGTTAATGTATTTTGTTGGTATCTTAATTATTTTTGTTGGTGCTTATTTAGTTATGCTAATTACAGGCTCTAAAAATAAAAAGACTTACTTTATTATGGAATTACCTGAATATAAATTCCCAAGTTTAACTAGAGCATTTACCTCAATGCTTTCAAGAGCCAAAGCCTTTATTATTAAAGCGGGGACTGTAATTTTAGTTTGTAATGCAGTTGTTCAAATTATGCAAACCTTTAACTGGGATTTTCAAGCAATTCCAGCCGAAATGGCAGACTCTAGCATTTTAGCAAGTGTTTCTTATCCTTTTGCTTTCATTCTTATTCCCCTCGGCTTTGGTGTATGGCAACTTGCTGCAGCGGCTATTACTGGGTTTATCGCAAAAGAAAATGTAGTAGGAACTTTAGCTGTTGTATATGGCATTACAAACTTTATTAATACAGATGAACTTGCTCTGGTTGCTGGAACAAATCAAGTTGCTGAGATCATCAATCTTACACCAGTTGCTGCCTTAGCCTACTTGATGTTTAACTTATTCACACCACCTTGCTTTGCGGCTATTGGTGCGATGAATGCAGAAATGGAAGATAAAAAATGGCTTTGGGCTGGTATCGCTCTACAATTTTCTGTTGGTTATCTTGTTGCTTATTTTGTTAATCAAATCGGTACATTTATAACAACAGGTCATATTGCACAAGGATTTATTGAAGGTGGTATTATTTGTAGTTTACTTATCCTAACACTAATTTATTTAGTAAAAAAAGGAAATAAACTAACCGCTTCAATAAAAAGATAAGGAATAATATAAATGAATGTTAAAGAACTCACCGTTATTCTTGTCATCATTCTTATTTTAACTTTTTCGATTATTTCAATTATAAAAATGAAAAAGAGAGGAATAAAATGTATTGGATGTAACCAATATTGTAATAATAAAAAAAAAGATAACAAAATAAAAAATAGAATACATTGTTCTGTTTACTATAGTTAAAAACATAGTATATTTGTATAAAAATAGGGTTTAAGAATTATCTTAAACCCTATTTCTAAATATAATCTTATATTTTACTTAAGAGAATTTAGATACTCCTTAAAATCATTCCCTAATTTCGGATGATTCAAAGTATATTCTACAAAGGCTTGCACATAGCCTTTTTTGTCACCGCAGTCAAAGGTCTTACCTGTCATTCTAAAGGCTTCTACACTCTCTTTTTCAATTAACATATCAATAGCATCTGTCAATTGAATTTCTTCACCAACACCAACAGGTGTTCTTTCTAAAAGATGCCAAATTGAACTTGAAAAAACATAGCGACCAACTACAGCCAAATTAGACGGTGCATTTTCTTTTTCTGGTTTTTCTACTATTTTAATAATTTTGGTACTTTCACCACCATTTAGCTCAATACCACCACAGTCTACAATACCATAGCTACTTACTTCATCATTATTTACTGGAGAAACCATAATTTGACTACTACCCGTTTCTTTAAAACGACTAATCATTGCTGCTAAATTTTCTTTTGTTTGATCTGCTGAAAAATCTGCAAGTAAAACATCAGGTAATACAACAGCAAAAGGTTCATCTCCTACCAACGCTTTACCACACAAAACAGCGTGTCCTAAACCTTTAGCATATCCTTGTCGAACGTGCATAATAGTCACATCTTTAGGTACAATTGAACGAACCTCATCAAGGAGCTGACGCTTAACTCGCTTTTCTAGCATCGTTTCTAATTCAAAAGAAGTATCAAAATGGTTTTCTATAGCATTTTTTGAAGAATGAGTAACTAGAATTATCTCTTTTACCCCCGCAGAAACACATTCATTTACAATATATTGAATAAGAGGTTTATCAGTAATCGTAAGCATCTCTTTAGGAATCGCTTTCGTTGCAGGCAACATTCTTGTTCCAAGCCCTGCAACGGGTATAATCACTTTCATTTTTAATCCTTAATATTTAACTTTTAGTTATAATAAAATCAAACCGCAAAATATGCGGTCTGATCTCAATCATTTTTTACAAATTTTCTGTTTGTTCCTTAGATTCTTTAATCTGTTTATAGATTTCTTCTCTATGAACAGACACTTCCTTTGGTGCTTTAATACCTAACTTAACTTGGCTTCCTCTAACGCTAAGAACTGTAACTTCAACATCATCACCAATAAGTAAACTTTCACCTAATTTACGAGTAAGAATAAGCATAATTTTCTCCTTTTTAAAAATTTATCTTAAGATTACAAACAGAAATTTTATTTATAGTCTAGTTTGAATCCATTCTCTTGCACTAGAAATAGCTAAATGAATATTTTCAGGTTGAGAACCGCCCGCCATTGCCATATCTGGACGACCGCCTCCTTTACCGCCTACTTTTTGAGCCATTTCATTAACCAATTGACCTGCATTTACTTTTGCAGTGACATCTTTTGTAACACCTACAACTAAACTTACTTTTTCATTTACGGATGAAACAAACACAACAACAGCTGTACCTAATTGATTTTTAAGATCATCAACCATCGTTCTTAATACTTTGGTTTCAATGCCATCTAATTGTTGAATAATCACATTTACACCATTTATATTTTCAGCTTGTTTAGCTAAATCAGCCCCTGCTTGAGATGCTAATTTTTCTTTTAATTGCTGTAACTCTTTTTCTGCTCGTTTTGCTTTATCCTGTAATTGCTGAACTTTTTCAACTAATGAATAACTATCTGCTTTTAAAAGTTCTGCACTTTTCTGTACTACTTTTTGCTGATCCTGTATCCATTTAATGGCTTTTTCACCTGTGACAGCTTCAACTCGACGAATACCTGCAGCAACAGCACCTTCTGAAATAAATTTAAATAAACCAATCTCACCTGTCTGAGAAACGTGTGTTCCGCCACATAATTCAATAGAAAACTCTGTCATTTTTACAACGCGAACTTTATCTCCATATTTTTCACCAAATAATGCCATTGCTCCTTGTGCTTTAGCAGCTTCAATATCCATTATTTCAGTGGTTACTGGTGAGTTTTTACGAATTTCTTGGTTTACTCTAACTTCAATCTCATTAAGCTGAGCTTTAGTAATAGCTTCTGGTTGAGAAAAATCAAAACGTAAAAGATCATCTGCTACAAGTGAACCTTTTTGAGCAACATGTGTTCCTAACGTTTCACGCAATGCAGAATGAAGCAAGTGAGTTGCACTATGATTTAACTTAATTGCATTACGACGGGCTTCATCTATTTGTGTTTTAACTGTATCGCCAATAGCTAAAGTCCCTGATTTTAATTGTCCAATATGACCAAATACACCACCATATTTTTGAGTATCTTTTACAATAAAATTGCAAACTTCTGTTGAAATCTCACCGCTATCACCAATCTGACCACCTGACTCACCATAAAAAGGTGTACGATCTAAAATTACAACTCCATTTTCACCTGATTGAATCTCATTAACAGCTTCTCCATTACAAAATAGACCAATTACTTTTGATTCTAATAGTGCTGTTTCTGTATAACCTTCAAAAATGGTAGAGCCATCAACCTTAATGATATTATTGTAATCAACGCCAAAATTACTGCTGGCTTTTGCACGTTCACGTTGAGCTTGCATTTCTTTATTAAAGCCATCTTCATCTACTACTATCTCACGATCTCGACAAACATCTGCTGTTAAATCTAATGGAAAACCATAGGTATCATAAAGTTTAAATGCAACCTCTCCAGATAAAACTTTATTTTCTACTTTAGTAAGTTCATTTTCTAATAAAGTTAATCCTCGTTCTAATGTTCTTGCAAACTGCTCTTCTTCTGCTTTTAAGGTTTTCTCAATATGATTTTGTTTTTCTATTAATAATTCACCCGCTTGTCCCATTACTTTTGCAAGCGTCGGAACTAATTTATAGAAGAAACTTTCTTTTGCACCTAACAAATTACCGTGTCTAACTGCTCTGCGAATAATACGACGCAATACATAACCACGCCCTTCATTTGAAGGCACAACGCCATCTGCAATTAAATAAGCACAAGAACGGATATGATCTGCAACAACACGAAGTGATTTATTTGTTAAATCTTTATAGTTAAGCTCTGCTGCAACTTCTTTAATTAAGGTATCAAAAATATCAATCTCATAGTTTGAATTAACGTGTTGTAACACTGCTGCAATTCTTTCAAGCCCCATTCCTGTATCAACAGATGGTTTTGGAAGCGGTAACATTTCGCCACTTGCTTGACGATTAAATTGCATAAACACAATATTCCAAATTTCAATAAATCGATCGCCATCTTCTTCTGGACTACCAGGTAAACCACCCCAAATATGCTCACCGTGATCATAGAAAATTTCAGAACAAGGTCCACAAGGTCCAGTATCCCCCATTTGCCAAAAATTATCAGAATTGAAAGGTTGATCTTCATATTTATCACCAATTCGGATAATTCTATCTGGGCTTAAACCTACTTTTTTATGCCAAATATCAAAGGCTTCATCATCTGTTTTATATACTGTTACATATAAACGATCTTTAGGTAATCCTAGCCACTTTTCACTGGTTAAGAACTCCCAAGCAAAGCTGATAGCATCTTCTTTAAAATAATCACCAAAACTAAAATTTCCTAACATTTCAAAGAAAGTATGATGACGTGCTGTATAACCCACATTATCTAAGTCATTATGCTTACCACCAGCTCGAACACAACGTTGTGATGTTGTAGCTCTTGTATAATTACGTTTATCTAAACCTAAAAATACATCTTTGAACTGATTCATCCCCGCATTAGTAAAAAGTAAAGTAGGATCATTTTCTGGTACAAGCGAACTACTTGAAATAACGGAATGTCCTTTACTATTAAAAAAATCCAAAAAAGACTGTCTTATCTGTGATGTTGTTTTCATTATAAATATACTCTAAAAAAATAGGTCTAAAAGATGGTATTTTGGCATAATTTTTTGTTTTATAAAATACAAATTATGTAAAATAGTTATTTTGATATTAAACAAACAAAAAATAGACCACAAGTACAAATACAAGCGGTCTATTTACTATATAATTTTACAAATTTGAACCATCGCTTGTGTGTAATTAATCATCTTTTAATGGAACAACTAACATATCAATTGAAAGTGTATTCATTACTTGACGAGTTGATGAAACTAATTTACTCCAAAAATCTTGATGATGACCTGTAATCAATAGATCTGCATTATAAGAATCTACAACATCCTGTAAAACCTGTGCAAAATCACCTGTACCACTTAAACATTCTGTTACAGGATAATCAATTTTATTAGAAAGTTCATTTAAGACTTGTATTGTTTCTTCTGAAACATTATCTTGCACTGAAGTCATATTAATATCAATTAAACCTGTATAAAGATCTGAAAAATTAACATCAACATGTACCATAGATAACTTAGCATTGCATGCTTTTGCAACTTCTGCTCCTTTTTGTAGTAAAATCAAACTTTCATCCGAAAGATCTACCGCAACTAAAATATGTTTATACATAATAAGCTCCTTATATTTACAGGTTATTTATTTTTAATTAGATATTATCACTTTATTAAATAAAAAAACTTGGCATAGATCACATTTTTAAAAAAATTTAACAACTAAATATCAATAAAAAGATTAAAATAAATAAACATTTTTGTTATATTCCTATATCATAAATAATCTTATTTTTATAAATATTAATAAAATGCTTAAAACGCTATTAATTCATAATGATCCTAATTTTATTAAATATCTAAATAAAATGCTTGATTTAAGCAATATTGATATTCAAGTTACTCAAAATAGCCATAATGTATTACCAGAAATAATACAAAAGAAATTTGATTTTATCCTATTAGACATCCAGCTCTTTTCTCTATCCGCACTTGAATTAATCACTAAAATACGAAGTCAAAGCCATATTCCTATTTTTATATTAACTCATCATCAAGAAGATAATAATAAATGTATTTTAGCTCTTGAGTTAGGTGCTGATGATTATTTTGTTATACCTTTTAATTGCCGAGAATTTATGGCAAGAATTAACACTGTACTGCGTCGGATAAATACAACTAATGTAAATAATAGAAGAATAAACTTTGAAGAACTAGAATTATTACTTAATTCACAGCAAGTTATTTATAAAGATAAAATTTTAAAGCTAACTGAAACAGAATTTATTATTTTAAAACTTTTTATTGAGAATATAGGTAAAGTATTATCTAGAGAAATATTAAGCCAAACTATTTTAAATAAACCACTCTCTCTCTATGATCGAGCTATTGATATGCACATTTCTAATTTACGAAAAAAATTACCCAAAAGAAAAGATAACCTTGCTTGGTTTAAAACAGTTCGTGGCAAAGGTTATCTTTTGATTGCTGAAAAATCATAAAACTATTATCTATTTTTATGATTTTCTATCGCACTCAACATACCCCTTAAAATATTTAATTCTGTTGTTTCTAAGTGGGTACGCTGATATAAACGGCGAATTTTAGGCATCATTGCCTCATTTTTGATAAAACCTAATTCCTTGTACACTTTTTCAGTATGTTCAAAAAAATATTCAAGTGCTTGTGCCGTAGGATAATCCACAAGCGGTTGATTTTTTTCTGTTTTTTGCGAATTTTCTAATTCAAGATACGCATTTCTAATTTCATAACAAATCAACTGAACAGCCATTGCTAAATTTAGCGAGCCATATTCAGGATTAGTTGGCACATTCAAATGATAATGGCATTTTAATAATTCATCATTAGTCAATCCAACTCGCTCACGACCAAAAATAACCGCTACTTTTCCCTGCTGAGCGTGTTCCATCACAATTTCGCCCCCTTTTCTTGGATTAACAAGGGTTGATTGTAAATGGCGTAATCTGGCACTGCTTCCCACCACAAGCTGACAATCTGCAATCGCTTCATCAAAAGTTGCAAATGTTTGAGCTTGTTCTAAAACATCTTTCGCCCCTGCGGATAACGCTATCGCTTGTTCATCAATAGATTGTAAAGGATTAACCAATCGCAACTGAGAAAGCCCCATTGTTTTCATTGCTCGTGCTGTTGAACCAATATTACCGCTGTGTGAGGTTTCCACCAATACTACTTGAATTTGTTTTAAAATATTATCCATTTTCATTCTCTGTTTAATTAAAAAACCACCTTATTCTTCAATAAGGTGGTTCTCTATTATCGCATTTTTTGCTACTGTTGTTGAACTTTATCTAATTCTTTCTGCTCTTTTTTCAACTCTTCTTGCTTTTTCTTTTCATCTTCAATTTTTTGGATTTCCTCTTGAAGATTTAAACTAATTGGCTGCACACTATTAGTAAATGGAAGTGTTTGTAAAATAGGTTGCTCTTGAGCATATTCATCACTATTTTGTTCCTTCATTACATTAATCCCTGTAACAACCATAAAACAAACCGATGCGGCAATACCTAATTGAGTAATCGGCATTATCCAACGTTTAATTTTAAGATCTTTTTTAAATTTATTTGGCTGAATCTCCATTTTTTCATTTTCAAGTAACTGCTCTATTTTTAATGAAAAATCACTTTTTAAAATAACTTCATCGCCACGCATTATACTACGAATAGTATGGTAGTTTTGCCATTTTTTTTGTAGTTCTGCTGATGAACATAACGCTTCAGTAAAGTTACTTTCTTTTAATTCATTATCAATGTAAGCAGAAAGTTTCTCATTCTGTTGCATAATTAACTCCGGTTGTTTTTAAGTTTGATTATTTTGATTAATTTATTAGTGGGTTGATTTTATTATCTATCATTTCTCTAGCTCTAAAAATTCGAGATCTAACTGTTCCTACAGGGCATTCCATTACTTCTGCAATTTCTTCATAACTAAACCCTTCAATTTCTCTCAATTTAATTGCTGTTTTTAGCTCATCAGGTAAACCATCAATTGTTTCAAATACAATCTTTTTTAGCTCTTCTGATAGAAGGATATTCTCTGGAGTATCAACTTCTCTAAGGGAAGATCCACTATCATAACCCTCTGCATCTTCTGCTAGAATATCTTCTCTCGGCGGTCTTCTACCTGTTGATGTCAAATGATTCTTTGCTGAATTTACAGCTATTCGATAAAGCCAAGTGTAGAAAGCACTCTCTCCACGAAAAGAATTTAATGCTCGATATGCCTTAATAAATGCTTCCTGTACAATATCAGGTATATCATCTTGTGGTACATAACGAGTAAGTAATCCAGCAACTCTATTTTGATAGCGAATAACTAACAAATTAAAGGCTTTCTTATTCCCTTTTTGTGCTAATTCAACCAACTCTTGATCAGATTGTTGTTCAATCATTGAGTTTTATACTCCTTGCTCTTTTAAACTCTCCATTACTATATATCCTTACGTTCTATTAGTGTATAAAAGTATTAAAAAGTTCAAATTTTTTATTATTAATATTTATAGTAAATTCCATATTATAGTTAGACTCCTAATATGGCGTACACAGCTCCATTCTAATTTACTATGCTTAATAAAATTATAACATTTTTACATAAAAAAAGGATCCAAGTTATATTACTTGAATCCTTTTATTTTAGCTTAGATTAAAACTAAATTTCAGTTATTTTTTAATCCCAAAAATTCTTTGGAAGAAACTCTTAACATCTGCAAAGAATTTTTTCACTTTATTTTCTTTTTTAGGTTGTTCTACAACTGGTTTAATCGCTGTTGTAACAGAACTATCTACTGTAGGTTTTTGA
>PDWI01009940.1_pt1 | contig 10771 bp, 2 predicted proteins | sample 1430891 | NCBI WGS metagenome assembly PDWI01 (sample SAMN01162508, study PRJNA174530) | Oral metagenome, whole genome shotgun sequencing project. | biome: Marine environment; feature: Marine mammal; material: Swab sample of the gingival sulcus; isolation source: swab sample of gingival sulcus... | reverse complement strand
CCTGAGCATTGAGCACCGGAGCCTTGAGCGGCGCGTAGTTCTCAATCGGCTTCGACTTCAGGGCTTCGCGCTTGTCGTTTGTCTTCCCGATAGCAAGTGTAACGGGGTCTTCGTCTATCGTAACCTCAATAACGTAGGCACCGCTAGCCTTATTAAGACCGCTAACCGCCTCATCTACTGTGAGCTCAGTACTCTCACCCGGAGCTAGCGCCGGGTAGGATACGTTCTTGGTGACCGTTCCTACAACCGTACCGTCAGAGACTTTCTTCACCTCGAACTTCAGGTCGAGCTTATTAGGCCCTGCCTCCAGCGCAATGTCCGTAGGATTGTAGATGGAGAACTTGATGGCCTGGTTGTCCTTCTGGTCGCACTTGGAGACGGGCGCCGTGATGCTCGCAGGCTTGAGATCTAGATAGGCCTTGAACTCCACCTCCTTCGGCCAGGGGTTCGAGGCGCAGCCAGTGTTCCTATCATTGAAGATAACATGATAGGTCCCCGACTCGCTGAAATCCGCCTTGGTCTCCGAGTTCTCAGGGTCCGTACTGATGGTCTGCCAATCTGCGGGCTCAGCGCTCGTTGATGGCAGATACCACTGGAAGCCGTTGAAATCGTCACGGTTGTAGCCCGTTTCCGGTACGAAGAGCTTGCGTTCCTGCGTGTAGAATACGGCCTTCGGTAGATCCATAGGTAGCACAGGCCTGGGGTGCACCTCGAAGTCGAAGGAGAACTTGTTGTTCTGCTTTATCCCGTCGATAGACCCCTGGCTAGAGTTGGGCTTCAAATCGCTCAACTCACCATGCTTAATCACTAGCTCAACCGTAACCTTGTAGGTACCCGGCATCTGGAAGTGCTCGCTACCAATGCTCAGATCGCGGAGCTTAAGCACATTGCCACCCTCCATCTCTCCCCCGCTCAGCAGATCCTCCATCTTCTGGGGCTCATCGGTAAAATTCATTCCTGCTGGCCCTTCCACCTTATAGTTGACAAACACCCAATCCTCCTTGTACTTATTACCCGTCGTGGGGGTATACTTGGTCGTGCTGGCGTTCATCATCGACACGGGGAGGTTGAAGCCAGCGAAATCATCACCCTCGCAACGCGCCACCTGGGGTGTCCCCGCCACGGAGATAACAAAGTCTACCCCCTCACCGATCAGATCCACATAGGCCTTATCGCTACAGCCATTGGCCGTCTTGCCGACGTAGCAGATGCGACCGAAGCCGGTGAATACCGCACGGGCGAAATTACTAGTCCCCTCATCGTTGATATTAGACCATTCAACCGGGAATTTGTCATCAAGCGAGGTAGACGACTTCTCAACGTTCCCATCGAGTATCCACTCCGGATCGTTGAGGCCTGGAGTCGGCTGTAGCTCCATAAAGCCACCCTCATTATTCTTGTAGTTATTGAAGGCGAAACCTACAGGCACACCCACCTCGTGTACAAACTTGGGGATGACTTTCTCGCCATTTTCCACCCTATACACCCTGAATGATCCTGTACCAGACTCAGTCCACTTGTTCTTAACCGTATTTGCGGCATTATCTATCACGGCGTGTACCTTCGTACCGATGCTCATGTTGGCATCCGCAAAATCCGTCAGCTTGAAGGTAAAGCTATTGTTGGCAGCCTGACGGTCGTTGGCAAAGCTAACCGTAACCTTCAGCTCTATATCCAGATCCCGCGCATTGCGGTAGGGAGCCAGGAAGCCGAAATCTGCGATTATCTCGGGTATCTCGGCCACGCCACCCGGGCTTAGGATGAAGCCAGCCGGAAGGCTACCCTCCTGCGGCCACGCCTTCAGCGCCTTGAGCACCTCAGCATGGAGAGCCTTCTTCTCTGGCCCATCATACCACGCTTTGGCCGTCGAGCTGGCCACGTCATTCTCCGAGGAGTCGTAGTCCCCAATCTTAAGGCCATAGGCTATGGTATACTTCCTATCCTTATCCGACTCGAGGGTCTTATTCCCCGTATTGACCATCCGGAGCTTGATGCTCTGCTCACCGAGGGCGCACTGCCCCGGAGCGGAAGCCGCCGCGATGGGTTTAACCTCCTTGGGCGGACCCGCAACGACCTCCGGCACTACCGGCACATTGTTGAGCAATGGGCTTAGGTAGCCCGGATCCTCCGGATAGGCCATGGCCAGGTCGCTGAAGTTGAACTTAATCTCCAGCGAAGCCGCACCCATACAGCCCCGATTGCTCACCTGCACGCGGTAAACACCCGACCCACGCCCCTTCGCACCTGCTGGGGGCGTCTGGTTGGCATTCTCGTACTTCCACGAGAGGAGGTCTACGTTAGCATTGCCCACCACAGGGAGAACTACAGCATCACCGCTTATCTGGGCATTCACGTCCTCAGCCAACCCGCTCGATACGTACTCCCACGAGTACTGTAGACTCTGCTGGCTAGTCAATGACATCTTACCCTTATTGGTCACCCATGCAGAGACAGGTATATCAGCGCCATCGTACTGATACTGTACATTCTTGAACACCCCACCAGGTCCAAGTGGCTTATCCAACGCCTCCTTGATGCTCTGATCTGTGCTATTTAGCTTTAGGAGTACCCTTGGCGCCAATACCCAAGCGGCCGTGGCCTTTATTGAGTTGTTGGACTCGTCGATATCAGCCATGCAGCTGGGCGGGTCAATCTGTGAAACTGAGGCCTTCAGGAACACGCTCTTGCTCGAGCTATTCTTAATCAGGTCAGCCAGCTCTGGGAAATCCCTAATAGTCCACACCGTAGAGTAGTCGTATCCCCCGTTTATCGCCATATCCTTCGGGTAGAGCGTGTTACCGAGGGTAAACGTTGCGGACTTCATGATCTTGTTGGGATCGGCATCCGGGTCAGGATTCGTATCGCTTGCCACAACGGTCAGGACGTACTCCTGGCCCACCGGTATCTTGCCGTAGCCCAAGTTCGCCACCTCGCACACCACGGTCCCCTCTACGGCATCCTTGCCGCAGATGGCCAGGCTGGGCTGCATGATGGCAGTAACAGCTATATCGGTCATGTTGAAGAATACCGAGGCCTTATTGCTACAGCCGCTACCATCCGACACGACATGCGCACGGTAGCCATCCCACGGCGCACTTATTACCTTGACGTCAATCCCATTGCTCGACACTTCGGTGGAGCTATGCGGCACATCTGACGGGCCGGGGATTTTCTCCCCATTGTCTATCTTCGTCCAGTTCTTACCGAAATCGCTGCTGTATTCCCAGCGCACGCTATTACCACCGGCCACCTTGGCCTTGAGGCTGGCCGATTCCCCCACCAGCCACTTTTTCTTGTAGAGGGCATTGTCAGCCGTCGGCAGGATCTCTATCTCAGGCGGGAACTCTAGCTTCAGCCCCTGCTCCGTCGTGTTGTTATCCTGGTTACCATCGGCCACCGCACGCCCATCCGGGTTGTTGTCATCCGGGTACACCAGGTCGGTTACCACCACCTTGCACGTATGCGACAAGGTAGCGCTGAAGGAGCTAGCCTTAATGCTCTCCGGGAGCGAAAGCGAGAAGCGCTCATTGGCCGCAACGTTCGATTCCAGTGGCGCATCATAGTCCGTAACCGTTTTCACACCATCTATCCATACGCTGAAGCGAATCTTGGTATCCTCCGGTAGCGGGGCTGGGCTATAGTTGGTTAGCTCCACCTTCAGCCCGCTGGGCACATCCAGATCCCACTCACCCGCAGCGTCCTTCTCGCCGGAGTGGCAGAAGTACCCGTTGCGCACGCCGGTGAAGCCCAGCACCTGCAGGTCGATATTCTGCACCTCTATCGGCTTACTCTCCACATCGGGCTGCTCGCAGCTGTTGCCCCCGGGCGCAGCCTTTGCGTGCATCACCAGCTTGTACTGGCCACCGCCGATACCCAGCTCCAGCTCCGGTTTCTCCAGGTATTCTGGTGTCCCTCCAGTCCCATCAGGGAAGTAGATGGCTGCGTTCCAATCCGCAAGACCATTCTCCAGGTACTTCCAGCGATACTCCATGAACGGGCGGTTCAGACCCTCGAGCCACTTGCTCTCCGCCGTGTAGTTATCAACGGGCCCCCACTTCTCCACCATCATGATGTTCGGCTCATACACCCACTTCTTCGCACCGGCATCATAGCGCTTACCCTTCACCTTGGACACCACGCCACCAAGACCACGCACGAATATCGGCATCTGATCAAGGTTCTTCGGCGGCAGGTAGAGGTCCTTCAGGTGCAGGGCATTCTGGCTATAGCCAACATTACCATCATCCGTGCGCACCAGCACCACCAGGTCGTTGTAGCCACCGGTGAAACCATCAATGGGCACGTCGACCTCCTTCGTCTCGCCCTGCGAGATGGTCAGCGGCAAGGGAGTAGACTCCTTACCATTCACGATAACCACCAACCGCGGGTTGGCCCCTGCCAGACGGTTCGCCTTCACGCTGAACTTGAAGGTCTTCCCCTCCGGCGTATCGCAGATCATCGAGCCATCCTCCACACTCGGAGAAACAAGGCTCACACTCACCGCATCGCTACCCTTCTTGATGGTAACCTTATCGCTCTGGATTTTACACTCCTCATTCAACGAGTACGTAACCTTACCCGTCGCAAGATCATACTCCCACTTCGGACGCTTGCTCACCAGCGTATAGGTATAGTCCACCACATCGCCTATGCTTGCTGCACTCGCATTCACCTCACCGTTCACCGTGCTCGGAGCAACCGTGAAGCTCCCCTTGTTCGCCAAGGGATCTTTCAGCGTATACATACCGTCCGAAACATCGAACGAACCATTGGCCGCCGCCATATCGGCTACTATCCACGTAAACTTCCGCGGATTATCCGGGTAGCCCACGGGTTCCCAGTCTTTAATGAGCGGGTCGCTCAGACGGTAGGGGTAGTAGTACCACGTGAACTCGTTGTTGGCCTCCTCCTCATCGCCGTAGCCCTCATAGCCCTCAGCCCCGCTAGCATCGATCGTAGCCACCACCTTGTAGCCCCAGGAGGACATCGACTGCCACGGCAGCTCTAGCCCAAGATTCAAGTTCCCCGAAGCCCCATCTATAGGTAGCGCCGGTATCTGCAGATCCGCACGCTCATCCCGCTGCGAAGCCACCTGGTCCTCGCCGTAATCCTGGCCTGCGACCGCCTCGTAGCCACTCAGCTTGTATACCTTCAGGTTGAGCAAGGCATTCACCGGGGCCGCATCGGCATACTTACCCACATTCATGATCTTGGCCGTAAGCTCCGTTCCCTGAGCAATATCCGTGCCGCAGGCAAAGTTCGGCCCCATCCCAATGATGCGGAAATCCGGACGAACACCCCTCACCTGTATCTGGTTGATGGCAACCCCCATTCGCGGCGCCGCCTCATCGTTAATTTGCCCCTCAGTGGTCACCACCCTGAAATGCACACGGAACTGCATCTTCTTCTTACCCACATCCGGAAGGATAAACTTCGACTGCAGGTACCTTGCGTAGTTGTAGAGCTGATACTTACCATCATACGTAGCCGCCGGGCTCCCCAACCTCACATACTCCTCGGCCAGCACCTTCTCCGGAATCGCCTCCGGAATGGGCTCGTACACCGGAGGAGGCCCAGCGCTCGTCAGCCTATTAGTCTTATGTACGAACGCCCACGAGTTCTCCAGGTCCTCTTCTCCCGTTCCCTGGCCGTACCATAGCTTAAGGGGTGATGCACCCGTCCAGCTAGCATCAACGCGCTTCCATACCTGACCATTCGCATCGTAATCGCCGTAGGAGTACTCCACCCACATCTCACCGCCGCTCATAGCGTAGTCCAGCACGAGCTCCATCACCTGGCCCGTCTCCACCTCGAGCACCGGGCCGGTCAGCACGGATTCCTCCTGGGGCGCATAGCCCTCGCGACCAGTCGTCCACACGTAGGAGCCGTAGCGCAAATTGGTAAACGGCGCACCATCCTTACCCCCCGAGAAGGAGGCCGGAGTAACCTGACGCCAGCTGCAGTAGTTGTTCTTCCCGTTGGTCGACGAGGGGAACCACTGCATCATACGGTCGTGCAGCTTCTCATACACCACCTTACCAAGCTTCTCATCGAAGGTCGGATAGGGAGTAGCACGGCTTACGGCAAACGTCGGGTAGTTGTAGAAGACCGTCTTCCGGCTGTTGTTCGTCTTGTCGTCATCGTCCTCATTGGGGTTGGGCTCCTTAATCTTCCCCCGCACCTCCAGGTTCACCAGGTTGTCAAAGCCCTTCTGCGGTTCGGGCAGGAGACCCTCGTACGTAATCCGCACCTTCTCCCGGCTCGCAATGTTCTGCAGCCCCCCTGCGCGGGCCACCCACTGGCTCCCATCCCAGGTCTCAACGGTCTTCGGGCTGACCGTGCTCTCATCTATCTTCCGCCCGTTGGCAAAGAAGTCAAACACAACCTCCTTCTCTATCGTCTTGCTACCGCTGTTGCTAAACTCCACCACCACCTGGGCATCCTCCCCGTAGTTGAAGCCCTCAGTCTTAACCTTCAGGCTCGTAACGTTGATATCGCGGTGCAGCGGGTAGGCCAGCACCTGCAGCTCATCGAGGTACACACCGGTCTCCTCGCTGTTGTACGCCCCGCGGCACACCATCTCAAAGCCGAACCACATCCTCGGCTGACGGGTCGCAAAGCGCGATATGTCATACATCTGCCGCTGCCAGCCCTGCGAAGAAACGTTACGCCAAGCGCCTATCTTATCCAGGCTCTTCCAATCCTTGACAGAGGGATCGCTCGTTGCATCGGACTTCTGGCGCACGTAGTCAAACGAAAAGTCGTTAAAACCGTCGATATTCGCATTGATGAAGTACTTCACCCGCACATCCTTATAGTGCGAGAAGTCGAAGTGCTGCTTGATGAAGGTCCGCCCCTTGGCGCGCTCTGCCGCGCTGGTGGCCTTCGGCGCCTTGAAGATATGCGGGTACACCGTCCCGGCCACGGGGGTGAAGCCCCCGAGCGAACCCGCAGCCGGAGTCGCAATACCCGTACCCATTACCCCATCCCCCATGTAGGATTCCAGGTGCTGGAAAATGCGTACATCCTCGGGCAGCTGCTGCAGCTGCTGCTTCTCCGTGTAGCTACTTACATAGCTTGTTACCGAGGCGGGATCTAGCTTCCCCATTAGCCACAGCGGGTTGCTGGTACCCACATTCACCGCATCTAAGTTCCACTCATACTTAGGAGTCGACTCAAAGCCCTCATACACCAGCACATCGTATATCTGCAGCCCATTCAGCCCACCCCCAACGGGCTGGTCGGGACGGCTAACATCCGTACCCTCGATGGTCAAATCAGTAGAATACTCCTTGAGCTGAACCGCCCCCTGCGGGAGCTTGAAGCGAATGACCTCCTTGAGACCATTGGCATCATCGGAAATATCCGCCACCAGCCAGAAGTAGTTCCCCCCGGCCCGTAGCGACTTCTTGGCCGGCTTCTTCGGGCTTTGCTCGTCCGTCGGCTTCCAGTCCTCGCTCCACTCCTTCACACCGGTCACCTTCCCGCTGGACGGATCGTAGTTCAGCTTGCACACCAGCTGGCGGGGGTCCGCCACGGCATCGGACATGCTGGGGCTCCGCGTCGCGTAGAGCGACAGGCCCGTAACGTACTGCTTGTTCTCCTCAACCTCCACGTTTACCCCCTTCAGCTCCACGCGCCCCTTACCGGGCTGCACATCCACCCCCAGCAGAATCGCCGGGTTCTTCTGCGTCCCAATCCCCACCGGCTCCTTGACAAAGCTCGGCGTAAGCACCCCCACCTTCATCTCCGAGGTCTGCCGGTCGACTATGCGCACCTGGTCCATACACGTACCAGCACCCGCCATGGACGTACCGATGAACACGAAGAATATCTTACGCGTATCATTACTCTCGATGAGATCGGCCAGCGACTTCCCATCAGGTGTAACACCGTAATCCTCCCCGTTGGGCCCCGTCTTCTTCACCTTGCTCAGGTCTATCGTCTGCAGCGTCCACTCCGTCATGAGGGCATCGAGGTAGTAGAAAGGATCCTCACCGCAGACCTCCAGCTCGTGGCTCGAATTCAGCACCCCCCAGTGCACCGCCAGGGTATTCACCCCGTTGATGCGTGCGCTCGCATAGCGGAACTCCAGCCAGGGCGCCTTCACGCCCGCCAGGCTCACACCCGGGAAGGCTATCTGCTTGGACACATTGTTCGCCCGCACGTAGAGCACCAGGTTATTGTAGCCCTGGTAGGCGGCAGAGGGAGTACCGGTGCTGCTCAGGCCCCTACCCCCATTATTGAGCGTCCAGGTCGGCGCCGTCCCGGCCGAGGTGTAGTTCAGCACCTTCTGCGGGAACAGATCCTGCGGCAGGTAGCCCTTCGCATCCGGCGAGCTAGACTGCGTCAGACTACCCGGAACATAGTCCTCGAAATCCTCCTCATAGACTATGGGGAAACCACCCACCGTACCGCTAACCGGCTCACCCCACTTAAACTTCCTACCGTCCTGCAAACCGTAGGCATCGCCCAAGCCCAGCAGCAAGAACGCCTGCACCAGCAGCAGAACCAACAACCTATACTTTCTCATAGCACCCTATCTTTATACGACAACCTATCCTTCATGCGAACCGCTACAACCCCTATGAATCAAGAGCCTCCCGGCGTACACAATCCGTACTTTGCCTACAAATTTAGGGAATTCCCCCGACATACACCAAGCCCTGTCCCAAATTAGCCCCGCTATTACACAAACAACCCGAAATCGTCGGCAAAAGGCCCCATCCTAGATTTCGGCCGCAAAAGTACCCCAGAAAGAAATATAGCCCATATATTTGCAAATCAGAAAAAACATCCTACCTTTGGGGTGTATTATTAACGGTTCAGACATTCATAATGAACATCTTTGTAGGAAGCCTCCCGTACCGATTCGAGGAGCAAGATTTGGCTGGTATATTCGAAGCCTATGGCGAAGTTAGCGCCGCACGTATCATCATGGACAGGGCCACTGGGCGTAGCAAGGGCTACGGCTTCGTGGAAATGCCAGACGACGAAGCAGCGCAGCGCGCCATCAACGAGCTCGACGGCTCTGAAGCGGGAGGCCGCACCATCGTCGTAAACGTCGCCCAGGAGCGCGAGCCACGACGCAATCACAATAGGGGCTACTAGAGTACACCCCGGTAAACGCACCGCAGGAGAATGCGGGCAGAACGCGAGGGGGGCTTTTAGCCCCCCTCTTTCGTATCCCCCAGCGTCCACCGAGACGCCCACAGCACCCCGAGCCCATGCCACATAGCCCCACGCAGCACCCCAAGCGGAAAATCGTCAACGACCCGGTACACGGATTCATCACCATACCCGAAGGCCTACCCCGCCAGCTCATCGACCACCCCGCCCTCCAGCGCCTCCGCGGCATCACCCAGCTCGGCCTCACCAGCCTCGTCTACCCGGGCGCAACCCACACCCGCTTCCAGCACGCCCTGGGCGCCATGCACCTCATCAGCGCCGCCCTCGACACCCTCCAGAAGAAGGGATACCCCATCACCCCCCAGGAGCAGCAGGCCGCCGCCGCCGCCATACTCCTCCACGATGCCGGCCACGGCCCCATGTCCCATGCCCTCGAGCATGCGCTGATACCCCACGGCCACGAGCAGATCACCCTCGCCATCATGCACCGCCTCAACCACGAGCTAAACGGGCAGCTCGACCTCGCCATCGCCATCTTCCGGAACCAGCACCCCAAGCCCTACCTCCACCAGCTCATCAGCTCCCAGCTCGACGTTGACCGCATGGACTACCTCCTGCGCGACAGCTTCTTCACCGGCGTCGTCGAGGGCAAAATACCCGCCGACCGCCTCATCAAGATGCTGGAAATCCACAACGAAGACCTCGCCCTCGAGTACAAGGCCCTCTACTCCATAGAGAGCTTCCTACTCGCCCGCCGGGTCATGTACTGGCAGGTATACCTACATAAAACCGTCATCATCAGCGAGCAGCTACTCCGAGCGCTGCTTACCCGCGCCCGCGAGATCGCCCAGGAAAACGGGCAAGCCCCACCCTGCACCCCCACCCTCGCCGACCTCCTAACGCTCGCCCCCAAACGGGCGCAAATGCTCGATGACGACCTCCTCGACCGCTTCCTCGCCATCGACGACAGCGACCTCTACCTCGCCATCAAAACATGGCAGCAGCACCCCGACCCCACCCTCTCCACCCTCGCCCAGGCCATACACCAGCGCCGCCTACCCCGCCTCTACTATACCCGCCAGCCAGCCCCCCCCGAGCTCATCAACACCCTCCGGCAGGCCTTCCATACCCTACACCCACACCTCCCACCGCTGGTGGCCGAACGCCTCATCGTACGGGGCACCGTACGCAACCGTGCCTACCAGGGGAAACGCACAACCGACGAGTCCCCCAGGCAATCTGGCCGACCATCAGGCAGCACCGAGATCAAGCTCCTCACCCCGCAGGGAGAAGCCATTGCCCTGGCCGAAGCCTCCAGGCTCATCACCCCCGAATTCATAGCCCAGGACGACAGCCGCAACTACCTCATCGTCCCCAAGGAGCTGGATCACCTCATCCCCCCGGAGCTCATCGCCCGCTAGGGAAATACCCCCAACTCGGCGTACATCTGCAAAATCTGGCGCATTGGGCAACACAGCCCGCGCCCCCAGGCGCATGCCTAGAATGCCAATCCATACGAACCAGAAGCACTCCCCCACGAGAACCACCAGCACACGAAAAAAGCGGCGGAGCGCAATGCCACCGCCGCTTAATTTGCCTAGTAGATATCTGTAGTATGGTACACCACACCCTAAATTCTGCC
>PDWI01014727.1_pt1 | contig 10773 bp, 9 predicted proteins | sample 1430891 | NCBI WGS metagenome assembly PDWI01 (sample SAMN01162508, study PRJNA174530) | Oral metagenome, whole genome shotgun sequencing project. | biome: Marine environment; feature: Marine mammal; material: Swab sample of the gingival sulcus; isolation source: swab sample of gingival sulcus... | reverse complement strand
AAAACTTATCAATATCCAGATATTAATTGCATTTTCTGCCTAGTCTGGAACAATTTTGCTTATCAGCAGTCCTAACGTTTGAATTCTCAACACGCCCTAGTTATTCTAACATTTAAATTTTTAATACCTTTAATAATATGTTGACGCCACTGGAAAATTTATTGTTAACTTTATGTTTAGTTATTCTTTAAACAACTAGAAAATTGAAAACTACAAACGTATTGGTTAATATATAGGCTATCCTGTTTTGTTGCGTCTTTTTTTTGTTTATTATTTTTGTAAGGTCATATATTATGAAACGCCACATTTTATCATTATCAACTTGTTTACTTTTTAGCACTTCGGCAATGGCAAGCACTGCCAATCCTAAGATGAATGCCGTATACAAGCCTTCAGCACTATCAAACTCATCGCTGGCAACCTCATCACTGGCAAATGGTAGCAATCTGTTGCAAAATATCAGTAGTCAAGCCAACAACTCAAATCAACAAAAAAATGCCGATCTATTACAGCACCTAACCGCCGTTGCCTCAAACAGTATCAGCAACTTTAAACAATCTGGCTTAGCATCATGGTATGACAAAAAACCTCACAGTCACAAAACTGCCAGTGGTGAAAAGTTTGATAAAAATGCCATGACGGGTGCCAAGGTCAATGGCAAAAGTGTCGTCATCAAGATTAATGACAGACCAAGCTCAAATCATAGTGGCGGTAAAAGTATCTTAGACCTGTCGTATGGTGCGGCGAAAAGGATCGGACTGGATAAGCAAAAGCTTGGTAAAGTGGTTATCGAACGCGTGAAAACGCCAACAAACTTTGTCACTTACAAGGCGATATAAAGACGACATAGAAACATCTTTCGCAAACCCCTCTTTAAAAAAGAGGGGTTTGTTGGTATTGCAGTTTATTTTATCTCGATTACTTATGGCATTCCCAAAGAATAAAACAACGAAGTAAAAGTACCAAGGCAAAAGTACCAAAGCAAAAGGCAAAAGTACAAAGACAAGCGAGTGAAAATGTACTTAAAAGCTATTAAACAGATATAGTTGTATGCTACAATGAAAGCTTGTTACGTTGATACACTAAAATACATCAATCTTAACTTTATTAGAACTCAACTTTACACTAACTACCGTTATCAAGTTAAGATTGTTGTTTAAATAAACGATAGTTTTGAAATAAAAATGATGTTTTTAACAAGAGTTACTTTTTTATAAGTCTTTTTTGGGGCTTACGCAAAAATCGTTAATCCTGTCAAACAATATTAAACAATTTTCATCTTGTTTTTATAATTTTATAAACTGTGTTTTAATGATTTCTGTTTTTAGTAAACCTTGTTTTGATAGGTTTAGTGTCACCATAAACAAAAAATAAAATTGCGTAAGCTCTTTTTATTATAAATATTGTTTTATACACTTGTTTTATATAATAAGGAGGGCTATATGTCCGACCAGCAAGATAAACTTAAACTTGGTTCTCTCACCGCACTTGTCGTTGGTTCAATGATTGGTGGGGGTATCTTTTCATTACCACAAAATATGGCATCAGGAGCCGCTGCTGGTTCTATTCTAATTGGCTGGGCAATTACCGCTATCGGTATGCTGACCTTGGCAATTGTTTTTCAAAACTTAGCCAATCGCAAACCTAATCTTGACAACGGTGTATATGCTTATGCCAAGGCAGGGTTTGGTAATTATATGGGCTTTAACTCTGCTTGGGGCTACTGGATCAGTGCTTGGATTGGCAGTGTTAGTTATATCGTATTGCTATTTGCGACCTTGGGCTATTTTTTCCCTGTGTTTGGTGAAGGTAATACTCCCATTGCCATTGCCTGTGCTTCGGTGGTGTTGTGGCTATTTCATTTCTTAGTACTGCGTGGCATTCAACAAGCCGCCTTTGTTAACCTAGTTGCTACCATCGCCAAAGTTGTACCAATTGTTACTTTCCTGGTTTTGGTTGGTTTAGCATTTGATTCTTCCATCTTTACCGCTGATCTTTGGGGTGAAAGCAACCCTAAATTAGGCTCAGTGCTTGACCAAGTCAAAAGCATGATGCTGGTCACTGTTTGGGTATTTATTGGCATTGAAGGGGCAAGTGTATATTCTGCCCGTGCCGAAAAACGCAGTGATGTGGGTAAGGCAACTGTGTTGGGTTTCTTTGGTGTGTTGGCATTATTGGTCGCTGTCAATGTATTGTCGTTAGGCGTGATGTCACAACCAGAACTGGCAGGACTAAAAGACCCTTCCATGGCATATGTATTATCACACGTTGTCGGTGATTGGGGTGCTGCCTTTATTTCGATTGGTTTGATTATCTCGTTATTTGGTGCTTTGCTTTCGTGGATTATGCTAAGTGGTGAGATTTTGGACTCAGCTGCCAAAGATGAAACCATGCCTGCGATATTCCATAAACAAAACAAAAATGGCGTGCCTGCCAATGCCTTGTGGGTGTCTAATGGTGCGATTCAGCTTTTCTTGATTATTACTTTGTTTTCGAGTAGTTCTTATCTTGATTTACTCTACTTGGCAACCTCAATGATTCTAATCCCTTACTTATTCTCAGCAGTTTATGCGTTAAAGTTGGTGGTAACTGGGGAAACTTATGAATCACAAGCAAGTCAAAAAGCTAAAGATATGTTCATAGGTTTTATCGCCATGTTATATAGCCTATGGTTGCTCTATGCTGCTGGTATCCAGTATGTGTTATTATCAGCCTTACTATACGCTCCAGGGGCGATTGTGTATATGATTGCTCGCCGAGAAACCGGCAAATTGGTCTTTACCAATCTTGAAAAAGTCTATTTTGTTATTGCCGTTATTGGTGCGATAATCGCAGGTATTGGCTTGGCAAATGGAACTTTATCGTTGTAAACGCACTTTTTTACTGATGCTGGTTTTGACTTGCACTAGTTTTCAACCAGACTAAACTAAACAGCTACAAAAGGAATATGATATGACAACTCAAAAGCAAAACACTACGCAGAAATTGGGCGTACATTCTGAAGTTGGTAAACTACGCCGAGTAATGGTCTGCTCACCAGGTCTTGCTCACACTCGTCTCACGCCTAATAACTGTGACGACTTGCTGTTTGACGATGTATTATGGGTCAGCCAAGCTAAGCGTGATCACTTTGACTTTGCTAGCAAAATGCGTGACCGTGGTGTCGAAGTGCTAGAAATGCACCAATTGCTAGAAGAGACCATCGCCAACAAGAAGGCGTTAAAATGGATTCTTGACCGTAAAATCACTGCTGATAGTGTCGAGCTTACCATTGAGCATGAATTACGCAGTTGGTTTGAAGGTTTGGATGCAAAACAACAGGCTCAGTACCTTATCGGTGGGGTTAGCGTGATGGACTTGCCAAGTGAGTTTGGTAAAGATGTGAAAGACCTCATTGTCACCTCACATGGTAATGCAGGCTTTGTATTACCGCCATTACCAAATACGCTATTTACTCGTGATACCACTAACTGGATTTATGGGGGCGTTACTCTAAACCCAATGCACTGGCCAGCTCGCCGTCAAGAAACCCTATTGACCACCTCTATTTATCAGTTCCACCCACTATTTAAAGATGAAGACTTTAAAATCTGGTGGGGTCATCCAGACGAAAATCACGGTGATGCTACTTTAGAGGGTGGTGATGTTTTCCCAATTGGTAACGGTGTGGTACTGATTGGTATGGGTGAGCGTAGCACCATTCAAGCTGTTGAACAGGTTGCCCGACGTCTATTTGAAGAAAAGGCTGCTGAACGTGTGATTTTGGCTGCTTTACCAAAATCTCGTTCTGCTATGCACCTAGATACAGTATTTACCTTCTGTGACCGTGACCTAGTCAACATCTTCCCAGAAGTCGTTGATAATATCACTGCCTTTAGCCTACGTCCAGACGATTCAACACCAAGCAAACTTGACATCCGCAAAGAAGACAAGCCATTTGTACAGGTGGTTGCCGATGCTCTTGGATTAAAAGAGCTACGAGTAGTAGAAACTGGCGGTGACAACTATGCGGTAGAGCGTGAGCAATGGGACGATGGTAATAACGTCTTTGCCTTAGAACCAGGCGTAGTCGTTGGTTATGACCGTAATACTTATACCAACACCCTTCTACGCAAGGCAGGCGTAGAGGTCATTACTATTAGTTCATCAGAGCTCGGCCGTGGACGTGGTGGTGGTCGTTGTATGACCTGCCCAATCATCCGTGATGCCGTTGATTATTAATGACTTAAATTCAACCAATAAAATTCAACCAATAATAGTAGCATTTGCAAAATATAAAGGTTGTTTTGTCGGTTGGGTTGGGTTTGTAAGACCCAACTCAACCGATAAATTATGAAAAATATTTATTGGAAATGCTATAAACAAAACAAGATAAAAATTAAGGTAAAAATCATGTCCTATAATCTACATAATCGTAATCTCCTTAGCTTAGTACATCACAGTCCTCGTGACTTGATCTTTATGCTTGACTTATCTCGTGATCTAAAACGAGCCAAATATAGCGGTACAGAAAAGCAACATCTAAAAGGTCAAAACATTGCCCTTATTTTTGAAAAAACTTCAACTCGCACTCGTTGTGCCTTTGAAGTGGCCGCTTATGACCAAGGAGCAAATGTTACCTACATTGACCCAAATTCATCACAAATTGGTCATAAAGAAACCATGAAAGACACTGCCCGAGTGCTTGGTCGTATGTATGATGCTATTGAATATCGTGGTTTTAAACAAGAGATCGTTGAAGAATTAGCAAAGTTTGCAGGCGTGCCCGTATTTAACGGCTTGACCGATGAATACCACCCAACACAGATGCTTGCCGACGTCATGACCATGCGTGAATTCAGTGATAAAGCCCTACACAATATCAGCTATGCCTACCTAGGCGATGCTCGTAACAATATGGGTAACTCACTGTTGTTGGTTGGTGCTAAATTAGGTATGGATGTGCGTATTTGTGCTCCAAAAGAGCTGCTACCAGATGATAAACTTATCGAGCAATGCCAAGAGTTTGCCAAAGAGAGCGGAGCAAAAATCTTAATCACCGAAGACCCAAATGAAGCGGTAAAAGGCGTAGACTTTATCCATACTGACGTTTGGGTATCAATGGGTGAGCCCATCGAAACGTGGGGAGAACGTATCAAACTACTGATGCCTTATCAAGTGAATACTGACATCATGAAAGCCAGTGGCAACCCACGCGTGAAGTTTATGCACTGTTTACCGGCATTCCATAATAGTGATACTAAAGTTGGTAAAAAAATTGCTGAACAATATCCAGAATTGACAAATGGTATTGAAGTGACTGAGGAAGTGTTTGAATCGCCATATAACATCGCCTTTGAACAAGCCGAAAACCGTATGCACACTATCAAAGCAGTATTAGTAACGGCACTGGGTGGCTTGTAATACAGAATAACATAGAGGACAGTCCTATGAGAATAGTCATCGCCTTAGGTGGAAATGCCTTACTAAAACGTGGCGAAATAATGAGTGCCGACAATCAACGTGCCAACGTTAAAATCGCTGCTGAACAAATCGCTAAAATCCATCCAAATAATGAATTAGTAATTGCCCATGGTAATGGTCCACAAGTTGGACTGTTAGCACTACAAGGTTCAGCCTATGGCAAAGTGGAAACCTATCCACTGGATGTGCTAGGTGCAGAAACTGAGGGCATGATTGGTTATATGATTGAGCAAGAACTGGGTAACTTATTACCTAAAGATGTACCAATGGCAACCGTACTTACGCAAGTCGAAGTCAGCAAAGATGACCCAGCGTTTCATAACCCAACCAAGCCCATCGGACCCATCTATGATAAAGCCAAAGCCGAACAACTCGCAAAAGAAAAAGGCTGGAGCATTGCTTGTGATGGTGACCCAGCAAATAACCAATATCGTCGAGTAGTTGCTAGTCCACGTCCTAAGCGTATTTTTGAAATTCGCCCTGTACAGTGGCTACTAGAGAAAGGGACTGTGGTAGTCTGTGCTGGTGGTGGGGGCATTCCCACTTACTATGACAGTCCAGAGCATTTGACAGGGGTAGAAGCCGTCATTGATAAAGACTTATGTTCTGCCTTGCTTGCTGAGGAGTTACAGGCAGACTTGTTGGTGATTGCTACCGATGTCGATGCCGTCTATCAAGACTGGAACAAACCCAAGCAACAGAGTATTCGCACAGCCCATCCAGATGACTTACTAAAAATAGACTTTGGTAAAGGTTCAGCAGGTTCAATGACACCAAAAGTACAAGCAGCTTGTGAATTTGCTCAAAAGACTGGTAAAACTGCAGTCATAGGATCATTGGCAGGCATTGAGTCCATTGTCTCTGCCGTCATTAATAAGCAAGCACCAACGACAGGCACATTTATCTCTAACGATTTTCAAGGGATAAATACATAATAACCTATCCTTCGAGGGTTAGTTTCTCAGACGATTGCCTCGCCTGATTGGAGTTTGCTGTAATAAGGGTTTCTCCTAATTGTTTTCGTTTATAAAGATAAGCGTTATAATTCGCTTGGGCGTAACCCTATTTCACCTGCATGGCGTTTGCTAATATTGGCAATTAACTTTTCTGTGACTTCGTTATTATCAATGTTTGCAAAGTCTGCAAGACGTAACATCTGCATACCTGCATAACCACACGGATTAATTAAATTAAAAGCGGTTAAATCACAATCCAAATTTAACGCAATCCCATGATAGCTAAAGCCATGCTTAATCTTAAAACCAAGCGAGGCGATTTTGCCTAGCATCTGTTCTGGCATCTTTTTTGGAATAGTTTCCTCTTGATACACATACACCCCTGGAGCATCTTGGCGAGCTTTGGCAACCAAGCCATCAGGCAAATAACCATTGACCACATCTTCGATAGACTGCTCAGCGTGCGATACCAAATCACGAACTTTCCAGTCTAACGCTGTCAAGTCAAACAACCAATACAACACTAACTGTCCTGCTCCGTGCCATGTCACCTGTCCGCCACGGTCGGTTTTGATAATCGGCGTGTCACCACGAGCCAAAATATGTTCCTCTTTTCCTGCCTGCCCAAGGGTATAAACGTCATTATGCTCAACTATCCATAGCTCATCGGTTATCTGCTGATTTAAGGTTTTTTTTAACTCGATTCGTTCAAGCGTTCGTGCAAGCATCGCCTCATGCGTTTGCTGATAATCGGCATGGGTTAGTGTTTTTTGAATTAGAGTTTTTTGAATAAGATTATTATTTTGTTGGGGTAATGGCATTTTTTATCCTTAAAAGTAATTTTTATGTGAAATACGCCAATCTCAATTTTTAAATTCACATAATTTATTTTTATAACTAAATTAATTAGTTAAAAACATCTCTTTCTAAAACTGAACCAGTCCTCCCCCTGATAAGGGGGAGCTAGAGGGGGTCAAAAAAGTTGAGATTGGCGTATGAAAGATAGCAGTAAAACCTTTACTCTTTATTCCTAAATTTCTTAGCACTATACATAAATATATCGATTAAAAAAGACGGTACAATCAGATATAAAAAAATGTCAACAAAGCTCAAATTTAATCGAAAAATGTAATTTAAACAAACAGCGACTAGAAAAATTAAGATTAAATTTCTAAACAAATTTTTCATACGCTTAAAGAGCATTTTATTACTTCCTATGAGCTAAAAGTGTTGTATCACTTCGGTTAGTTATTCATTCTAACTGGTTTCATCATCTACAGTTTCTTTAAAAGGTAAGGTATGTATTGCTAACAAATAGAAAAAGGTTGCAAAGATAAAAACAGCAAAACCAAGAGCAAAATTTGAACCTGTCACTTTAAAACATACTAATATAAAAATAAGTATGCCTATGATAATTTGTCTTGATGACCTTGCTTTTTTATGTTTGATAAGCTCAAATCCACAATTTTTACAGGCACAGGCGAAAGTTAGACCTTGTTTCACTGTGGAGATTTTATATTGAACCTTACCACAACTTGGACATTTTACTTTTAACATTTTATAAGCCTTATTTGCAAACATCAGCAATCTGCTTATCACTAATATCCGTCTGTTCTAATACCTGCATACACGGCTGAATGCGATTTTTCCAGTTTTCTTGATGCACCTCACCAACGATATGTTGACGAATAATACCTTTATCATCAACCAAAAAGGTTTCTGGAGCACCAGTCAAACCCAAATCCAAAGCTAACTCACCATCTTCATCGATTACCGTTAGCAAAAAGGGATTGCCATTTTCTTGTAAATACTCATTGGCATATTTCGCCTCATCTTTGTAATTTACCCCAACGATATCAACGCCCTGCTTACTAAGTTCCATCAAAAATGGATGTTCAGCAAAACAAGTTGGACACCACGAACCCCAAACGTTTAGTAAATAAGGGCTAGTTGGTAAATCAGCATTGCTTAACGTCTTCTGTGCCTTAGTATCTGAGGTAAACGCCAAATTAGGCAAACTAAAGCTAGGTACGGCACGGTTAGTCGCTGTTTTTACTTCAACTTGGGTTGGTTGCCCCAATCTAAAAAACAACATGACCACCAAGCCAACAAAGATGATTAACGGTAGAATAAAGATAAGTCGCTTTGAAGTTTTTTTAGGCTGATTGGGCTGATTTTGTGCGGACTGATTCTGTTCAGGTTGATTGTGGTTAGATTGATTCTTGTTAGTTTGGTTGTTTTCGGACATAGTTGACATGCCTCAGTTAAATGGTTTCGTAAATGGAGAAAGGGGGATTTGGTTATCATGATAAAAGTTGCCATATTTTATCATAAAAAAGAGGGTTGCAAAATCTTCTTTGCAGAGCCAATTTTCTAGCAATCGTTAGACTTCCTATCTATCGTAGAGACAGGGCATGCCCTGTCTGTATTTTTAGGCGGTGAAAGCGGTGGCTAGTGCTGTGAGTAGTCTCGTGGGAGCAGGAATGCTCACAGTACAGACACCGCCACCGCCTAGCTGTGCAGATACAAGCGGATAGCAGGATTAGCTCCATAAGAGAATTATTGTTTAAAGCATTAACCAACTATACAGAAATAATACCTTTTATTATCATTTCTGTACAGCTGGTGGTTTTAAAAAACCGCCTAATTTAACCTCTACTCCTCCACCCACCAATAATCGACATCCATCTGATTTAGCGGATGCTCAGCATGCTTGTATTGTTTCCAGTAGGCAACCGTGCTATTGGATTTCCCATTCATCGGTACTAGATAATAGCCTGCTCGCAATAAGCGGTCTAACACCTTGCTATATAAAACGATTTCCTCTCGATTTTTAGAGGCTATCAATAGCTCAATCGCCTTATCAATCGCTGGGTCTTTGATACCTGCATAGTTGCGATTGCCTGCTTGCTCTGCCGATTCACTGCTCCAATATGCCGTTTGCTCCGCCCCTGGGGACATACTCTGGGCATAGACTGCGGTGGTCATATCAAAGTCATAGTTACGCAACCGCTCATAATACTGCGGACGGTCAACTTCTCGCACCGACACCTCAAAACCCAACCGTCGCAAGTTACGCACATAAGGCAAATAGATACGAGTCAAAGCACTGCCACTGGTGAGTAGCATTTCTATCTTTGCAGGCTTGCCTGTTTTGGTGAAGAGTTTGCCATTGTTATAGTGAAAGCCTGCCTCTAATAATTTGTTACGAGCCATCAGCAAGCCCTCACGGTTATAGCCTTTACCATCGGAAACAGGCAGTTTCCAGTCACTGATAACCGTCTGATATTGGTCTTTGGCTATCAGTGGTTTTAGCTGATTGATAACCGCCATTTCCTCTGGGCTAGGCTTGCCTTTTGCCTCCATTTCTGAGTTATAAAAGTAGCTCAATGGCTGTACATACTGCCCATAAAACATCGACTTATTTGTCCATGCAAAGTCATAAGCATAAGTCAAAGCCTGTCGCACTCGCACGTCTTGAAACAGTGGCTTGCGAGTGTTCATCACAAATCCTTGCATCGGTGTCGGTGTGCGTTTATCAATGGTTTCTTTGACCACATTGCCTGATTGTACCGCAGGAAAGTTATAGGCTGTCGCCCAGTTTCGTGCTTTGTTTTCTTCTCTAAAGGTGTATTGCCCTGCTTTAAAGCCCTCAAATGCCACTTCATCATTTAGATAATAGATATACTTGATGGTATCAAAGTTATAGCGTCCTTTATTGACCATTAAGTCTTTGCCCCAATAGTTTGGATTTCGCTTATAACTTACCGAGCGACCAGCATCGATTTTATCAAGCTGATAAGGACCACTGCCAATCAGTGGCTCTAGGGTAACCGTTTCAAACTGCTTATCAATCGATTCCTTTTTAAACACTGGAAACTGCCCCACTGTTAAAGGAATCTCTTTGTTAGTATCGCTTTTAAAATGGAACTTCACCCTATGTTTATCAAGCACTTCAACCTTATCCACCTCTTCGAGATAATGGCGAATATAGACCAAGCCCTTAGTCAAAATGGCATCAAAGGTTGCTTTTACGTCCTCCGCCGTCACCTCAGAACCATCCCAAAACTTCGCTTTTGGATTAATGTGGTAAATCACCCAACTGCTATCATCTGGGTCATAAGTCACCTTTTGGGCAAGCTGTGGATACTGGGTGAATGCCTCATTATGTGAGCTAATCATTAGGTTGTCATACAGGTATTCCGTGCCTGCCATGGCAACGCCTGTATCTATCCAACCATTGGCTGAATTAAAGGTGCCTCTCGCTTGGCGAGTCAATGTGCCACCCTTGGGAGCATTTGGATTGGCATAGGGAAAATGCGAGGCATTGGCAAATTTATGGGTACTGTTATGA
>PDWI01009939.1_pt1 | contig 10773 bp, 11 predicted proteins | sample 1430891 | NCBI WGS metagenome assembly PDWI01 (sample SAMN01162508, study PRJNA174530) | Oral metagenome, whole genome shotgun sequencing project. | biome: Marine environment; feature: Marine mammal; material: Swab sample of the gingival sulcus; isolation source: swab sample of gingival sulcus... | reverse complement strand
CATAAAACAAATCACCACAGGGGCGTAGTTCAATTGGTAGAGCGTCGGTCTCCAAAACCGAATGCTGGGAGTTCGAGTCTCTCCGCCCCTGCCAGTTTACTAATAAATTGATAAATCTAATATTAGGGCGTAAAGGACAAAAAGGAAAAACATAATGTTTTTTGACTAATTTACTATGTGTTCAATTCCCTAAAATATCATTAATCAATTTTATTCGAGGTATTAGGGATATTTAAAGGATAAGTAAACAGATAAGGTAGATTAGTTTTTAATCTTCTAAAAGCGCCTCTTAACCGTTTATGTGTATAGTGAGATTTACCTGTTTCAGGATTTATCAAACGTTCATTATAATATTTGTCAATCTATTGCTCTAAAAGTTCTTAAATTGTATTTCTGTTACCTAAGTAATCAGATTGGTGATTAGTCATAAATTCTTTACAGCAGGGTGTTTAGTTCCTTTTGAAAGGTATCTTTAAATAATTTTTATTTGATGAAATTGACAAAACTGAACAGGATAAAATGATAGACTTTTTATTAAACCACGATGTTCATCGTAAACTACTCCTTTAATGCAAAAACCTTGTAGAAGAAGCTCTCTAATTCCCTTTAAATACAAATAGTAGTTTCATTTTTAATGTAATATTTAAGTAAATTTTGACCGCTAGCTATAAGCATCTTTAAATAAGATTACACCAAAACTTTGTTTAAAGTATGTTGTATCAATAATAAGAATTATGTCTCTTAATGTTTTGGTTATAACTATATTTTTTTGTTTTTCACCAGTATTAAATATTTCTAAAATTGACATATAGTACTATATGTTTACTTACTATTGCATAGTAAGTAAATAATATCTGTTAAAACATTAATGTACTAGTTTGTTTTTTTGTGCTTTAGGAGTAAGAATGAAAAAAGTAATTTTATTAAGTTTATTGTCTTTAAATATCAGTTCTTGTGGTCTGTTAGATAGTTCTAATGGTGGAGGTAGTGTTAGTGGTAATTTGCGATCACAAGTTTTAGAAGATGTACAAAATAAATATGGTTCTTCAATAAAAGTATTGAGTGATTCTAGTAAAAATTATTACAATTATTCTCTTTATGGAGTAATAAATGGCTCTGAAATGGTATCTTACGGATTTAGAACTAAAGATATGTTTGATACAGGAATTGCTTATTATAATGGAGAGTTTGTTAATGCATCTAATGGGGATAAAAGTTCTTTGCGAGCTATAGCAAACTTTGGCGGTTCAACCATAGATATTATTTATGCAGGAGATAAAATAATGAGAGGAAGAATTTCTGGTAATGCTTTTACTTTTGATAAAGGAAATGGAACTGGATTTTTCTATGGTCCAAAAGCTCAAGAAATTGGGGGGGATTGGACTAAAGAAGGTTGGCTTTCCAATACAAGCTATCTTTTTGGGGGCAAGCGTTAAATATTGAATATTTGTTTAAAGCATTTCTTAAATTATTATAAGAAATGTTTTGTTTTTTTATATTATGAATAGTTATATTAAGCGGGCATTTTTATTTGTTTTTTTACAAATTTTTCAAATAAATTTTGTTTATGCTCAAAACATGATAAATGTTGTACAAAAAAAAGAAATCAGAACAGCTGATATCTTGTTGAAACAATTAACGAATGCTTTATTGGAATCGGATGTAAATACTGTTGCTCAATTATTCCCTTTATATTTAAAACTACCAAAATCATACCAAACAGAAGATATTAAACTTTGGTCTTTGGCTATTTTAAATGCTATTGAAGGAAATTATGTAATATCTCTTAAAAATTATGAAATATTAAATGCACTTTACCCTAATATGTTGCCATTAAAATTTCAATGGGGAATGCTTTTATTCAGGGATAAGCGTTATTATGAAGCGAGAAAAATTTTTGAAGAACTTGGTAATAAAATAGATTCTAAAATTTTTCAACAAATATTAGCAAATATTGAATTAAACAATAAATGGAATTTATTAGGTAATTTTAACATTGTTAGTAATTATAATATTAATCAAGGAAATAAAAAACAAAAAGGTTGGACTTTTGGTACGCCAAAACATACTTATGGCATTCATTTAGGTAAAAAAATGGAGTTTGCCAAAAGGTTTTTTTATTATTCCTAAGTTAATGATTGAGGGTGATTTTTATCCCAAATATAAGTTATCTAATTATATAAGTAATCAATTTAATCTTAATGTTGGTTATCAAGATAGCTATAAGAAAATAAGTATATCACCTTTTGCTGATGTAATATTTAATAATAGACATTCTCAAATTGGTTATGGAGCAAGTATTGTAGGTTTTGATACAAAAGTTGATTATAAAATTTCTTCAAAGTTGAAGTTAAGTTCAGGATATAATTTTAGATATATTTTGTATGATAATATTAATAAAGAGTTAAATAATTATATTCATAAATTTAATGTAGCATTATTTTTTGAGCCTAAAAGTAATTCTCTTTTACGATCAAATGTTTTTTATGAGGAAAGTTTTTTTAAACCTATTTTTAATGCGAAAGGATATAGAACATTTGGTTTAAGTTTGTCTTGGAATAATGTTTGGAGAAAATATTTAGGGACACAGATGTTTATAGAATACCAAAAGATTCACCATAAAGATTTAAAAATGATATTTAACAAAAAAGAGGAAAAATCAATTTTAAATTTAGATATGGCTATTTGGAATCCAAGATGGTCGTGGAAAAATATTACTCCTAAATTGCATTTTTCTTATCGTGTAGTAAATAGTAATATAGATATTTTTAGTTATAAAGAGCCAAAAGTATTTATTGAAGTTGCAAAATTTTTTTAAATCTATCATTTTATTTAGAAAGGAATAGTATAAAAATTATAATCTAAAATACTATTTTTTCTTTTTTGATAAAAAAATAGTATAATGAGTTATCTAATTACTAGAAGGAACTTAAATTATGAAAAACATTAAAAATATTGTTGTTTTACTCGTTTTAGCATTGATGGCTCTTTGGATGCTTATTTTTTACGGATGTTCTGTAAAAGATAGCAATAATGTAGCTACAAATAATGAACAACCTCAAGCGTTAGCAGAAGCAGATAATACTGCATCGGCTGAAGCTGATACAAGCGGTATTAAAAAAGAAGAAAATACCGAAAAATTAGAATTTGTTTTAACTGATGGTGATTTTTCTATTAAGGGGAAAAAAGGTTTTGATTTTGACAAATCTGCAATGACACCAGCAATGCCTTATCCTATCACATTAGAAAATAATGTAGCAAAACTTGCTGATTATTTAAAAGCTAATCCACAAAGACAGCTTGTAGTTACTGGTCGTTATCAAGGTGATGAAGAAAATAATACAGAATTTGCAGATCTTGGTTTAGCTCGTGGTGAGCAAATTAAAACTCAATTATTGGCTTTAGGTGTTGATCCTCAACAACTTGTAGTAACTTCTGAAAAATCATCAAATGCAGTATTAAATGATAAAAATCAATATGCAAATATGATTAGTCTTGCAATGCAAGATGCTCCTGCTGCAACTAATGGCGGATTTAACGTATCTTTTGGTGATTTAAGCATTGCAACTGAAAATGGTTTTAACTTTGCCCGTGGTGAAGCTGTATTATTAAATGGTGAAGATCCCACATTTAAAGAAGAAATTACTAAAATGGTTTCATATTTTCAAGATAAACCACATCATCAATTAACGGTTATTGGTGGTTATCGTGGAGATGAAGTAAATAATACACCGTATCCTAGTTTAGGTTTTGCTCGTGCAGAACAAGTTAAAAAATATTTAATTTCATTAGGTCTTGATGGTAAACAAATTCAAATTGATAATAAACTTATGCCAGAAATGATTTCAAATGAGAAAAGAGAATATTTAGGTATTATTGGTTTTTCTATTCAAGAATTAGACGATCCTGCATTTAATGAATTGAAACAAAAAATGAGTGATTTATTTACTAATTTAAACGAAAATCCATTAACATTATATTTTGATACTGGTGCAACAAATCTAAAACTATCAAATCAAGAGCGTAATTATTTATTAGCGATTGTAACTTATTTAGATTATGATTCATCAGCAAAGGTAGTTATAACAGGTTACACCGATAATACAGGAAATGATGAGCAGAATTTAAAAATTGGAGAAGGTCGAGCAAAATTCACTGCTGATTATTTAGCGAAAAATAGTATTTCAGCACAGCAAATGGTTGTTTATTCAAAAGGTTCAAGCGATCCTATTGCAACCAATGAAACAGAAGAGGGCAGAGCGTTAAATCGTCGAGTGGTTATCAGCCTTCAAAAATAATATTCTAATTGTTTTAGATTAAATGTAAAGCAAGTAGATTTTAACATACACCCCAGGAGTTGAATACAACTTTAGGGGTGTTTTTTTATGGTATTACTCTGTAATTTTTGCTATGCTAAATTACTTTTAATTTTTTGATAAAACTATGACTCAAACATTTATTAAAGGCAAAGATGAAAGCCTTGAAAATTCTATTGATTATTTTCAAAATCAACTAAAAAAACTTGGGTTTAATATTGAAATTGCATCGCAATTAAACCCTGTTAAGAATGTGTATTCGGTTCATATTAAAGATCAAGATTGTCCACAATGTTTCACAAATGGTAAAGGTGCAAGCGAAAAAGCAGCTCTTGCAAGTGCTTTGGGTGAGTATTTTGAACGTCTTTCAACAAACTATTTTTGGACAGATTTTTATTTGGGTGAGAATATTGCAAATAGCGATTTTGTTCACTATCCAAATGAAAAATGGTTTAAATCTGATAAAAAAAATACCATTCCTAAAGGCTTACTTGATGATTTTTGGTTTGATTTTTTAGAAGATATGACCTATGATGATTTAATTGATTTACAGTCATCAAACAAAGAGCGTGGCATTGTTGCCTTGCCTTACACTCGTTTAAGCGATAATGAAACAGTATATGTGCCACAAGCGATTATCAATAATCTTTTTGTGTCTAATGGAATGAGTGCTGGAAATAGCCTTTTTGAGGCGAGAGTTCAAGGTTTAAGTGAGATTTTAGAGCGGTTTGTTAAGCATCAAATTTTGCAAAACTCTTACACTTTACCACAGATCCCACAAGATGTTATCGCAAGTTACCCACGCATTGCTGCAGCTATTGAAGAGCTTGAACAAGAAGGTTTTGCTATTACTTGTTTTGATGCGTCATTAGGGGGCGTATATCCTGTTATCTGCGTAGTTTTATTTAACCGTGAAAATAGTGGTGCTTTCGCTTCTTTTGGAGCTCACCCAAGTTTTGAAGTTGCTTTTGAACGCACTGTTACTGAACTTTTACAAGGTCGTAGTTTAAAAGATTTAGATATTTTTCCAAGCCCAAGTTTTGATTTAGATGGTGTTGCTGATTTTTCTAATTTAGAAACTCATTTTATTGATTCAAGCGGTCAATTACATTGGAAATTATTCAAAAAAGATAGTGATTTTAGTTTTACTCACTGGGATTTTTCAGGAACAACAGAGCAAGAATATCATCATTTAATCAGCATTTTTAAAGATTTAGAGCAAGAACTTTATGTAATGGATTATAATCATTTAGGTGTGTATGCTTGTCGTATTTTAGCACCATCGATGTCTAATATTTACCCTGCTGATGATTTAGAGTTTGGTAATAACAATGAAGGGCTTAGCTGGAAAGAAGATTTTTATACTTTAGCAACTTTTGATAAAGATGAAGATTATTACGCTCAATTATTAGAAAAACTTGATGAATATGGCATTGATGATTTTACTCGAGTACGTGAATTTTTAGGGTTGGTAGCAGAGCCACAAAGTGCGTTATCAACGCTACGTATTGGTGAATTAAAAGCAATGCTTTCGATTGCTATTGGTGATTTTGAAAATGCTTTGGATTGGGCGAATTGGACGCTTGATATGAATGCAAGTGTGTTTAGCAAAGAACGTCAAAATTTATACCGCTGTTTAATAGCATCTCTTGAACTTTATTTGCAAAATGAAGATGATCTTGATGAGACTTACCAATATCAATTAGTATTTAATCGAATGTATGGTGTAGAGACTTGTGAGAAAGTGTGGAATGCGTTAGATGGTGATAATCCATTTTTTGATCTTGAAGTAATCTCTAGTGATCTTTCAAATATGAAAGCTCATCAAAAACTTCTTGAGGCTTATCTCAAAGTGCAAAAAGCAAAACTTGCAAATAGTTAATAATTTTAAACCGCTTACTTAAAGCGGTTTTTTATTGAGAGTATTACTTATTTAATGTAATTATCCAACTTATATTTTCGCAACAACAAATCTAAGTATCGCCCACGAGTGCTACTTGCTCGTTGATATGGTGAAAAGAGCTTGCCAAATTCATTATAAAGCGTATTAAATTCTAAAACTTTTTGCACATTTTCTGCTGTTATTTCATTATTTTGCTCAATAAAAGCAATCATATTAGGCATAAGTTTTGCTTTTTTGCAATGTTGATAAAATTTGGCTCAAGCAAACAAATACCATATACACCTTGTAGATAAAAATTCCAAGCTGTAGAAAAAGTTTCTTCTAATTCTTCATTACTATAATCTTTACCTTTTCGCATTTCTTGAATAAAATCTTCTTTGTGTTTTTCTTTGAAACTATCATTGTTCTTTTGATTTTTATTTTGCTTAATTATATCCAAAGTGTTTTTTGCAAAATATTTTTTAATTTCGGTTATGCTATGTTCATCTCCCAAAGGTGATTTTATTTGATAGCTATGAGTTATTTCATAAGAGCATAACGGAACAAGCTCTTTTTGTTGTAATAGTTCAAACTCTTCAAGTGAAATTTTAGCAAGTTCGCACAGTTCATTTTGCTCTATAAAATGTTCGTTGATGTAAGCAATATTCTTCATAAAGTATCCTTTAATAATTTGTACAAAAACATTGTACTATATAAATTAACAGTTATGCAAGTGGTTAATCTTACTTTGGTAAAAGTTAAATTTATATAACTGCTTACATTAGAGTTATATGGTATTTATAGTGATTTTTTGTTATGCTAAACATTATAAAAATTACAGAAAATAATTAAGTTATAAGCATTATGCCAGAGTTACCAGAAGTTGAAACTAGTAAAAATGGAATTTTACCTTTTTTAAAAAATGAAATAATAGATAAAATTATCGTAAGAAATGATCGCTTGCGATATGTTGTTTCTGATGAATTAAAAACACTTTCACAGGTGAAAATTTCAGATATTACAAGGCGTGCAAAATATTTGATTATTCATACCACTTGTGGCGATATTATTGTGCATCTTGGAATGTCGGGCAGTTTGAAAATCATTGCACCTAATGAAAATGTAGCATTGTTAAAACACGATCACATTGATTTGGTAACGCAAAGTGGCACTATTTTGCGATATAACGATCCTCGCCGTTTTGGGCTTTGGCTTTTTTGCAAACAAGCAGAGCATTTGCCGATGCTCAAAAAATTAGGCGTTGAACCTTTAACTGATGATTTTAGCAGTCAATATTTATATCAAAAATGCAAAAGTCGTAATATTGCGTTAAAAAAATTTATTATGGATAATGCAATTGTTGTTGGCGTTGGTAATATTTACGCTTGTGAGTCACTTTTCTTATCAAAACTTTCACCTGAAAAAATAGCTTCAACTCTTACACAAAAACAATGTGAAAGATTGGTTACTCAAATTAAACAAACTTTGGCACAAGCAATTAAACAAGGTGGAACAACCTTAAAAGATTTCAAACAACCAGATGGTAAACTTGGTTATTTTGCCCAAGAGCTTTTGGTTTATGGTAAAAAGGGGCAAGAGTGTCCTGTATGTTCATCAGAAATTCAAGCTAAAGTTATTGGCGGAAGGAATAGCTTTTTTTGCAATAACTGTCAAAAATAATTAACAACAAAGCGGTCAAATGTGACCGCTTTGTTTTTTATTTTTTCTTCAATAAAAAGAGTCCCATAATAAGAGATGCGAGCACGCCACTTGTAGCAAAGAGAGTTGCAATACTGAAATATTTTACAAAGAATGGCACAATTGCCATCATAATCCCAGCATTTAGTGAGTTAATAAAACTCATTAAACTAATTAAGGTCGAGCGATTTTCATCACGCATTTCTTGGGCAGCAATAGCTCCTAAAAATGGTGCTGCCATCACAGGGAATAGTATAATTGCATAATAAAGTACTATAAACAATGTCATATTTCGAGTTAATGAAAGCATAACTAAAATAAGCCCTGCTATTAAAAGGGTTACTTTTGCAAAGACCATAAAATTGATTTGTTTGCTTGCAATTTTTCCTGCAATAAGAGAGCCTGCTAATTGAGCGCCAAAATAACCAGCAGTAATCATACCAAAAAGTTTATAATTTGCTTCACCGAGAATATTTTCGATGGTAAAAGCTTGCCAGTAACTCTCTAAAAATCCAAAAATAAGAAGGATAATAAAGTTAAAAAAGATAATCTGTTTTAACATTGAAGATTCAGATAAATTACCCCACGCTGCCTTAATAGTATTTAAAAGACCAAGTCGGCGTTCTTTAAGTGTGTTTAAATCTTCGCCTTCGTGATAAACCCAAAAGAGAGCAACATATTCCACAAAGATTATAACCGCTATTAAGAATAAGATAATTTGTGTGCCAGCAAAAAGTGGTTGTGGTAAATAGCTTTCTGCAAAATAAGGAATAAACCCTGCACTAAAAGCGGTTATAATAACAAAGAATAATGAAACGCTTTGTTTTTTAGCATTATATTCTGCATATTTTTCACTTAAATTTTGTCGTTGTAGTTCTTCAAAAAACCAAGCAGAAACCGTGCCTGATGACAAGGCACGAGAAAGCCCCATTATTAAAGCAAAAAAGAGCATTGCAAAAAAACCGTGGCTGAAAAAAGCAAATAGATAAGCGAAAGCAAGCATCAATTGTGACACACGATATACTCGTAATCGACCATAGTTATCAGCAACACTGCCAAGTGGTAATTCAAATAGTGCTGTGCTGAACATTAGGGTTGCATAAATGAATGCTAGTTGCCAAGATTCAAGCCCTTTTTCTAAAAAAATAGTAGCTTGCAGTGCCATAAAAAGCCCATTGCATATGCCACCTAAAGCAGAGTGGATCAAAGAGCGATGAAATAGAGAAATTTTTTTCATATTATTACTCCTTTAGTGCCTCAATCATTAAATCGTGCATTGGTTTTCTTTCCCCAACACCTACTGCAATAAAGAAAAGAGCAGTATTATTTTTATTAGGTAAGTCTAAAAGATCATCAATAAGATGATCCATAAATGCACCTGTTATCCAAGTTTGCAAATCATAAGCTGTTAAAATTAATTGTAATGTTTGTGAAAAATGTCCTGCTTCTAAATTAACAACTTTATAATTACGACTTGTATTATATTTCCAACGTAATCGTTCTATATCAGCAGTAAGAAATATAGCAAAATCACAATGCTCTGCAAAAAATTGACCACCTAATAGTTTTGCCAACTCTTCGTAAGGAATGATGTCTTTTTCTTTGCATAAACTATGACTTTCTGCATCATAAAAATAAATACCATTTTCTAAATTCTCAACATTATAAACTAGAACGTAGCCTTGAATTACTTGAAGAGATCCACCTGATGGAGATGTTCGTCGATAAAATGGTTCATACTGTTTTTCCTTATCTTTTCCATTATGGAATTTTCCAAGAGAAGAAAATAATACATCAGCAAAAGTTTGCAAATCAGTCGTGTGTGGTTGAAATTGACGAATTGTTTGGCGATTATCTAAAATATCAAAAAAACTAATATTGCGTAGCTTATCTAAATTAGGTTTAGGTAATGCAATAACATCTTGTTCATTATAATTTTTTACTGATCGTAACTCGGGTAACTCTCTATGAAATAAAGTTTTTTTTGTATCAAGAAATACTTGTGCAAAATCTTTCTTGTTAAGTTTGTACATTACATTAAATAGATTACTACTTCCAGTATCAAATAAATCAACAAGAATGTTTTTATAACGATTTAAGAGATATGCTTGCTGGCTATTATTAAGAATAAGTGAAGCATTTTTTAGTTCAGATAATTTTTCTTCATTTGTTTTCTTATCAAAACTAATATCAAGCAAGGTTTTAATAATTTCACTGTCAGTGATTTCAAATTCTTGTTTATTTTTTACATCAAGAATAAAAGGTTTGTTTTGCCTAAATTGGATAAAAAATTGTTCAGAAATAAACATAAATCCTCCGTTATTATTATGGTTTTTAAAAAAGAGGCATTATGATGCCTCTTTTCTATGTCAATTATTTGAAACAGACAAAGTTATAAATAGTAGTTTGAGAACTCCCATTGTCAAACTCAGGAAAGGTTACAACTACAGGTTTCATATATTATATCCTTATAAAAAATTAAATTTATAATAGTTGTTTTCATACAAACTATTACACCAATGATAGATTATCTTATCTATCGGATCAAAAATTTAACAAAAAATTATTTTATTGTCAATAAAAAGTTTCAAATATGTTGCAAAATAGTTGTTTTATAGTTTTTGAGTGATTATTTATTGGTTACATAAAAAAACTATTTTCTATAAATTTATTTTAGTTTATATTTGATTTTTATTTAGTTGGCTGTAATGACAAAGATTTTAGAAACATAAATTATGGAGTGATAAATAATTATACTTTTATATAAGAGGCTAATTTCTGATATGAACCCCAAATATTGGACGGTTTCTTAAATAGCTAAAAACTCAAGGACTGATTTCTGTACTCTACAGGAGTTAGTCCTTTTAGTTTAACCTT
>PDWI01025343.1_pt1 | contig 10774 bp, 12 predicted proteins | sample 1430891 | NCBI WGS metagenome assembly PDWI01 (sample SAMN01162508, study PRJNA174530) | Oral metagenome, whole genome shotgun sequencing project. | biome: Marine environment; feature: Marine mammal; material: Swab sample of the gingival sulcus; isolation source: swab sample of gingival sulcus... | reverse complement strand
TGCAACAAATAGAAACAAATAAATATTATTCTGAAATATTAGAAAATGATATAAAGCCGGAAAAAATTATTAAATTGGCGATTGTATTTGCAGGGAAAGAGCCGTATATTAATGCAAATAACGCATAACGACATAGATAGTAGTAGAGACGTTGCATGCAAAGTCTCTACTATACAATAACAATTCACAAAAACAATATGATATTACATATTATTTATTTAAGTTTGTAAAAAAAATCATAAGTTAAATAAAAAAAATATGAGAAATTACGGCAACGATAAAAAAACAGCCCTACAAGCAAGAACAGACGCTCAAAAAATAGCCTTTGCGCCAATTATGTTCCAAGCAGCTAAAGCATTACGCGATCTTGGAATTTTAGAATTTCTAAAAACTTCAAAACAAGCACAAACTTTGAAAAGCATAGCCGAAGCAACCCAACTTCCTGAATATGGGGCATTAGTATTGTTGGAAGCCGGATTGAGCTTAGAAATGATAATGGTAAAAGACGATAAATATTCACTTACCAAAACAGGTTTTTTCATTCTTACAGATAAGCTCACAATTGCAAATATGGATTTTACGAATGACGTAAATTACAAAGCATTTTTTCATTTACAAGAAGCTATAAAAACAGGCAAACCCACAGGTCTACACAAAGAATGGTGCGACAAACCTACTGTTTATGAGGCTTTGGCAGAAATGCCCGAACAATTCCGCGAAAGTTGGTTTAAATTCGACCACTACTATTCCGACGATTCTTTTGCAAGCGTATTGCCCCTGATATTCAAAAATAAACCCAAAAAAATATTAGATGTTGGTGGTAATACCGGTAAATTTGCAATTCGTTGTGCCGAATATAATCCTGATGTAGAAATAGGTATACTTGACTTGCCCGGACAACTCGCAGATGCTCAAAAAAACATTGAGGCAAAGGGCTTTCAAGACAGAATAAAGGGTAAACCGGTAAACTTACTCGATTTTTCTGTACCTTATCCCAAAGGATACGATATAATTTGGATGAGCCAATTTTTAGACTGCTTTTCAGAAAGTCAAGTTGTCAGCTTAATAAAAAATGCCAAAGATGCTATGAGCAAAAAATCACGACTGTTCATAATGGAAACACTTTGGGACAAACAACGTTTCGATGCCTCAACATACAGTCTGCATGCTACTTCGCTGTATTTCACTTGTGTAGCAAACGGCAACAGTCGCATGTATCACTGCGACGATATGCTGCGCTTGGTAAAAAAAGCAGGCTTAGAAATAGACGAAATCCACGAAAATATAGGTGTAAGCCATACCGTAATTTCATGTAAACTTCCTTAATTCATAAAAAATTGAAAAAAATTAAGCAAATAGACCTAAATACTTCGCTACATGCCGACACTGTGATAAAAGCTCGCTTTGGCGAAGTAGATTCAATGCGTGTGGTATGGCACGGAAATTATGCAAAATATTTTGAAGACGGCAGAGAAGCTTTCGGTAAAAAATACGGATTATCATATATGGAAGTCTACGAGCAAGGGTACATGATACCACTTGTGAAATTGGAAATAGACTATAAAAACAGTTTAGCCTACGACCAAGAAGCCATACTTACAACAATTTTTAAAGATAATGATGCAGCTAAAATTGAGTTTTTTTATGTATTAAAACGAAAATCAGATGGACTGCTAATAGCACAAGGACATAGTATTCAGGTATTTCTTGATGCAAACTCAAAACTACAACTTTTAAATCCCGATTTTTTTATAAAATGGAAGAAACGTCATTTACCTTTGTAAAAAATCAACATATTTGATTTGGGAAATACACAAAAATAACCGGTAAAAATAATTCAACCTAAATTAAATATTTTAGGTTCAAATAAAAACTTTAAATGATTTGTCTAAACTCTTATAATATTATCAGTTCCTTAGGCTTCGATGTCGAAGAAAATTTTAAACAAATAGCAAACAAAAACACAGGTATATCCTCAAATAATGATATAGCTGCCGAAAATGCCGCCGTTTCTCTATTAGATACCGCCAAGTTTGAAAAAATAGTGTCGGAAATACAACTTTCTGAAAAAGAATATACCCGATATGAAAAATTCCTTATTTGCAGTATCTCTAAGGCTTTAACTAACAGTCGGATAGACATTTCATCTAAAGATACGGTTCTCATATTTTCCACAACTAAAGGAAATGTAAATTTGCGTGAAAAAAAATACTCAAATCAGTATAATTCCGAAAGAGTACAAATATGGAAATCATCTGAAATAGTGGCAGATTTTTTCAAGAACCCGAACAAACCAATAACAATATCAAATGCCTGTATATCAGGAGTTCTAACATTAGTTACTGCACATAGACTTCTGCTTTCGGGACGCTACAAACATGCGGTAGTTGCAGGTGCTGATATATTGTCGGAATTCACCCTGTCAGGATTTTTGTCATTTAAAGCGGTAAGTCCGAAAGCCTGCATGCCTTTTGACAAAAACCGACAAGGTATGACCCCCGGCGAAGGAGCTGCTTGCATCGTGTTGTCAGCCGATACTTCGTTAGCGGGCGAAAACCCGATATACCTCGCAGGTGGTGCTTCGAGCAATGATGCAAACCATATTTCAGGACCCTCCAGAACAGGTGCTGAGCTTTCAAAAGCTATTCAATCAGCCCTTGATTACAGTAATTTATCCCCCTCACAGATTGATTACATCTCGGCTCACGGAACTGCTACACTTTACAACGACGAAATGGAAGCAAAAGCACTTTCACTGTCAGGTTTGCAAAACGTGCCGGTAAATAGTTTCAAAAGCAACATAGGGCATACATTTGGAGCAGCCGGTATTATTGAAACAATTTTAGCTGCGGAAACAATCAAACGTAATATTTTATTGCCATCGCGAGGGTTTGAAATTCAAGGTACTTCCTGCAAATTGAATATTATAAAAGAAAAACAACCGAAATCAGTTAATAATATAGTAAAAACTGCCTCCGGTTTTGGTGGTTGCAATGCTGCCCTTATTTTAACTCAAAAAACTCCTGATGTTAAAATAAAAGAACATTCCAATTATAAAATTGCGAAAACAGTCAGCTTTAAAAATTTCAAAATATTTGAAAATAATGATATAATAAATTATGACTTTTATGAAGATATTGAAAAGCTATCTGATTTTAATTCAAAATTTTCGATGTTTTCAAAATCTTTGTATAAAAACGAGGGAATAAAATATCCGAAATTTCATAAAATGGATAGGCTTTGTAAATTGGCATTTTTAGGCACCGAACTTTTGCTTAAAGATATTGATAAAGAAACAATTAACCCTTATTCAACAGCTGTCTTTTTATCAAATGGAGCAGGGTCGTCCGACACAGATGCCGAGTACCAAAAAACTATTGACGACCGAAATAATTATTTCCCAAGTCCTAAATTATTTGTTTACACACTTGCCAATATTATGACGGGCGAAATCAGCATAAGACACGGTTTGAAGGGCGAGAATACTGTTTTTATTGAAAAAGAATTTGACAAAAAGTTTATTTTTGATTACGCTAAAATTGTTTTTGAAATGCAAAAAGCCGATGCTATAATTACCGGACGAATTAATTTTGACCCGAATATACAAGAAGCCTATTTAGATTTATATTATTTAGTTCGTTCAACCGTTTGTTAATTTACAAATAGTGCAATCCTTACGAAAACACTTTAAATTACTGATAATCAAGAGATTACAAGACACAAATACTAAACTAAGAGATTGATTATCAGTTGTTTACAGAGGAAGATGAGGAACTATTAAACATTTTAATTTTATATAATTTATGAACATCTATAAACATAAAAATAAGATTATTGGGTTCATTTTGCTTTTTACGATAGTGATTTTTTCCTGTAATCGTGAGCAATATGCCGGAAAATCAGACCTAATGCCAACCTTTTCCGTTGATACTGTTCAGTTCGATACAGTATTTCAATCAATAGGGTCGGCAACACAGTATTTTGTAGTTAAAAACCTTGATGATAAAGTATTACATATCAATTCAGTTGAGCTGGCAAGAGGCAATAATTCGCCTTTTCGTATAAATTTCAATGGTAAGGCAGCTTCATTTATTAAGGATGTAGATATTCCGCCTAAAGACAGCGTGTATGTTTTTGCCGAAGTTACAGTTAATCCTGCTGAGAACGCATTACTCGAAAAAGATTCCATTGTTTTCAATGTAAATGGTAAACAAAGCGACGTGAAATTAATAGCCTACGGACAAGATATTCATCTATTAAATGATTCGGTAGTAGGAACAACAGTTTTCACAGCCGATAAACCTTACCTTATAGTAAATTCGATGGCGGTAGATAAAAATCAAACTCTTACAATAGAGGCAGGTTGTCAATTACATTTTTCGCGCAAGTCGCGTTTGATTGTACTTGGCACTATTTTAGCCGAAGGCACTCCCGAAGCGCCTATTGTTTTTCAGGGCGACCGTTTAGAGCATGTATACGATGACGTTTCCGGACAGTGGGAGGGTATATGGCTAACCAAATTTAGTAAAAATAATTTTTTCAACTATACGCAGATAAAAAATGCGGAAATAGGCATACAAGTTGATTCGGTTCAAAACTCCAATCCTATGCTTACTATTTTCAATACGCGAATAGAACACCACTCACGTTTAGGTATTTACGCACAGATGACAACTATATTAGCCGCCAACCTATTGGTAGCAGATTGCAGAAATTCGGCTTTGGCACTTACTCGCGGGGGAGGGTATAGGTTTTATAATTCCACTATTGCCAATTATTGGCGCACTACGGTACGCGTATCGCCTTCACTTGTACTTAACAACTATTTGGTACACGATGGCACGGCATACATATATGATTTGAACGAAGCATATTTTGGCAATTGCATTATTACGGGAGCGATAGAAAATGAAATTGAAGCCGACCTATACGAAGAAGGCGTAGCAGCAAATTATATATTTGATAACTGTATTTTAAAAATATCAGATGAAAATGATATAAATACAGAAGATGAAACGCATTTTATATCACCTTTTTTGAATATAAATCCTAAGTTTACAGATGTTTATAAATATGATTTCAGTTTAGACACTCTTTCGCCCGCCAAAGACATTGCAAAACCGGAAATAATCGATGCTTTGCCTTCCGTACTTCAATTTGATATATTACATCAAAGCAGACTAACCGACAATGCCCCTGATTTAGGCGCTTATGAAAGGGTAGAATAAAAAACACTAAAAGCCCTTCCCCTACCCTACCTAACATACTTATTATCAATACTTTATGTTATTTAGATTTTAATTTTTAACTATTAACTGATGTCTCATGCTATAACAATTCGTTACTTCTCACAAACAACTAATAACCAATAAGTTATACTCAAGTATTCTACACATTACAACCAACTACCAATATCTTAATTATAATAAAACAAGGATTTACAAAACGTAAGCATAGCACCGCTACGGTGAGGCTTTGTAAATTAACGAAGTGTCTTGTTTTGCAGTAATTTGAGGGTGTAATAGATTTTCTATTGCATATTTCGGGTTTAAACCAAACATCAAAAAAAGCTCCGTAAACCTTATTTATCAAAGGTTTACGGTGCTTGCGGAGAGAGAGGGATTTGCAACTAACATATGTACATATCTCAAAAACATTACCTAACTATGATTTACAAGACTTTAAGTTTTTGAGTATAATTATACAATGTCAAAATAACCGTGTAATTATAAAAAAACTTTCCCCTAATACTTTCCCCTTTATCTATTATTTCTATATTTGCAAATATCAAAAAATAGAGATAATATGTACTTCTTTTTAAAAGAGCCAAACTCAAACAAAGATACTCTAATATTTTTAATATATCACGTTAAAAGTGAAAAAAAGATTTTTAAATATTCCACAGGTAAAAAAATAAACCCAAACGATTGGGATAAAACTAATAGAATGCCACGAGTTTATCGAGGTGCAAAAGGAATACAAATAAAACGTATTGCTAATGCACTATCAAAATACAGTAACTTTCTTGAAAGTCTGTTGGCGAACCTTGAAAGCAATGATGAAATTATTACAAGAAAAATCTTAAAACAAGAATTTGATAAAAAATTTAAAGGTATTACTACAAATGATGGCTATACTGAAAATGTAGTTGAAGCCATACAAGATTTTATTACTCAAAAAAATAAATCAGGTGGACAGTCGCGTTCATGGAACAATAAGTATAATAACCTAAAAGACAAATTAATAATATTTGAAAAAAAACACAACACAGAATTAAAATTCAAAGATATAAATCAAAACTTTATGGATAATTATATTGGCTTCTTAAGAACTTTAGATGAAAAACCATACAAACCTTTAAATGATAATTCATTAAATCGTAGTCTTGGTTTTTTTAATACTTTTTTACTTTGGGCAAAAGACAAATATCACAATATAGACTTATCGAAAATAAAAACAAACGTTTCACCTTACGATGCCGATGATATACATTTAACAGAAGATGAACTGAATGTTTTAAAAAAATTAAAATTACGACCGGCACTCGAGCGAGTACGTGATTTGTTTTTAATAGGAGCGTATTCAGGGCAACGATTTTCTGATTATTCCGTATTTGAAAAAGCTGATATTAAAAATGGAATGATTATTAAAAAAGCTCAAAAAACAAAGTCTGAAAGTTTTATCCCATTGAATAATAAATTGCTTAGGTTGTTGGATAAATACGACTGGAAACTTCCAAAAATATCTTCCGCAAAGTTTAACAAACATATAAAAGAAGTTTGCATGTTGGCTGAATTTAACGAAGAGGTTAAAGAAATAGTTTACAGGGGAAATAAAAAAGAAGTTAAATATCATAAAAAATATGAAATGGTAGGCAGCCACACTGCACGTAGAACATTTATAACTCTATCAGCCGAAAAAGGGATGCCCGACCATATTATTATGAAAATTACTGGTATACGAAACATTGAAACCTTACAGAAATACAAAAAAACTTCTCAAAAATCTGTTATCGACTCAATGAATAAGGTTTGGGGGGATTAACTAAATAAAAATATATTTAAAATGGCACGGGGGAAGTCCAAATTAGCGACCTTAAAACATATAAATCATTATCATAATTTGTATATAATTTTAGTCTTATTTTTTGCTCTTTATCATACCAGTATACGTGTTCAGCTTCATTTGGCGGATAGTCACGTTTCACTCCAAACCTTTCATCAAAATACTCTATAATTTCGTCCCGTCCAAAATACATGTATTCATTTTCGCCAATTTCAAATGAATAAGGAAATTGTCTTAATGTCATAGATGCTTCTAAAAGCCCATATTCATTATAAAGGTTATAGTAATATTTTATAACTTCACTTTCATAATGATAAGTATAATTCTCTGTAAATTTATAAACAAGTTTGTCATTCTCTTCACTTACAAGTGGTAGTTTTATTTTTTCCTTTAACTCTTCTTTACTTATCCCAAAATCTAAACACAGCATAGGGATGGAAGTATAGGGTGGCGTGGCAATACCTCTACCTCAATAGATGAGGATGAATTACCGGCTGTTATTTCTACATGTGTTTTTCCTACTCGTTTAGCCTCAATCTTTACACTAACAATCGTATCTGATAAATTATAAAAACTTGTCTCGGCAATACGTGTATCGTGTGAAGTAATTTTAAGTTGTGAATTTTTATACTTTTTATATACAATATTAAATTCTTTATATTCATCATAATACAACTCAAACCTTGTGTCGTTTACTTCTAAATAAGGCTGTCCGTTATCGTCGTCTGGTGTTTCGGTTGGTCCTACCACATCTTTTTTGCAACTAATAAAAAGAATGGTTGCGATGATTAAAAATAAAGTCGCTTTTTTCATGGGTTCGTATGTTTACCAATTTATTAAATTTTATTAAAAATCAAATCCAAACCGTTTTTTGAGTAGATTTCAAGTTTGCGGTCGGAGCTAATTAATGGTATTTTTTCGCAAATTGCTTGCGATACGATTACTCGGTCGTTGGGGTCGTTATGGTCTTTGCTAAGTTCTAAATTTGAGTAAACTTGCAAGTGCTCTTTTCGCAGGTACTTTATTTCTATCTCAAATGATTTTAAGAAGTCGAAAACATTTTGATTGAACTTTTTTTGTAATGCAACTCGTCCTTTTTGTATCAAATGTATTAATTCAAATATGCTTACAACGCTCACATAAAAAGAATTAGAATAATCATTCAAAATGTATTTTACATTTTTGTCGAGTTTGTAATCACTTTCTGAAATAAAGAGTAGTATGTTGGTATCTAATAAGTAACGCATATTTTTATTGCAAAACAGCTTCTAAATCATTGATAATAAAAAAGCCTTGATACTTTTTCATATCTTCCAATCTTGACCTGCCTTGTCTTTTTAATTCCAATCGTCGTTGTAAGTCTTCCTCTTCTATTTGCTCTTCCGTTGCTAATTTCATGCCCATTTCGTGGGCTATTTTTTGTAGTAACTCAAATTTTTCAGCGTTGTAGTTTTCTAATATTATGTTCATTTTTGTTTGATTTTTAGTTTATCAATTACTCCTTTTCATTTTTGGTTAATTTTATTTCATTTTACCAATCATCATCTTCATTTGTTCCTTTAAGATAGCTTAACAACCTATCTAAGTTTCTATTAAAATAATTCTCAATATCAATTTTTGCGCTTTCTTTATACAATTTACCATTTTTCTTATATATTATATAACCACTAAAAATCCCACCTTGAAACAGAACGTTATAGTGATATGCAGCGGGTTTGTTTTCCATTTCTAAACTTGTTATTTCATATCTAATTTTATTGTCTTTAAATTTTAAACTTGTGTTATAAGTTGCTATGATAGGTATATCAGCTCCACTATTGTCATACTCTATAAAGTCGGGTTCAAAAGTCTTAAACTTCAAAAATTGCCCCTCTTTTTGTCCAACAATTACCTCTTCAGGGTTTTTGTAATTTTCATTCACATAATCAATAGCTCTCTGATATGCTGTATTAGCATCAACTCCATCCAGTTCTAATACTAAATATGTTTTTTGTTGGTCAAGACTATTTCTCAAACCATTGGGGGTTACTACATATTTTTGAGCATTAGAATATAAAAACGATAAACTAACTAACATCAATAATATTGCTACTTTTTTAATTTTTGTTTAATTTTTAATTTGTTATTTATTGTTTACTTAACATATCAAGCAATTTGTCTATTTGCTCATCTTTTTTACTCAATTGTTGCTGAAACACCTCTACTATTTTATCAAAATTGTTGTTACCGGCTACATTGTTGTTATTTTGGTTTATTTTTTTTGCGTTTCCATTGTTTATTATGCCGTTATTTTTTGTAACATTAGTTCCCATTTCTTCAAATATCTTTTCTAACAATTTAACTTTAGATTTAGGAATATTACCATTATTCTCATAAGTATTTATGGTTTTTCGGCTAACTTCTATAAATGAAGCTAACTGTTCTTGCGTCAATCCAAATTTTTCTCTATTTTTTTTTAAAGTTAAACCATTCATAATATCAATATTTTTTTCATAAGTTTTGATTTATTTGTTATTCTACTTTTCCAAATTTTTTAAAAAAATCTTCTCTACCTTTTTTGTTATAAACATAGGGATTAGAAAAAACTTCATCCCAATTTTCACGAATATTTTTTATATCTGTATTTAAAAATTTCTCTAATTGATTTTTTTCAACATTGATAGAGTATGTTTTTTGTTTGTAGGGTATTATTATTTCAACACCTTTGACAAAATCTAATTTTTTCATCAAACGAACCGAACCATCATTAAGAGCTTTTTTTATTGCATGTCCTGTACTCCAGTAAGTATCATAATCACTTTGTTTTGCTCCTGACTCAGGTTTAATCTTTTTATATTCTTTATAATTTTTAACATATTCAACTTTTACAAAACCGTTATTAAAATTAACACTTTTTACAAAGGAACTGCCACGCAAACGGGAGCATTCTGTATTTAATTTTTCTTTTTGTTGTTCTTCTGTTAATATTATTTTTTCTTCTGTTTTTTCGCTGTTAGTATCATGAGAGTTTAAAGATTTAATTATACCACCTATAAGCACTATTACTACCCAAAGTATCGAAATTATTATAATTACTTTAAGTATTTTAAATAATTTACTTTGTTTCTTTTTAGGTTTTATACCTAATTGAGGTGCCAAGTATATATCAAATAAAGTTTTATAATCCACTTCGGGGTCGTATATGTTTAAATTTTCTTTATTTAATTCATTTTGTAAGTTGTAAGTTCTATTAGTAAATGCAATTTTTTAGGCGGAACAATATATAATTTTTCGGAAAAAGGGGTGAAAAAAAACACCCACTTTTTGCCGAATAGTCACCCACTTTTTGCCGAATAGTTAAAATTGTTTAATATTGTCCTCCGTCCAAAAAATCGAATATTATGACGCATTTAACTAAGGAACAAAGATACACAATTTCTGTATTAAAAAAAGAAAATTACAAAAATAAACAAATAGCTCAAATCATTGGAAAGAGTGAAAGTACTATAAGTCGAGAACTTAGGCGTAATTGCACTAAAACAGGCAAGTACAGTGCAGTTTATGCTCAGCAAAGTTATGAAATAAGAAAAGAAAGGTTCAATTTAGTTCGTAAATTTACAGCGAAAAAAAAGAAAATAATAGATAAATATTTGACCGAAGAACAGTGGTCGCCGGAGCAAATCAAAGGCTATTGCGATAGAAATAATATTGAAATGGTCAGTATTGAAAG
>PDWI01014010.1_pt1 | contig 10774 bp, 7 predicted proteins | sample 1430891 | NCBI WGS metagenome assembly PDWI01 (sample SAMN01162508, study PRJNA174530) | Oral metagenome, whole genome shotgun sequencing project. | biome: Marine environment; feature: Marine mammal; material: Swab sample of the gingival sulcus; isolation source: swab sample of gingival sulcus... | reverse complement strand
CCGAGAGCCTCCACGCCAAATCCCAGAGTTTCCAGTATTTCCCGGAAACGGGCCTCTTCCACCGGAGTACCCAGAACAGCCGAAACCCGTTCGGGACCGGTCAGTATTACCGGCTCTTCGGCAAGGTTCATGTTATCAGACTGAATTCCCCCCACAGCCCTGGCCTTGGGGTTCAGCTCACACACCAGTTCAAAAATACGCAGCAGAACCTTTTCCAGCTGCCGGGAATCCAGACTTTTTTCATAACGCTGCAGGGCATCGGTGCGCAGTCCCAGCCGGGTACCGGTCCGCCGTACTTCAGCATCCACCCAGTTGGCTGCTTCAATCATAATCCGCGTGGTATCGTCAGCTACCGAACTGTCCATACCGCCCATTACACCGGCAATTGCCGAAGGACGTTCCGCGTCACAAACCAGAGTATCGGAGGCAATCAGCTTTCTTTCCTGCCCGTCCAGAGTAACAAAAACCTCTTCACTTCCGGCCCGGCGCACATGAATCTCTCCGCCGCGTATTGTTGTACAGTCAAAAATATGATTGGGAATACCCACTTCCAGCATGGCGTAATTGGAAATATCCACTATGGAATTAATGGGGCGCATACCGGCAGCCAGAAGACGGCGCTGCATCCAGCGGGGACTCTCCTCCACCTTCACGCCGTCCACTGTAAGGCCCAGAAACCCCAGATTGGAGCTGTCCTTATCCACATGAATGGTAACCGGAGCTTTTCCGCCGTCATCTGCTATTCTTTTTTTGATTTTCTCTGCCCACTGAGTGTTGAATTTATCCTTAAAAGGCGTCTGAAAAACCGCCGCGAATTCACGGGCCAGCCCGTAATGCCCCCAGCAGTCCGGCCGGTGGGTAAGCGACTTGTTATCCACATCCAGAATAAGATCTTCCGGTCCATCCCCCAGAACCGCGGTAATGGGCTTTCCAACCGGAGCGTCCGGGGGAAGTTCCATAAGCCCCTCATGCGCGTCCGAAATGCCAAGCTCGTCTTCGGCGCACAGCATGCCTTCCGACATTATTCCCCTGATTTTCTTCGGCGTCAGGGTAAAACCGCCCGGCAGAGTGGTGCCCACCGGCGCGTAAGGAACCTTTATACCCTTCCGGCAGTTGGGAGCGCCGCAGACAACCGTGGCGGTTTGTCCGTCTCCCAGATTCACCGTTGCCAGAGACAGTTTGTCGGCATCCGGATGCGGTTTAACCTCCATTACCTCCACGACACTTACGCCGCCCAGAGCGCCGCCGGTGCGTTCAAAACCTTCCACTTCGCACACACCCAGAGTAACGCGCTCGGAGAGCTCCCTGTCGCTCAGCCCCCCGGGAAGATCAACAAAATCACCTATCCAGTCAACAGAAATTTTCATACGTTCATCCCTCCCCTAACAGCAGGCAAACTGACGGCTGAAATCCAGAGAGCCGCCGTGCAAATGGCGAATATCATCAATGCCGTAACGCATCATGACCAGCCGGTCCAGTCCCAGACCAAAAGCAAAACCGTTGTACATATCCGGATCAATGCCGCCGGAACGCAGAACATTGGGATGCGTCATCCCGCAGGGAAGAAGTTCCACCCAGCCGGTCTGTTTGCAGACACTGCAGCCCTTGCCGCCGCAGATGAGACACTGAATATCCAGCTCAAAACCCGGCTCCACAAAAGGAAAAAAGCCCGGACGCAGACGGATCTCCACATCCCGCCGGAAAATTTCCGAAAGAAGGGTTTTTTCAAAATAAATTAAATGAGCCACAGTAATGTTCTTGCCGATAAGCATGCCTTCCATCTGGTGGAAGACAGCCTCGTGCGAAGCGTCCGTGGCCTCGCAGCGGAACACCTTTCCAGGCGCCACAAAGCGGAACGGAGGCGTTTTTTTCTCTTCCATTCCGCGAATCTGAATAGTGGAAGTATGCGTGCGCAGAAGATGCTTCATATCCCGGAACCAGAAGGTATCCTGCATATCGCGGGCCGGATGGGTTTCGGGAATGTTCAGGGCCGTAAAGTTGTACCAGTCGGTTTCAATGTGCGGGCCGTCCAGAATATCAAAACCCATGGACAGAAAAATATCTTCCAGCTCCTGCTGGACAATGCTGACCGGATGCAGCCCGGCTTCTTTTATGGAATCAGAGCGCAGAGAACGCCGCAGGGTTATATCGGTCCATTCAGCCGCCAGTTTTGAGTCAATCATGGCCCGCTCCAGGCCGGAACGGGCGGTTTCCAGCGCCTCGCTGAGACGGTCTTTCAGGGCGTTGGCCGCCTGCCCCAGACTTTTGCGCTCTTCGGGACTGGCCGTACCCAGCGATCCACGCCTTCAAGTGCCGCATAAAACGACTCCTCCAGGGCCTTCAGTTTTTCTTTCATTCCATCTCTCTCCTTTTCCAAACGCGGCGCGCAAAAAAAAAAGCCCTCCCGCCGGAGGACCTGTAACGTTCTTGTTGATTCTACAAGCGCACAGCTTTCCCTCCGGCATTTCTGCCGGTACCGAACAAGCTGATAAAAAGCGAATGCACACTCCGAAAAGTCATGGCTGTATTATGCTGATTTGCCGGGGAGCTGGTCAAGAAGCCGGCAGCACAGAGGGCGTTTCTGTTACAGACGAATTAACATCATTATATGATTGCGGCCGTTCAGCGCTCTTCGTATGATTGCGGCCGTTCAGCACTCTCCATATGATTGCGCCCGCTCAGCGCTCTTCCCCAATTCCGTATTTCTTCATGCGCCAGCTTACCTGCCGCGGGGTAAAGCCCAGAGCCCGGGCCGTCCGGGTAATATTACCCTGCTGCCGGACAAGTTCCATCCGCAGCACCTGAGCTTCCAGTTCTTCCTGCCGCTGCGCAAAAGCAGTCCGCTCAGAACGCCGCTCAGAGCCCGGCCCGGAACCCTCTGCGGCCGGCCCCTCCGCAAAGCCGCGAACTTCCGGCGGCAGCATTTCCAGAGCCAGAGCTCCTTCCTTCCGGTGTTTTTTCCTGAAACAGAGAAAAGCCCTTTCCATGCACCGCTGCAGTTCCCGCACATTCCCCGGCCAGTAATAGGAAACAAGCGCTGCCGCCGCTTCCGGCAAAAGAGCCGGCGCAAAACCGCCCCGCAGCGCCGCCAGTTCTTCCAGAAAGCATCCGGCCAGAAAAAGAACATCTTCCCGGCGCTGTCTGAGAGGCGGCACTTCCAGTACGGCCGGCACCCGGCCCCCGCGGCATACCCATGCTTCCTTTATTTTTTCAGCGCTGTTTTTATCCGCTGATACATCCACCGCGGCAATCAGCCGGGAAGCCGTATTTATTCCAGGCAGCGTCCCTTCGGGCAGATTCCCTTCAGGCGGCCAGTCAGGCAGCCGGCCGGCATCCAGACGCAGAAAAACCGTTGCCTCTGAAGAACCGCCCGGTATAACACCGGCCCCGCCTCCCTTATCGCCGCCCCGGCCGCCGCCCTCACCACTCCCGCCGCCCTTATCGCCGCCCCGGCCGCTTCGGCCGCCGCCCATAACTCCGTCCGCGGCAGCCTCCTCCTCCGGCACCCTTTTCTCCACACAGTCTTCCGCGTAAAAAAAAGGCGCCTCAGGAAAAGGTCCGTTCATATGAATAAGCCGTGCCAGAAACTCCCTGCCGCTTCCGCTTTCCCCAACAAGCAAAAGCGGCGCGCGGGAAGCGGAAAGCTCCGGAAGCAGCACGGCCACTCTGCGCCCTTCCCGGCTCATATCAGCCCAGCCTCCGGGCACATTCCGGCTGCGCCGGTGCGGTCCCGCAATGAGAACCCTGCGGGAATTACTGCCACAAGATGCCGGCCGCCCTGACATTCCAAAGGCCTCCATAAACATATTTTATCAGTAAAAACAGGAGGAATACAGCCGGGAATATCTTCAGCTGAGAGTATCTGCTGAAATGCAGACAACAAAACCTAATCTCAAGCCTCTGTGCCGGTAAGACATCGGGGTTAGCTGTTTTTCAGTAAACCTGAATTAAACCTTGACCCAGGTTTTTTTATCCACACTTTTGAGTACCGCATCAAGAATAACCATCTCATCAAATCCTGTCTGAAACGTGGGTCGGCCAAGAGGATTTGTTTCATTACCCGTTCTCACCACCTCGTAAAAATCCTTAAATAAATTAAGAACCGCACTGTAGTATCCAACAGGATGCCCTGCAGGAAGACTTGCATATATTGCAGTAGACGGATCCTGAAGAATTGGAGACTCCGTAAGAATTTCATTTGGCCTGTCTCTGTGGCCAATCCACATTTTATCAGCACGGTTGTGGTTCCAGGCCATTGAATATTTTGATCCATACACCTGAAATTCCGTATCTGATTTTCTTCCATTACAAATCTGGCTGGCTGTGAAAGTTCCCGGCCGCCCATTGGAAAAATGAAACATAACCGATGAATAATCTTCAACTTCTACAGATACGGTTTCAAAATCATCCAAGTTTGCTTTTTGGAAGGCCAAAACCTGATTTTTGGGCCTCTTTCGCTCTTTGATAATTGTCTGCAGATCACCTAAAACTTCTGTTATCTTCAAACCGGTTACAAATTGAACCAAATCAAACCAATGGCTTCCCAAATCTGCAGTAATATTTGATTCACCGCCCTCCGCCTTTTCCAGACGCCAGGAATAATCGGTCTCCTTGGATAACCAGTCTTGAAACCAGGTACCTGTAACAAGCTGTAAGTCGCCAGCATCTCCACGTCGAAATCTTGCCGCCATTTCCTGCACAAGCGGATAATACCGGTAGCAAAAATTCACTCCGGTAACGGCATTTTTGGCTTCCGCAAGATTCAGCAGCTCTTCGGCCTGAACAAGGTTCATTGCAAGCGGTTTTTCACTCATAACCTGTTTGCCGGCCTCCAGAGCTGCCTTGGTAATATCAAAATGATATTTATTTGGAGTGCAGTTATGAATCACATCAATGGAATTATCATCTATAATATCTCTATAATCTTTTGCAATATTCGAAACATTGAATTGAGCAGCCGTATCAGCAGCAAGTTCTGCATTAGCATCATTTATAACAGAGACATTTACCCTGCTTATTCTTTTCAGTGTATCAAGATGTATTTTCCCAATGTATCCTGTTCCTATAACACCAACATTGATCATTCTTTTCTCCTTCGTATTAAATGCTCTGAATAATCTTATTAAGCCTCATAGCTACTTCATCAATTTCTTCCATTGTTGAGTTAATATTCACCCCGAACCCTGCTCCCAGACCGCTGTCTACAACACCTATACTTATATTGATTGAACGTTCTAAAATATTATCTGTTTGAGGGAGCATATTTTTTGTTATATTTTCCCGAGCTAAAATTTGCTCCATATTGTTATAAACATGCCATCCTGAGTAAGCTATTGGTTTTACACCTATAATTCCGCCTACTTTCTCGGCAGTTTCCTTCGTATCAAAGAGCAAGGTTAACAATGTTCCGCACTCTCCTTCCGCATCATTTATATTTCTGAATTTAAAACATGAAGAAGGTTTTAATTGGCTTTTCAGTCTTTTTTTATTAGCCCGAAGGGTAGTTAATATTTTGTCAAGTTTTCTAGTTTGAGCTAATGCAACAGCTCCAGTAATTTCATTCATCCGAAGATTCATACCCACAATATTCCTTGACCCAACTTCCACACCCATGCGGGCAGGCTTATGGCCCTGGTCATGGAATCCAAATGCTTTTTCATACAGATCATAATTTTTTGTGGCTACAGCTCCACCATCACCTGCGGTTATAGTTTTAAACAGATTTAAAGAATAGGCTGCTATATCACCGAAGGTACCACATTTCTGCCCATTATAGGATGCACCCAATGCCTGACAGCAATCTTCAATTACAAATAAATTATGTTTTTTTGCAATCTGCATTATTTTATCCATATCACATGGATTGCCAAGCATATGAACTGGCATTATTGCTTTTGTCCTGGGGCTTATTCTTTTTTCAATATCCTCCGGATCCATTGTGAGAGACTCATCAATCTCAACCAGAACCGGCGTTGCATTTGCCAAAATAATGGAAGAAATTGATGCTATAAATGTATAGCCGGGAACAAGCACTTCATCGCCAGAACCAATGCCTAATGCAGACAAACAACATAATAATGAGCCGGTACCGCTGCTTGTAGCAACTACATACTCCATATCCAGATGCTTACCTAATTCCTTCTCAAATGTTACAACTTTATGCTTGAATCCTGGATCATCTTTTGTTCCATATCTGAATAAATGTTTTGAGTTTATTACATCAAGTAATTCTGCTCTTTCTTCTTCTCCGATTAAATACGAACCTGGTCCACCTGCCATTTTTTTCTCCTTTAATATCTAAATTTATTTTTTTACAAATAACTATGGAAGCACACGTTCTGTGGTCATCCTGAATGCGTCTTTTGCGCGAATAAATCCCTCAGCGTATTTAACACCGCACTGTAAACCCCTATATCTTGATTGTATTAATATTGACTCAAAAAAGTCTGAATTATCACCAGAAAATGCATCTTTATAATTATCGGCCATCCATTGCTGCTGACTTTCATGACAGCCAAGCATCTTTTTCTTAATTTCAAAAAAGTCGGTAATATCTACATAATCCGTTGGAATAAATCCCATACCATTTACACTCTCCCAGTAAAAAATCCTTGGTATTGCATCATACGGCAAGTTATCAGTTTTTAGATGTGCAATGGGAATCATGACTGCAATATCATTAATTATTTTACTCGTTAGTTCATGATCAGGATTATAATCACTCGGGTTATGCGTCAGAATAACATCTGCTTTGGCGTAACGAACCAGATCGATAAACCTCAAACGAGCCTCTTTATTCTCAAAAAACATCTCATCATCGTAATCAAGACAGACAAAATCTGCGCCTATGATTGAAGCACTTTTTTTTGCTTCAGCTTTACGGATTGCAGCAATTTCCTCCATGGTGTGGTGAGAGGAGCCAATATTACCGCTGGTGGCCGTAGCCATAACCACCCGATGTCCTTGTGATACATACTTTGCCAATGTACCCGCACAATATGTTTCAATATCATCAGGATGTGCACCAATTGCTAAAATATTCATAATATACTCTCCTTAAACTACACTTTTTGATGCCGGTTCTGAATATATTTATCACTTACAACAATGATGAGCAGAATGACACCCTTTTCTACTCCTTTATAATATGAAATACAGAATCTGAAATAAAACAACTTATGCGTTTAGTTTGTTTATGCCAAGTTTAGTATAAAATGGGAATTATCTTTTGTAAAGAAAAAAATGGTTTTTTTATTTTATTACAATATAAATATTTAAACAAAGACAACCGTCTCTTCTTCGATATTTTTCATCAAAAACACATACGGTGCTTAACATGTTTAGTTAAGTGCAGTAAAATATATCATTATTCAGGAAAAAATTTACCAAAATGGCTACAATCACAATAAAAGATATTGCCAGACTGGCGAATGTCTCAACAGCATCAGTTTCTTTCGCTATTAATAACAGACCGGGAATCAGTGAAAAAACCCGCAAGCGAATATTTAAAGTAATTGAAGAAACCGGTTACCTTTACCCTCTATCAAAAACAAGTAATCGCAGCCGTTCAAATATAGCAATACTGTTCCAAAACAACCTTTCAGTTTTGGACAGACAATTTTACTCCGAACTCAATACAAGTATTACCCAGCAATGCGAAAGACTTCCTTATAATTTCATTATTGCTTCAACATACTATAAGGAGAACAAACTTATTTTTTCAGACATTTTGCGCTCTCCCGATTTAGATGTCATTATTACTTATGGTGATGTAAGCAAGGAAATTCTTCCCGAATTGAAAAGTCTCAAAATCCCCATGCTCATTCTGGACTGCAGCCGAGAGGAAGTAAAGAAAAACGCAGTGCACGTTGATTATGCACATGCAGCATATATTGCCACTCAACACTTAATAGAATTAGGACATCGTGATATTGCTTATATAGGTAATGAGAAGCTTAACGAATTTGATGTTCTTACATTCTCCGGTTTCCAAAAAGCAACAACCGCTCATAATATTACACTCAGCATGAATAGAATTCAGATCAGTGTTCAGGATGAGAAATCATTATATAAATGCATAGATCACGCTCTATCAGGGGCTCAGCCTCCTACGGCATTATTTTGTACTACTGATTCATATGCTATCCATGCAATAAAATATTTACACTCAAAAGGAATAAATGTGCCAGGCGACATATCTGTTGTAGGCATTGATGACATTAATGTATCACAGTTTCTGATACCGGCTCTTACAACTGTCAGAATCAGTAAAGATTCCATTGGAGAATTAGGTATAAGCCTTCTCAAAAAGATCTTAAACGGAGAGGAATGTGAATCTATTACTCTTCCAGACTGTAATCTAATTGAACGTGAGAGTACTGCTCCGCCTAGAAGAATGTAGTGTTGTGATCCGATGCCGTTTTATTGAGTAATAATTCTTTCATTTTTTGATCCCCTTCACCAAGACCAAGTTCGTTATCAACAATCCATGATAATCCGCGTGTTTCAAGTGTCTCAACAAACCTCCTGTCCGCTTCAGATATTTGTCCCATAGAATCTGTAGATCTGAACATGAGGGCAGCATGAAATACTTCAATAATTGAATCACATGGAAGCCCGTGTTTCAGACATAATGCCACAGCGCCCAGAACTCTATCAAATCTGCCAAGCTTTCTGTACAGATCACGTCCTACCCGGTAAATTGTATCTCCAAGGCTCCTGTTTCCAAAACGATACAGAAGGTCATCCATATGTTCATACAGCTGCTCAGCTGTAAAATCAGCAGAATACTCTGCAAGCAAAGCAACAGCGGCTTCTTCCATAACCTGTCGCACTTTTTTATGGACTTTATCATCTCTAATAACATCCGCAATCAGACTTGTATCAGGAAAAGCCTTATAACCAAAATACGCAGCCGCTGCGTGGCCAAGATTATGTATAAATAATTTTCTGTCTACCCAGGCCAAGATGTTGTCAACAGCCTGAATATCGGGAATATCAGGTACTCCATTCAAAAATCCCTGTGCATCGACAATTAATTGATTATATTTTTCCGCGTGTATTTCAAGGGGATCTTTAACTAAATCAGCAGCTGTCATTAGAGGAACCATCTTGCCTATGCTTGTTTCAATTAACCCCACTTCTTTTCCGGTTAATCCATATTCTCTCAGAATGGAGCGGAAGTATTCGGCCCCGCCCCTGATATTTTCTGCTATTATCACATCAAGCGGCGGAACGCTGGTCTCAAGGCGAAGCTTAACGGCATGAGCAATAACAGGAATTACATCCTTTAATGCTCCCGCTCCGATTGACGTAGAGCAGAGTCTGCATAAAGCAAGCTTATTCAGTACAGCTTCTTTATCATCACTGTGTAAAGCAGATACTCCTGTAATTTTAATTTTCTCGTCATTCATACCGTTCTGCTTAACTTTTATTGTATAACAGCCTCTTTTGTTTAAGAGAGCGACTAACTGCTTATTTGCATCAATGAAAGTTATTTTCCACCCTCCGCGGGAAAAGATGCTTCCTATAAACGATCGGCCAATATTGCCAGCGCCAAAGATAACAACCTCATTCACAATTTTCTCCTGTTTGTACGGAGTATGCATCTAATAGCATTTGAAGCTTTTCCGCTTTTTCATATTTATGTTTTTCATAAAAAACTCCGCCAAGATATAATCCCGCAAAGCCTCCAGATACTATGCCAAGTACCGCTGCCTTTTTCAGAGAAGGAGGGCTTCCCGGAAACTCAGACAGCTGTTGAACAACAGATGCATAAACACCACCGGCAAAATTATCCCCACAGCCGGTTGTATCTGCGTCATACGAAGACAAGGCCTTCATGCGTCTTCCTGCTTCTTTGGAAACCGGTAATGTGAATATGCCCTCTTCCCTGAAAAAGCTTCCATTGGAAAAACAGACAATATCTTCCGCACCGTGTGTGATTATCCCCCCTTTTACCCCCTTTGAAATAAAAAAACGTGCCGCGTTCTCTTTATTTGATTCACCACTGATTCTGACAGCTTCTTCATTGTCTGAAACAAACAGATCAATGAACCTGAAGTCGTCATCGCATTCCACAACAGGCCAGGGCTTTCCGGGATTTTTTTTCTGGCTTCTGAAGTCATAAACTGTATTTATAAAATTCATGCAGCCATTGAGTTTTCCCCGTTTTAAAATTTCACTTAAATCATCATGGATCCCCGGTGTTAATGCAGTACCGCCAAAAATCAAAATATCTGCGTCAAAAAAAGAAATTGGCAGATTATCAATACCATACTCTCCCGCAGCACCAATATAATTGATAAATGTACGCTCACCGTTATTCTCATTGAATGCCGGATCCGATAGAACATCCGTGAATGAGGATCGCCCTTCAGTAATGATATAATTATCCAAAATTATGTTAAAACCAGACAACTTTTGTTCAAGGTACCTGCCCGGAATATCGTTCGAACGGGCACCAAAGAAAGCTATTTCAATATCTTTATTTTTGATAATCTGCGACATGTGAATCAGGGCAACAATAGCCGGACCTCCAATATTCTGCTGCGGTTTCAAGCCGTTGGTAATTTCATGGATTATGTCCGAATATGGGATGCCTGATGCCAATTCCAGGTCCTCTCCAAAAACAAGTCCCCCGGTAATAATGCCGACATCCCGGTTACTATCAGGCAGCCACTTCAAATACTGCTTTGAGGTGAAATCAATTGGTGAATAAAGATTGTCAACCAAAGAACACCCGACTCCATGTATTTTCATTATATTTTTCCTT
>PDWI01009937.1_pt1 | contig 10774 bp, 7 predicted proteins | sample 1430891 | NCBI WGS metagenome assembly PDWI01 (sample SAMN01162508, study PRJNA174530) | Oral metagenome, whole genome shotgun sequencing project. | biome: Marine environment; feature: Marine mammal; material: Swab sample of the gingival sulcus; isolation source: swab sample of gingival sulcus... | reverse complement strand
AGGTCAGCGAAGCCGATATGGTATTTGTTACCGCCGGTATGGGTGGTGGCACGGGAACCGGAGCGGCACCCATCGTGGCTAAGGTGGCCAAGGATTTGGGCATCCTCACCGTGGGTGTGGTGACCAAGCCCTTTTCCTTCGAAGGAAGAAAACGAGCCGAACATTCTGAATTGGGCATTAAGTTTTTAAAGAAATACGTGGACTCCATTGTGGTGATTCCCAATGATAAATTGATTAAGACGGCGGAGGATACCACCTTCTTGGAGGCCTTTAATATGGCCGATGAGATTTTAAAACAGGGAGTCCAAGGGATTACCGATTTAATCGGCAATGAAGGCTTGATCAACTTGGACTTCGCCGATGTGGAAACGGTGATGCGAGACCGGGGTGTTGCTCATATGGGTATCGGCATCGGTACCGGAGAAGAAAAGGTGAAAAAAGCCATTACCGCTGCCATTGAAAGCCCTCTTTTGGAAACCACCGTTGCCGGAGCCAAGGCCATTTTGTTGAATGTGACCGGCGGTTACGACATCGGGATGAAAGACGTCAATGATGCGGCGGAACAAATTCACAGTGTAGCCGATAAAGATGCCATTATCATCTTTGGTGCTGCCGTGAAAGAAGCCATGGAAGACGAAATGAGCGTGACGGTGATTGCTACCGGTTTTGAAGGTCCATCGGTTGAGGATTCCGGAACTCTTTCCGCGCCCCAAAGGCATGGAGAGCAAAGCGAACCCCAAGAGGCTCAAGAGACCCAAGAAAGCGAGACCGCATCCAAGGCAAAGACCTTACAGGATGTGTTGAGGGACTTGGATCAGGATTCGGGCCCCAGCAAATTTGAGGTTCCCTCCTTCTTGAATAAGGACTAGTCATTGGCGGGAAAGTAGAAGAACGTAGCCGGCGCCTGCCGGCTATTGTTATAGCATGAGGAAGTATGAAAAAAATCAGCGCAAAGGCAAATCCCCAATACAAACGGCTTCGATCCCTGCTTCAGGGCAAGTACCGGCAACAATGGGGGCAGTACCTGATGGAAGGGGAAAAAGTGGTGCGAGAGGCCCTAACAGGTGGCTGGGCTGATCGGGTCATCGTCCGGGAGGATCGGCAGAGTCGATTTTCTTTTTTGCCCTCGGATGCGCTGATTTTAGAAGCCTCCCTTTTTGATACCTTGTCTCAAACTCGACATAATCAAGGGATTATGGCTTTGGTTCGCCAACAAGATCATTCCAAGGAATCCTTTTGGCAAGGGGTCCGGTCGGGGGGCTCGATTTTGGTCTTGGACCGGGTTCAGGATCCGGGCAATGTGGGGACTATCATCCGAACGGCAGAAGCCGCCGGTTATGGGGGTGTCCTTCTCCTCCAAGGCAGTGTGGATGTCTACAGTCCCAAGGTGGTACGGTCGGCATCGGGATCCCTGTTACGTCTGCCCCTGCGATGGGTGGAAAATCAAGAAGCTGTTGTGGAGGAACTGAGAGAACAGGGGAAAAAAATCATTGCCACCGCAGCAGGGGGGAATCCAAACTTTCGAGATGTGGATTACACCGACAGTGCCCTGATCTTAGGTAATGAGGGCAATGGGGTCTCACCCTATTTTTTAGACCGGGCCGATGAAAAAGTAGCTCTGCCCATGGAAGGAAAAATCGAATCCCTCAATGTCGCGGTGGCGGCGGGAATACTCATGTACCAATAGACGAAAAACAATCATACAAACAGAGAAAGGGTAAAGAAATGGAAGAACGCATCAAGGAAATTGTCCAAGAGGCCACCGGAGCAATCCGGGAGGCGACCACCTTGGAGGAGGTGGAGCATTGTCGCATTACCTATCTGGGAAGAAAAGGGCAATTGACCCAGATTTTCAAGGAGATGGGAAAGGTCGATAAAGAAGAAAAAAAGGTCATCGGTCCGGCGGCCAATAAGGCTAAAAACACCTTGGAACAGCTCATTGAAGAGAAAAAACAAGGGGTGCAGGAACAGGCTTTGCATCAACGTCTCCAAGCAGAGACCATCGATGTAACCGAACCGGGCACGAAGATGGAATTAGGAAAGAAACATCCTATCAATCTCATGATCGAAAAGATTTCCGGATTCTTCTCCGACATGGGGTACTCCATTGCCGACGGCCCCCATGTGGAATCGGTGTACAATGCCTTTGATGCCCTAAATTCTCCGGAAAATCATCCCAGTCGGGATAAGACCGACACCTTTTATATTTCCAAGGATACGGTGCTTCGTCCCCATACTTCTTCGGTTCAAATCCGAACCCTTTTGGAAGAAAAACCGCCGATCAAGGTGATTTCCCCGGGACGATGTTTCCGTTGCGATACTCCTGACGCGACCCATTCTCCCATGTTCCATCAAATCGAAGGACTGTTGGTGGATGAAAATGTTACCATGGCCGACTTAAAAGGTACCTTGGACGGCCTGGCCAAAGAACTCTTTGGTGAAGGAACCCGAACCAAGTTCCGCCCCCATCATTTTCCCTTTACCGAACCCAGTGCGGAAATGGATGTATCCTGTTTCCAATGCGGCGGTTCCGGTTGCCGAATCTGTAAAGACAGCGGTTGGATTGAAATTTTAGGCTGTGGCATGGTTCATCCCAATGTATTGAAAGTGGGCGGCATTGATTCGGAAAAGTACACCGGCTTTGCCTTTGGCATGGGCGTAGAACGAATTGCCATGCTCAAATACGAAATCGAAGACATTCGCCTGTTCTATGAGAACGACATGCGTTTTATCCAACAGTTTAAGTAGGAGGAATTTATGCTAGTACCAATTCAGTGGTTAAAAGAATATGCCCCGGTGCCCGAGTCCACGGAGGAATTTTGTGAAAAGATGATCATGTCCGGTTCCAACCTGGAATCGGTGGCCCGTTTCGGAGAGAACTTTCAACGAACCGTGGTGGGTCAGGTGGTTAAAAAAGAAGCCCATCCCAATGCGGATCGTTTGAGTGTTTGTCAGGTGGATGTGGGCGAAGAAACCGTTCAAATTGTCTGCGGTGCTCCCAATGTGGAAGAAGGGATGAAGGTGCCGGTGGCTCTTCATAAGAGTCGTATCCCCGGTCCCCTCCACGGACAACCTAAAAGCAAAGAAGGCGTTAAGATCACCAAGGGAAAACTTCGCGGTGTGGAATCCTACGGGATGATCTGCGCGGCCTCGGAGCTGGGTTTTGAAGACAAGGTGTTGCCCCTTGCCCACAAGGACGGCATTTGGCCCTTGCCCCAGGATGCTCCGGTAGGAGAGGAGTTGCCCCAAGCCATGGAGCTGGTGGATCAGGTGGTGGATTTTGAAATCACCCCCAACCGTTCCGATTGCCTGGCGATGATCGGGATGGCCCGGGAAACCGTGGCCACCTTTGGCGGGGAATTGGCTTACCCGGATACGAGTTTGAAGGAAGAAGCACCCCAAGCCACCCGGGATTTGGTGGAGGTGGAAATCAAAGATACCCAAGGTTGCCCTCGGTATGTGGCCCGGGCGGTGACCCAAGTAAAGATTCAGCATTCTCCTTGGTGGATGCAGCGAAGACTCATGATGGCGGGGATGCGCCCCATCAATAATATTGTGGATATCACCAATTATGTCATGTTGGAGTACGGACATCCCATCCATGCTTTTGATATTCGTCAAATCAAGAGTAAAAAAATCGTCATCGATAAAAGTTCGGCAAAAGAGACCTTTACCACCTTGGACGGTCAGAAGCGGAATTTGGACGATCAGGTTCTCATGATTTTCGATGGAGAAGAACCCATTGCCATCGCCGGCATTATGGGCGGTTTGGATTCTCAAGTGGTGGAGGATACCCAAACCATCATTATCGAAGCGGCCAATTTTGAAGCCGACGGCATTCGCCGAAGCAGCAAAATGTTAGGTCTTCGGACCGAGGCTTCGGCTCGATTTGAAAAGGGCATTGATCCCAACTTGTCCTTGGAAGCCATCAATCGGGTGTGCCATCTCATTGAAGTTCTTGATGCGGGTAAGGTGGCCCAAGGAGCGGTGGATGAGTATCCCCGACCGACAAAGCCCCAAGCCGTCGCCCTACGCCCCCAACGGGTTAACCGGGTTCTGGGGACCGAGTTGCAAACCCGGGATATGGTGGACATTCTTCAACGATTGGAAATCGAAGTAAAAGAAGAAGGATCCACCCTTTGGGTGACGCCCCCCGGCATTCGATTGGATTTGACCATAGAAGAGGATTTTATCGAGGAAATTGCCCGGATTTACGGCTATGATGCCCTGCCCAAAACCCTTCCCCGAAGCAATCAAAAGGCCTCCATGGCACCTAAGGAAACCCTGATGCGATTGGCTCGTCAAACCCTTTGTGCTATGGGACTCAATGAAATTCAGACCTATTCCTTTGTCAGCGCCAAAGATATGGATAAAATTCAAATCGACGAAGAGGGATGGGAGCGATCCTTTGTGGAAATCGAAAATCCTCTGGGCGAAGAAAACGCAGTGATGCGGACCCTTCTCACCCCCGCCATGTTGGAGACCTTAAGTCGAAATCACAGTCGAAAGGTGGAGGATGTGGCCGCCTTTGAAATCGGGAAGACCTATACGAAAAACCTCTTGGATCCCGATGCCCTACCGGAGGAACAAACCCATCTTTGTTTGGGCATGTATGGACCCAACCGGGATTTCTTTACCCTAAAAGGCATTTTGGAAGCCCTGTTGACCACCCTGGGAATCGATGATATCCAATGGGAACCGGAATCGGAGTATGAGGTGTACCATCCCGGCCGTTGTGCCCGAATTGCCACGGTAGCCGAGGCCAATCTGCCTACCGGGGAACTTCTGGGTGGAGAAATGGCCTTGGACGATGATGCCAAGGGCAACGAAGCCTTTGCCCGGCTCAACGAGATGATTAAAGAAATGAGTCAACAACTGGAACACGTCAATATGGAACTGGGCATTATGGGTGAAATTCATCCCCGGGTCTTGGAAAACTACGACCTGCCCGTGCCCTGCTATTGTTGTGAAATCATCTTTGATACCCTGGTTCCTTTGACCGGAAAAGACATTCGATATACACCGTTACCGAAATTCCCTGCCATCACAAGGGACATCGCCTTGGTGGTTCAAGAAGAGGTGACCGTAGGGGCTATTTCCCAAGCGGTGAAAGATACGGCGACGGAAATCCTGGAATCCATTGAACTTTTCGACATCTATCGGGGCGAACAGGTCGGCGAAGGCCTGAAGAGTTTGGCTTTCCGCTTGACCTACCGAGATCGGGAACGAACCTTAACCGACGAGGAAGTGACCCGGGTCAATGACGGGGTATTGGAAATGCTCAAAGAAAAATTTAACGCCACATTGAGAGAAATGTAAAGGGGTTTTATATGAACAAGGTGAGTGTAAACATTTACGACCGAGAATATACCATTATGGGCAATGAACAGCAGGAGCAAATCGGAAAAATTGCCCTCCACGTGGATCAAAAAATGCGTGAAATTGCCGAAACCTTGCCCGGAAGTCTCCATTCCTCCCTAGCGGTGTTGACTGCGGTGAACCTGGCCTCCGACTATTTTGCGCAAAAGCAAGACCTGGAAGCCTTGATGAGAACCAAGGAAAAACTCGAAGGGGACAACCGCCATTATCGACAGCTTTGGGAAGAAGCCAAAGCCGGTTTTATCAGTTACAAAGAGGATCGGCAAAAGGAAATCAAAGGGTTTCGAGAAAAGCAGGAGTTGCTATTAAAACAATTGGAAGAAAAGGATCGGGAACTCAAAGAACGCATTGATCGGCAAGAGCAGATGGAAGAAGAAATGCAAAAGGGATCCGTAAAAGCCGTGGAAGAAGGCAAAAAGAAGTACAAGGATCTGGAAAACAGCTACTTTGATATCCAGATGGAAAACATCCAGCTCAAAAGCGAAATCGAAAAATTGAGAAACAAATGGGAATGGGAGAAAAATGAATAAAAAAACCGTTGGGGTTTTGGAATACGATAAAATCATCCAACGATTGAAAGAACAAGCCGGTTCTTCCATGACCAAGGTGGTCATTGAAGAACTTCGCCCTTCCACCGACCCGATGGAAATCCGGGAGCGTTTAGCGGAGACCGATGAGGCGGTAACCCTGATTACCCATAAGGGTCCTTTGCCTTTGGGGAATTTTTATCCCATTCAAGAGATGCTGTCCTATGCAAAAAAGGGCGGAACCCTTTCTCCCGGAGAGTTGTTACGAATTCGATACAATCTGAAAATTACCCGGGATGTGTTGGCTTTTTTGAAAAGCGATTTACCGCCACTGCCCCTCATGGAAAGTCTGGCGGAACTGTTGGTTCCCTTCGGTTCCTTGGAAGAGGAAATCAGCCGAGCCATCGTAAGCGAAGAGGAAATTTCCGACCATGCCAGCAAAGATCTCTACCGAATTCGTCGGGAAAAGGATCAGAAGAATCAAGCCATTAAAAAAATCATGGATCGTTTGATTCGATCCCCTCTGGAAAAGGACTTTCTCCAAGAACCCATCGTATCCCTTCGAGAGGGCCGTTATGTGGTGCCCGTGAAAGCCCAGTGGCGGGGGAAAATACCCGGAATCGTCCATGATCAGTCGGCTTCGGGAGCTACGGTTTTTGTGGAACCCCAGGCGGTGGTCCATGAAAATAACCAACTGCGTCAACTGGAAAATGAGGAAAAACAGGAAATCCATCGGATTTTAAGCGACTTTTCCCAGCGCTTGGGCGAGAAAGCCACCGTTTTAAATAATAATCAGGAGTTGTTGGTTCATCTGGATTTGATCTGTGCCAAGGGAAAACTCTCCGCACTTCAAAAGGGGGAATCTCCCAGCATTGGGGAGGACCGAGCCTTTTGTCTCAAGGAAGCCCGTCATCCCTTGATCGACCCCCGGGAAGTGGTGCCCATTGAAGTGGCTTTGGGTGGTACCTGTCGGGGATTGATGATTACCGGCCCCAATACCGGGGGCAAGACGGTGACCTTGAAAACCTGCGGTCTCCTGGCTATGATGGCCCAAACCGGCCTTCACATTCCCGCTTCTTCGGAGAGTACACTGCCCGTTTTTAAGGAAATTTTCGCCGACATCGGAGACGAACAAAGCATCGAGCAAAATCTGTCCACCTTTTCTTCCCATATGGCCAATATCATCTCCATTGTGAATCAAGCCGGACCGGATTCCCTGATTCTTCTGGACGAATTGGGAGCGGGAACCGACCCTACCGAAGGAGCTGCTCTGGCTATTGCCGTGGTAGAGGACCTGCTCAAGACCGGTTCTTTGGTAATGGCCACCACCCACTATACCGAGCTGAAAAAATACGCCCTTTCCGCCGACCGGGTGGAAAATGCGTCCATGGCCTTTGATCTGGAAACCTTGAGCCCCACCTATCATCTTCAGATGGGGATTCCGGGCAAGTCCAATGCTTTTGCTATTTCCGAAAAACTGGGATTGCCTCAGCCCTTCATTGAAAAGGCAAAGAAACTTTTAGAAGGAGAAGACCTGAAATTCGAAGAGGTCATGGAACGAATTGAGGAAGACCAAAAACAGGCCCAAGCGGAACGGGATCAGGCCATCGCTCTCAACATCGCCATCAAAAAAAAGGAAAAGGAAATCGAAGCCCTTTTGGAATCCACCCAACGCCAAAGAGAAAAGGTGTTGGATGAAGCCAAGGAGGAAGCGCGGAAAATCGTAGGGGAAGTCAAAGACTTTTCCCGGGAGGTCAAGGAGGATTTGAGGTCTTTGGCCAACAAGGAATCCTTGGGAGAACGGAATCGGGGCTGGGATGAAAATCGACGAAAGATCAAGGATGCGGCAGGTCGCTATGCGGCGACCATTCGAAAAAAGGAAAATCGTCGTCCCCTGACCCGGGAAGAGGTGGAAAAAGGCCTTGGTGTACACGTGGTCTCCCTGGATCAAAAGGGAGAAGTGTTGTCCTTGCCCGACGACAAGGGACAGGTGGCAGTGGCCATCGGCGCCTTAAAGGTTCGTGTATCCGTGGAGGACTTAACCGCCTTGGATTCCTCTGAGCAGAAGAAACAACGGCCTTCGACCAATGGGGGATATCGTTTGAATCGGAAAGACAAACCGATCCTTTCCACCACCTTGGATGTGCGGGGAGCGGATTTGGAAGAAGCTCTGATCAAGGTGGATCAGTATTTGGACCGGGCTTTTTTAGGCAATGTGCCCGTAATCACCATCATCCACGGTAAGGGAACCGGGGTGCTCATGAAGGGGATTCGAAACCACTTAAAACATCACAAACAAATTGCCGCCTATCGAAAAGGGTCTTACCATGAAGGTGGCGATGGTGTTACAATAGTAGAGATGGAACAAAATTAGATGTATATTATCAGTGCCTGTTTATTGGGAGAAAATGTGAAATACAACGGGGGAAACAACGATACGCCCTGGGTCAAGACCTTTTGTCAACGACATCGGGTTTTTCCCTGTTGTCCGGAAATGCTGGGGGGGCTGCCCTGTCCCCGAAAACCGGCAGAACGCCGTGGGGAAGAAATCCTCAATACCCAAGGGGAAGATGTGACCCGGGCCTTTTACCGGGGTGCTCGGCTGGCTTGGGATCAGGCTTTAAAACAGGCTCAACAATACGGAGAACCCATCGAGGGGGCCATTTTAAAGAGCAAGAGCCCCTCCTGCGGCAAAGATCAAATCTATGACGGGACCTTCCAAGGGAAATTGGTGGAAGGTCAGGGTGTCTTTGCTCAATTGTTGATGAACCACGGTATTTCCGTGACCACGGAGAAGGAGAAGATAAATGATTGACTACACAAAAGAAATCAGTACGTTATTGGCAGGAATGCTTCCGGATGTCCCCCGGGAAGACCTTCAATCCTGGATTGAAATTCCCGCGGACAAAAAAATGGGGGATTTTGCCCTGCCCTGTTTCCAACTGGCTAAGATTCAACGAAAGTCGCCCATGATCATCGCCGAGGAATTGGCGGGAGAGCTGGCGGGGGAATCTCGCTTTGAAAAGGTGGAACCGGTCAAGGGCTATGTCAATATGTACCTTAAGCGAGAACCCTTTGTCAAAGAAGTGGTGGACCGGGTTCATGGAGAATACCTACAGTACGGAACCGGTGAAATGGGTCAGGGGAAAAAGGTTGTGGTGGAGTTTTCCTCGCCCAACATTGCCAAACCTTTTCACATCGGTCACATTCGAAGCACGGTCATCGGCAATGCTCTGGCTAAAATCTATGATGCCTTGGGTTATGATGTGGTTAAAATTAACCATTTGGGGGACTACGGAACCCAATTCGGGAAGATGATCTGTGCCTACCGTCGTTGGGGAAATAAGGAAGACGTGATCAAAGCGCCTATTAAGACCCTTTTGAGTTACTATACCAAATTCCACGAAGAAGAGGAAAAGAATCCTCAATTGACTCAAGAGGCTCGGGATATCTTTGCCAAACTGGAAAATGAAGAACCGGAAGAAGTGGCCCTTTGGGAATGGTTCCGAGAAGAATCCCTTCGGGAATTCACCAAAGTCTATAACCTTTTGGGTATCGACTTTGACTCCTATGCCGGGGAGAGCTTTTATTCCGATAAGATGCCTCGCATCATCAAGGAGTTGGAAGAGAAAAATTTGATGGAGACTTCCCAGGGAGCTCGAATCGTGGATTTGGAACCCTATGGAATGGCACCGGCTTTGATTCAGAAGTCCGATGGATCCACCCTATACATCACCCGGGATATTGCCGCCGCGGTTTACCGAAAGGAAACCTATGATTTTGCCAAAAACATCTATGTGGTAGCCAGTCAGCAAAATCTCCACTTCCAACAGTGGATTAAAATCATCGAATTGCTGGGTTACTCTTGGGCCAAGGATTGTGTCCATGTCCCCTTTGGATTGGTAAGCCTCAAAGAGGGCACCATGTCCACCCGGGCCGGTCGAGTGGTCTTTTTGGAAGACGTGCTCAATAAGGCCATCGATCAAACCAAAGAGGTGATTCGGGAAAAAGGCGTGGTCACCGACAATGTGGAAGAAACGGCCAAAGCCGTGGGTATCGGTGCGGTTATCTTCCAAGAACTGTCCAACAATCGGATTAAGGACTATGTTTTTGATTGGGATCGGGTTCTTAATTTTGAGGGAGAAACCGGCCCCTATGTTCAATACACCCATGCCAGAGCCTGCAGCGTATTGCGAAAGGGCGAGGTCAAAACCCAAGGGAAAGGGGGAGCGCAACCTGAATTGCCTTCCTTTACCATGGGACAAGGGGTCAGCGATGAGGGCTACGATTTGGTGAAGCTGATTTATCGATACCCTCAAATCATCGTTGAAGCGGGTCAAAAGAATGAACCCTCGGTGATTACGCGACACATCATCGACATCGCCCAAGCCTTTAACCGTTTCTATCACAACGAATATATTTTGGTGGAAGATCCCCAAGAGCGAAACAACAAACTGGCTCTGGTTGCTGCGGCCAAAATCACCATTGCCAATGGACTGAATCTGTTGGGGATTCAAGCACCGGAGAGAATGTAGTATGCGATACGAAGGAGATATTTATCGACCACCCAGTGAGGCCAGGAGCTATTTGCTTCAAGTTACCATCGGTTGTTCCCATAATCAATGCACCTTTTGCAGCATGTTTAAGAACAAGCGGTTTCGGGTCAGGGCCATGGATGAAATCTTTGAGGATTTGGAAATGGCTCGGGACACCTACGGCCCCGTGGAAAAGATTTTTCTCTGCGACGGAGATGCCCTATGTTTGGCTACGGAAAAACTCTTGAAGATTTTAGCCAAAATCAAGGACTGTTTTCCCTCCTGTGGGAGCGTCAACGTCTACGGATCTCCCAAGGATGTCCTGGCCAAAAG
>PDWI01009935.1_pt1 | contig 10774 bp, 13 predicted proteins | sample 1430891 | NCBI WGS metagenome assembly PDWI01 (sample SAMN01162508, study PRJNA174530) | Oral metagenome, whole genome shotgun sequencing project. | biome: Marine environment; feature: Marine mammal; material: Swab sample of the gingival sulcus; isolation source: swab sample of gingival sulcus... | reverse complement strand
TGGTTGTAGAGACACTAAACCCAAATACTAAAAGTATAATCAGTACCAAATATATCTTTGTTTTAAAACCCATCTTTAATCCTTTAGTATGATTATACAAAAAAAAAAAACGATCTGCTTAAAGTCGGAAAAATTATGAAATAAAATGACAATATGATTCTTTAAATGGCAGATTTAAGAAGATATTTTGCTTAGATAAGAGCCTATTAACCAAAAAAATGCTAACATACACCTATGGAAAAACATTTTAAAACAGCAGGGCTTATCTTACGTCCTCATACAAATCTAAGTGATATTTATAAAAAACTAAGCTCCATCCTAAGCTCCATAGACATAGACTTGCTCATCGAAGAGCAAAGTGCCAAAACTTTGGGCTTAAAAGGCTTGGGATTTTGTGAGCTTTGCAAAAAAGCAGACTTTCTTATATCCTTAGGTGGGGATGGCACTTTGTTGCATACGGCTAGATCTTGCTATGAGCATGAGCTACCTATACTTGGCATCAACGCTGGAAATCTTGGCTTTTTGACCCTTGTAAGGCTTGATGAGATGGAGCGTTTTTTCAAGGAGTTTGATGCGAAAAACTTTGGCATCGAAGAGCGGATGATGTTTGAGGTGCATTTTTCAAAACACGGAAAATGCATCACAAAAGACATCGTTTTTAACGACGTAGTTTTTGCACGACAACCAAACTCTGCTATGATAAAAGTAGATGCCCTAAAAGATAAAAAACTTTTTAACTCTTACTATGGCGATGGGGTTATCGTCTCTACTCCTACAGGCTCGACTGCCTATAATCTCTCTGCTGGTGGAGCTTTGCTGCATCCGCTTTTAGATGGTTTTATACTCACATCTGTGTGTCCTCACTCCTTGACACAGCGTCCACTTGTGATGCCCTCAACCTTTGAGCTTGAGTTTAAAAGTACTAACTGTGAGGTGGTCATAGATGGTCAAAACCACTACAAGATGAGCGAGTTTGATAGCGTGTTGGTTAAAAAAGCGAAAAAAAGTGCTAAACTTTTTACTCAAGAAAGTAGAGATTATTTTGATATACTAAGAGAAAAACTAAACTGGGGAAATGTATGATAGAGAGAGTTTTAATAAAAGAGTATCTTTCTTTTGATAAGGTTGATATCAGCTTAGAAAAAGGGCTTGTTTGTTTTAGCGGGGCTAGTGGGGCAGGAAAGAGTGTATTTATGGATGCACTTTTGGCTCTTTTTGGTTTAAAAGATATAGATGCTAAGCTTGTTGAGGCTAGTCTTGCCGTGCCTTTAGAGGGTCTTGAGGAGTTAGGCATAGACAACGAAGAGATAAACATCTTGCGTTTTACCAAGGATAAAAAGGCTAGATATTTCATCAACTCCCAAGGGGTTTCTAAGAAAAATATGAGCCTTATATGCTCTTGCCTTGTGCGTTATCTTTCGGCTAGGGACGATGAAGAGTTTTCTAGTTTTTCGCTGATAAATATACTTGATGCACTTATAAAAGCTAGCGATAAAAGTTACGAAAAAAAGCTTTGTGAGTATAAAAAAACCTTTGAAAACTATCTTAAAACAAAAGACAAGCTTGAGAAGATAAGAGAGGAAGAAAGAAAGATAGATGAACTGCGAGAGTTTGCTAAGTATGAAGTTTCTACTATAGACGAGGTTAGCCCCACTATAGGCGAAGATGAAAGGCTGATGGAAGTAAAAAAATCCCTTAGCAAAAAAGAGAAGATCTCACAAGCTCTGCAAGAGGCAAACCTCATCTTTGAAAGCGAAAGTAAAGTAAGTGAGTTTTTAAGTATCTGTTCTCTTGATAGTGGGTTTTTTGATGAGAGTATGAATGAGCTAAGAGCTTTGATGGAAGAGCAAAGCGACAAACTAGAAGAGCTTGAAAACGAAAACATAGAAGAGCTTTTGGAAAGGATAGAAAAGATATCTAAGCTAAAACAAAGGTTTGGAAGTATAGAGCAAACCTTAGAATACAAAGAAAAAAAACTTAAAGAACTAGAGCATTATGAAAATATCTCTTTTGAAAAAAGCTCTTTGGAAAAAGACTTTAGTATTCTTGATGCTAAGGTAAAAGAGCTTGGAGCTTGGATGAGTAAGAAAAGAGAGAAAACGTTACCAAAACTCTCAAAACTTATCAACAAATACCTGCAAAATCTTTACCTAAATGATGCAAACTTTACGCTTTCTTCTTGTGAGCTTGATGCACAAGGCTGTGATCATTTGGAAGTAAAGCTAAATAAAGTAAACATCAAAAAGATAAGCTCTGGGGAGCTAAATAGAATACGTTTAGCCTTTATAGCTACAAAAAATGAGATAGAAAGCAAAAACGCCCAAGGGGTGCTTATACTCGATGAGGTGGACTCTAACCTTAGTGGAAAAGAGGCTATGAGTGTTGCAAATGTACTCAAAGATATATCGCTTTGCTATCAGGTCTTAGCCATATCCCATCAACCTCAACTTTCCTCTTCTTCCAAGCAGCACTTTTTAGTAAGTAAAACTGACGAAAAAAGTAGCATAAACTTGCTAGATAAGCAGGGCAGAGTAGAGGAGCTTTCACGGATGATATCTGGCGAAGAAATAAAACCAGAAGCTAAGGATTTTGCTAAAAAATTGCTCGAAGAGAATGGATTTAAGTAAAATTGTGCTATAATGGAACCATTTTATATCCATGGAGTTTATCATGAAAGAACGGATACTTTTAGTTGAGGACAATAAAGCTTTATCAAAACTTTTAGCGAAAAAGATGGAAGTTTCTATAAACGCTGCTGTTGATGTGGCTCATAGCATGAAAGAAGCAGCCGAGTTTATAGCAAAATATCAAAACTATTTTATAGCTTTGCTTGATCTGAATCTTCCTGATGCTCCAAATGGAGAGATAGTTGACTACATACTTTCTAAGGGTATTTTAACCATCGTTCTTACAGGCAATCTCGACGAAGAAACCAAGAAAAAGTTCATCGACAAAGACATCGTTGACTATGTGTATAAGTCAAACCTTGACGATGTAAACTACATCTTCACTACCATAGATAGACTTTATAAAAACAGAAAACATAAGGTCATGGTCGTTGATGATGCTATGATGATGAGAAACACCGCTAAAAAGATACTAGAAAACCAACAGTTTGGTAAGGTCTATGTGGCAGCTCACGGCGAAGAGGCTTTGAGCTACTTTGAAAATGACCCAGATATAAAGCTTGTGCTTACTGACTACAATATGCCAGTAGTAAATGGACTTGAGCTTACAACCGAGCTTAGAAATAGATTTAGCAAAAATCATCTTGGCATCATAGCCTTGACAGGAGCCAACGAAGAAGGCATAGCATCAGCTTTTCTAAAGCACGGAGCAAATGACTTCGTAACCAAGCCTTTTGTAAAAGAAGAGCTTATATGTAGGGTAAATAATCTTATAGAAAGCCTAGAAAACATCCAGATCATAGCAAATATGGCAAATACTGACTTTATGACAGGAGCTTACAATAGACGCTACTTTTTTGAGCATGCAGAAGAGTACGTAAACAATGCAAACGCTAAAGGGGAGCGTTATGCCTTAGCTATGTTAGATATCGACTTTTTCAAAAAAGTAAACGACACTTACGGTCATGATGCAGGGGATGCTGTTATCAAAGCTTTTGCTGATTTGCTCAAAGATGAAACAAAGGGTGCTGATATAGTCTCTCGTTTTGGTGGTGAGGAGTTTTGCATACTCTTAAAAAACATCAACAAAGAAGAAGCGATCAAAAAATTTGTAACGATTCGTTCTAAGATATCTAAAGCGGAAGTTGTCTTTGGAAATGAAGTTATAAATTTTACCGCATCTATCGGCATCACATTTAGCCAAATCGCCACAAATCTTCATGAGCTAGTAACTCAAAGCGATCAGGCTTTATATGAGGCGAAAGAAAACGGCAGAAACAGAGTTGAGATCTATGAGGATGAGGACTACTAATGATCATAGATACGCATTGTCATCTTGACGATGAACGCTATCTTGATGATCTTGATGCACTTTTGCAAAGGGCAAGGGAGCATGACGTAAAAGGTTTTTTGATACCTGGAGCAGATATGAAAAGTCTTCCTCGCGCTAAGGAAGTAGCACATACGTATGATGATGTTTTTTATGCTGCTGGGGTGCATCCGTATGATCTTGACGGCTTTGATGAGCAGATTTTGCGTAAATATTTAGCCGATGAACGATGTGTTGCCATAGGCGAATGCGGTTTGGACTATTTTCGCTTACCAAAAGAGAATAAAGAAGAAGAAAAACAAAGACAAAAGAAGTTTTTTATAGCCCAGATAGAGCTAGCAAAAGAGTACAAAAAACCACTCATAGTCCACATCCGTGAGGCAAACCAAGACAGTTTCGACATACTCAAAACCCATGCTCTAGGGCAGATAAAGGGCGTTTTGCACTGCTTTAACGCCAGCGAGATACTTCTTGGTTTGAGTGAGGATTTTTACTATGGCATCGGTGGGGTTTTAACCTTTAAAAATGCCAAAAACCTAGTCGAAATTTTACCCAAAATCCCAAAAGACAGACTTATCATCGAAACTGATTCGCCTTATCTTACCCCTCATCCTCATAGAGGCACTAGAAATGAGCCTTTTTACACCACTCTTGTGGCTCAAAAAATGAGCGAGATTTTGGGTATGAGTTATGAAGATTTGACCCGTTTAACTACGGAAAATTCCAAAAGATTATTTAAAAATTTCCAATAAATTCATTTTTTAAAAGAATTAAAATGTTTTTTTTGCTAAAATAATGAGTTTTAGTATTTAGATAGATTTACTACAAGGATGCTTATGTTGAAAAAAGTTATTATTTTGTTGGCTCTTTTGCTTAGTTCTTCTCAGGCTTATTTTATGACCCAGAACAACACCTATGCTGGTAACAACGCAGTGTTGCAGGGTTTTGATGTTCCTATGGATTTTATAAAAGACTCTGTGTATGCATCAAGTAAAGAGGTTGCGAACCACTACAGAACACAGTTGTTCTTGAAGGTTTTAAGACAAGGTCATGAGTTTGTGCCTATGATCAGACGTATGATACGTGAAAACGGTGTTCCAGAGATCATCTTGTATCTTGCTATGGCAGAGTCAAACTTTTCGCCTCGTGCTTACTCAAGGAAACGAGCAGCCGGTCTTTGGCAGTTTATGCCCTCAACAGCTAGAAGATTTGGACTAAAAATCAACGACTATCTTGATGAAAGACGAGACCCTATCAAGTCTACCGAGGCAGCCATCAAATACCTAAAATATTTGCATAAAATGTTCGGCAAATGGTACCTTGTTGCCATGGCTTATAACTGTGGCGAGGGAAGACTTAGAAAAGCCATAAGGCGAGCAAAAACTGACAACATAAAAGTGCTTTTAAACAAAAGAAAACGCTATCTTCCTAGGGAAACTAGGCATTATATAGGCAAGATACTTGCTATTGCCTCAGTAAGCTCTAGTGAAAATTTTATGGTAGAAAATGGCAATGACTACCTTTTAAATCAAGGCAGAAGTCAAACCTTTGATAAGGTTAGAGTTCCAGCTTCAACTAGCTTAGCTAGTATAGCAAAGAGTGTTGGCGTTAGCGTAAAAACGATCAAGCATCTAAATCCACAGCTAAGATACTATTTTACTCCATTAAACAAAAAGAACTATGAAGTATATATACCTTACGGAAAAAAACCAAGCTTTGCAAGTAATTTTAAAGCTAGTAACAACTACAACAGCTTTCATGTTCACGTGGTCAAACAAGGAGACAATCTCTGGACATTAGGCAGAAGATACGGCATCAGACATTCTCTTATAAAAAAGTTTAACCATCTTCGTTCAAACAGACTAAAACTAAGACAAAGACTTGTCATACCAACCATCGTAAGAGGCAAACGAAATGTTTATACGGTAAGACGTGGGGATACACTTGGGGAAATTTCCAAGCGTTTTAGGGTTACAGTTAGGGATATAAAAAGAAGAAATGGCATAAGAAAATATATATATCCTGGAGATAAGATTGTTATCCCATCCAAAAAATAAACTTTTTCTTTTTTTACTTTGTTTTAGCATAGCAGGATGTGCAGGTAGTTCTTATGGCTCTTATGGGAGCTCTAGGATAAAAAACTCCAAAAGTATGCACAGAGCCACCATGAAACCATATACGGTAAATGGAAAAAGATATTATCCTACTATGGTAAGTGTGGGGGATCATTTTAGTGGTATAGCATCGTGGTATGGACCTGGCTTTCACGGCAAAAAGACTTCAAATGGCGAGATCTACAACAAATACTCCCTAACGGCAGCTCATAAAACCTTACCTATGAATACCATGGTAAAGGTTACAAACCTTTTAAACAACCGCTCACAAGTTGTAAGGATAAACGATAGAGGTCCTTTTGTGAAAGGTCGCATCATAGACCTTTCTTACACAGCAGCTCATAAACTTGGCGTAGCAAAAAGAGGAACAGCTCCTGTAAGACTTGAGGTTGTGGGTTTTAGGGGTCATGTGGATAGACACAGTAGCAGTAGCGGTGGTTCACAAGGCTCGCTAGGATGGTCTAAAAAGAGCGTAAGGATGGGCAACTTGCTCATTCAGCTAGGTGCATTTAGAAAACTAGACGGAGCAAAAAGTTACGGCAGGGAGCTAAAAAGAAAGTATGGTAAAAACTATAAAGTGTATATAAAGCGTTCTATCTGGAAAGGTAGCTATATATACAGACTTTACCTAAGGGGCTTTAAGAGCGAGGAAGAGGCTAGAGATTTTATAGAAAGTGGGCATTTTGGTGGCTCATTTATAGTAAGAGACGAGTAATGACACATAAAAAAAGAACAACAAAAGAAACGGATATAGAGCTTAGTTTAAATGTCTATGGCAGTGGCAAATACGATGTGCAAACTGGCGTGGGTTTTTTTGACCATATGCTAGAGGCCCTTGCAAAACATGGACTTATGGATATGGAACTTAAGTGCAAAGGGGACACTCACGTCGACTTTCATCACACGGTTGAAGATGTGGGCATAGTCTTAGGTCAGGCTCTTAAAGAAGAGATATTTCCTATCAAAAACGTAGAACGCTTTTCGGACAACATCGTTGTTATGGATGAGGCTGCTTGCTCTTGTGCTTTGGATCTGAGCAATCGTCCTTTCTTGGTTTATGATGCAGACGTAAGTGGTAAGGTTGGGGATTTTGATGCAGAGCTTGGGGAAGAGTTTTTTAGGGCTTTAGTTATCAATGCTGGACTAAGTGTACATTTAAATCTTTTGCGAGGCAAAAACACTCACCACATCCTAGAGGCTGTTTTTAAATCCTTTGCCATATCTCTAAGAAGGGCTTTGGAAGAAAATAAAAGAGTTGATACGCCTAGTACAAAAGGGGTGTTATGATAGAGCTACTTGTGTTGGATGTTGATGGTTGTTTGAGTGATGGTAAGATAATATATACCGATAAGGGCGAAGAGATAAAGTGCTTTAATGTCAAAGATGGTTTAGGTATAGCCTCATGGGTTAGGCTTGGCAAAAAAGTAGCCATCATAACAGGAAGAAACTCGCCTATCGTAGCTCAAAGAGCAAGGGATTTGAGGGTTCACTACCTATATCAAGGTGTCAAAAATAAGCTAAAAGTTTTAGATGAGATTTTAGAACAAGAAGGCTTATCTTACAAAAATGTAGCAGCCATAGGAGATGATCTTAATGACCTTAAGATGCTAAAAAAGCTTACTCATTCTTTTACTCCTAGTGATGGAAATGATCTTATAAAAAAAGAAGTAGCCCACGTTTTAAGCTCTAAAGGTGGCGATGGGGCAGTTAGAGAGATGATAGAGATGCTTTTTGAAAAAGAAGACTTGATGCAGGAGTTTGTAGAGCTTTGGTCGTAAAAGTCTTATACTATGTCTTGAGCATCTTTGTTATCGTTGTTTTTTTTCTGTTTTTTCAAGAGCCTTATTTGCTCGATCTAAGCAAGGTAAACACAGAGTTTGCAAATGTAGAGATGGACGGGGTTAGGGATGTAGAAATGAACGAAGAGAGGATATTTAGAGTTTTTAGAGCAAAAAAGGTTCTAAGATATCCTAGCAAAGATGTGGTTGAGTTTGTCAATATGGACATATACGAAGATGGACTTGTTTACAACATAAAAGGCAACAGGGCTGTTTATAAAGATGGCGTGGTAAGGGCTGATGGCAATGTTTTTGTCCATAGGAATGACGGTATGTATATAAAAACAGAAAAGTTAAGCTTTGATACGAAAAAAAAGCTTATAAGTTCAGACTCGCCCTTTGTTTATGGGAGTGATTTTTTGTATGCTCATGGGAAGAGATTTTCTTATGATGTAGATAAAAAATACCTAAAGATAAAAGATATAGAAGCGGTTTATAAAGGAAATATAAAGTGAGATATTTGTGGGTTTTGCTAGTTGTTTTAGCCTTTGCTAGAGCAGAAGAAGTGGAAGTTAGTGCCGATAACTTTAAAGCAAATGAGATAAAACGATACGGGCAATTTACCGGACACGTGCTTGTTAAAAAAGGCAAAGATACCCTAAAAGCAGACAAGCTCATCATAAGGTTTAACAAAAAGCGAAAGCCAGTTAGATACACAGCTAGAGGACATGCTAGCATAGAGGTTTTTATCAAGAACAAGAACTACCTAGGAAAGGCTAAAGAGCTTGTTTATATACCTCAAACTAACACTTATAAACTCCAAGGAAATGCTTACTTAGAAGACAAAAGTACAAACAAAAAGATATATGGAAATAACATCATCGTAAATCAAAACGCTGGAAAATACGAAGTCGATAGCAAGGGCGATGAGCCTGTGAAGCTTATATTTCAAATAGACGACAAAAAGTTAAACAATGAACAAGACTCTCAAAGTAATTGATGCTAAGTTTTTAACTTCAGCCCCATCTTTAAAAGAAGCTTTGCCAGAAGGTGTTGCGGAAGTGGTTTTTTTGGGACGCTCTAACGTGGGTAAAAGTTCACTCATAAACGCTTTAGTAGACCACAAAAACCTAGCAAAACGCTCAAGCACTCCGGGTAAAACAAGGCTTATCAACTTTTTTGGCATCACTTACAACACCCCTCAAAAGCATCAAGTCCACTTTGTAGATCTGCCCGGCTTTGGCTATGCTAAGGTCAGTAAAAGTGAGCAAGGACTTTGGGAAAAAAACCTAACATCTTTTGTAAAAAACAGACTTTCTTTGAGGGTTTTTTTACTCTTAGTTGATGCAAGGCATAGCGAACTTGAGATAGACAAGCAAGTACAAAGTTACTTAGAGAGCATCAAAAAGGGCGACCAGGTTATCATAAAGGTGTTTACAAAGCTAGATAAGCTCAACCAAAAGCAAGTTCATGCCCTAAAAAGAGCATATCCTGATGCACTAATGGTTTCAACACTTAAAAAAAGAGGGCTTGATGAGTTAAACAAACTCATCTTCACATCTCTTTTAGGTATAAGCTATGAGGTATGAAAAGGCAACACTAAAAGACATACCTTTTATGCAAGAGCTTGTAAAACCAGAGGTTGATGAGGGCGTTATCTTGCATAGGAGCGATGATGAGGTTGCTACAAATATACGCTCTTACGTTCTAGCCAAAAAAGACGGTAAGCTAGTTGGTTTTGGTGCTTTGCACTTTCACGCTCCAAGCTTAGCTGAGGTGAGAAGTTTGGTTGTGGGCAAGTTTGCACGAGGTTTGGGGGTTGGTAAAAATATAGTTTTGAGTTTACTGGGTGAGGGGGAGGAGTACGGAGTTAGGGAAGTTTTTACCCTAACGTATAGACAGGGTTTTTTTGAAAAGTTAGGTTTTAAAGTTATAGGCAAAGAAAAGTTGCCATCACATAAAATATGGGCGGATTGTATAAAATGCAAACACTTTCCAGTATGCGACGAAATAGCACTTATAAAAAAAATCTAATCCCCTTTAGGTGGATAGTATTTTTCATTGTCTATCAGCTGTTAGCGTCTTTATTTATCTATCTAACTCCTTTGATAGGCTTTATGTTTTGCTATCTCATCTTCGCACGAGAGCAACAAGAAATAGAGCATGAAGAAGACTCTTTGATGCTGTATCTTTCCTTTGCTTATCTTATATTTATAGATGTCAACAAGGGTTTTTATCTTTTCTCTGGACTTATTTTCTTTGCTTTGTTTTATCGCATTTTTACAGTTTGGCTAGAGACGTCTTTTAAGTGCAAAAACTGCATCATATTTGTGTATGTTGCTGTTGGCTACATCGGCATTTACGGTATCAATAACCTCATAGCTTACGCACTAAACCAACAGCTTTTTAACTTAGGTTGGGAGTATGCTTGGTATATTTTTAGTGATTTTATCATAGCAGTTGTGGTTTTTAGGGATAAGATACTATGAGAATACGCATACTTTTGACTTTTTTTGGTGTTATTTGGATTATCTTGCTAGCTCGTATCTACTATATCAGCATCAAGTCTAACTCCTACTACGAGGAAATAGCTAAGCAAAATGCCGTAAAAACGGAGTATCTTGTACCGCTTAGAGGTTCTATCAAGGACGTCAAGCTTCGCCCGCTTTCCGTAAATAAACTGGGTTTTTCCATAGCCATCAAGCCTCATCTTAGCAGTAAGTCAAAGATGAAAGTTCTTGATGAAGAGATAGAGCTTATAGCGTCTATGTTCCCTAGTATGGATAAAAAAAAGCTAAAGTCCACTTATTTAAAGTATGATTCTCCCTACGGACAAGACCATGTTATCGTTATAGACTTCATCTCTTACAAAGATATCATGCCACAGTTTTCAAGACTTAGTCTAAGGGAAAATCTTGAGATAAA
>PDWI01016583.1_pt1 | contig 10775 bp, 7 predicted proteins | sample 1430891 | NCBI WGS metagenome assembly PDWI01 (sample SAMN01162508, study PRJNA174530) | Oral metagenome, whole genome shotgun sequencing project. | biome: Marine environment; feature: Marine mammal; material: Swab sample of the gingival sulcus; isolation source: swab sample of gingival sulcus... | reverse complement strand
TCAATGGGAATGTCGGGTGATTACAAGTTGGCTATTGATTCAGGTAGTACTATGGTTAGGATTGGTAGTACCATATTCGGACAAAGAACTTATTTATAAATGATAAGTGATAGGTGATAGGCGATAAGTGATTGTTGATGAATGATATAAAGGTGCCTAAGAGTTTTTATTTGGTAGTATCTCATAAAGTGTGTAAATTTTGTCTTCTGTCTTCTGTCTTCTGTCTTCCGTCTTCATTTCTTCATTGTCTACATCGAACATTGTTTCTTTAATTCGTCAATCTACAATCGTCAATCTTTGGTCTTCATTTTTAGAAAGGAGCACAAGCCGGAGGCTCGAGCTATCGTAGTCTAAAACAAAAAACCTTTGCGTCTTTGTGGTTAGAACAATAGTACTGTTAAGACCTATAAAATCTGTAATTCATAATTAATAATTTATTTTTTAAACGGATACTATTTAGTATAATTATATATAGAGTGTGTTTGTTATTTAATTAGTTGCAACATAATTAAAAAAATGCTATTTTTGTATAAAAATAAATTGTGATATGATTGATTTAAAAACCACTTACATGGGGTTAGAACTTTGTAATCCTATTATTATTAGTAGTTCCGGACTTACGGATAAAGCAGAAAAAATTGCTGAATTAGAAAAAAAAGGAGCCGGTGCCGTTGTTTTAAAATCTTTATTTGAGGAACAAATAGCAAATCAAATAGAGAATGAACTTGGTAAAGACCAAAGCATTGATTATCCTGAAGCTAGTGACTATATAGCAGAATATACACGAAATAATGCTATTGGAGATTATTTGCAATTAATTTCCGATGCAAAGTCAATGTCTTCTATTCCTATCATTGCCAGTATTAATTGTTTCTCGAATAATGAATGGATGAGTTTTGCAAAAAAAATTCAAGAAGCAGGAGCTGATGGCTTAGAGTTAAATGTACATATTGTAAATACAGATAAAAATGCAGATGCTTCAAAATTAGAAGAAATATATTATAATATTTTAAGAACTGTAAAATCTGAAATAGATATTCCCGTTTCTATTAAGTTAGGAGATAATTTTATTAATTTAGTGTCAGTGGTAGATAAATTGCGTATGCATGGAGCCGATGCCGTTGTGTTATTTAACCGTTTTTATCGTCCCGATATTGATATAAATAAAAAAAGTTTTGTTTCTTCTCCAATATTTAGTAATCCCGGAGATATGCAAAATAGTTTGAGATGGGTAGCTATTGTTTCGGGTAAAATATCAAATATAGATATTTCAGCATCAAATGGTAACCATTCTTATTCTGATGTTATTAAACAATTATTAGCCGGAGCGTCAGCTGTTCAGTTATGTTCTACGGTTTATGAAAATGGAGCTTCTGTAATAAATGAAATATTAGATGGTATAAAGAATTGGATGAATGAAAATAATTATTCTCGGATAAATGATTTTAGAGGTGTTATGAACTATAAAAATATACCTGATTCAGGATTATATGAAAGAGCTCAATTTATGAAATATTTTTCATCACATAAGTGAAAAAAATAATTTTTTTGGAAAAAAATATTTGAGTTTTAAAAATAATTCTTACTTTTAACACGTCAAATTTTAAAAATATAGTATTTTTATTTTATTCGCGTATGTTTATTTTGTTGATTTACAGATAAATATGTATATGATTTTTTTATTTTGACTTATAAATATGAACTTACTAAATATTATTAAACTATTAAAATAATTGAAATGAAAAAGATTTATAATCAAATTTTGAAAAGTATTATTTCTTTTACATTACTTGCTCTGGTTTTTTATTCTTGTGCCGGAGATGGAAGTAAAAAAACAAAGTCAGAGCAAGATGATATCATTAATGAAACACAAAAGGAAGTGGATCCTAAAGTTATGGAAAGTTTTAATAAAACTAAATTAATTTTTTATTCATTACCATCTCCACTTGAAACAGCCATGCTTATTAAACGTACCGGTTCTCGTTTTGATGCGGAAATTTTAAATCCGCCTAATAAAGCAACAAAGTATAATACTAATTTTAAGAAAGCTTTAAACCTTGGAGTGTATAGTGCAGATTTGAGTTATTCCGGAATGTTTGACCAAACTCAAGTTACCATACAATATATGGCCAGCTCAAAAATATTGGCAAAAGGTTTAGGTATTACAGACATTATTAATGAAGAGGTTATAAAGAAAATAGAAGATAATAAGGATAATAGAGAGGCTGTAATGAACATTATATCCGAAACTTTTATGTCCTCTAATGCTTATTTAAAAGAAAATGACAGAGTAGCTTTGTCTGTTATGGTTTTAGTAGGAGGTTGGGTTGAAGGTTTATATTTAGCAACTAATTTAACTAAAGGAGTTATTGATAATAATAAACAATTGGTAGATAGAATTATTTATCAAAAATTATCATTAATGACTGTTATTAGTTTGTTGGAATCATATCCTGATAATGAGGATTTGCAGAATTTAACTTTAGATATGTACCAGCTTAAATCTATTTTTGATAAAGTTAAAATTGTAAATACTACAGAGGTTGAAGCAAACACTAATGCTGAAAAGAAAATAACTACTATAAAATCAGAATCGGAAACATTTATGACCCAGGAAACATTTAGTGAACTTGTTAAGAAAGTTAAAGAAATTAGAGATACCTTTACTGCATATTAATTGTTTTTACTTAATTTAAATATGAGAAATTATAAAAGAGTATTGGTATTTATTTTTATTTTATCTTTAACAAGTGTATGCTATGTTGAAGCTCAGTGTTATAGTTTTGCTAAAAATGTAGTTAAAAGTAAATTAGGAGACTTTATACATGATGGAAACTATAATGCAACTATGCTTGGAGTAGGAGATGTAGCTCAGTTGGAAAAGATGTTTTTTGAAGGTCAAAAATATCGTATAGTTATTAGTAAAGTAGCAGGCTTGCCTCCTTTAAGATTAAAAGTTAAAAATAGGAAAGGTAAAATTCTTTATGATAATGCAGAGTTTGATTATGCTGAAGTTTGGGATTTTACATCTGTAAAAAGTGATGTAGTTAATATATTTCTTGAACTTGAAGATAAAGGTGACCCGAACCTCAAAAATGTAAGAGGTTGTGTTGCTATTTTATTTGGAATTGAAAATATTAAAAAGAAAAAAAATAAAAAACGAAAGTAATTTTAGTTTTGTTTATAAATGAAATTTAACCCGTATTGTATGTTAGGTTTTTCTAATATATGGTACGGGTTTAATGTGTAATGTGGGTTATTTATTTATAGATTTAATTCCACTAGCATCTGAAAGTTTATAAAAAGCAATACTTTTTTTTAGCATAAAAACCTGAGGCTTTTAGCCGTTAGCCTCTGGCTTTTAGTAATTTATTTTCGGTAATTATATTGTTTTTGTATAATAAATTTATCAAACTTAAAAACTTTAAATCTGTAAGATTTACAAAAACCAAGGGCTAAAAGCCAATAGCTAATGGCTTAATAATAAGCAAATAACAGATAACTAAAATCATCAAATAATATTTATTATAAAAACTTTCGGACGCTAGTGATTTAATTCAAATTATACTTTAGAACTTAGTAATGAGTATTTTAAAAATATAAAACCGGAGTTACAGTTAATAATTCGAAATAAGCATGCCTTTATAACTAAGGTTAATAGTGGGAATTAGTGTAATTATTTATTAAAAAATAAGGTAAATGACTATATTATGATTAAATAATAATTATATTTGTATTCTGAATTAGTCTAGTTTATAATTTTGTCTTTTATCATATCTTTAGATAATTGTTAATTATTGAAATGGTTTAAAAGATTATTATAAAAAAATAGCTCTTAGAGAGCGTTATATAAATTACGAATATAATGAAAATAACACGTAGGAAACCGGATTGGTTAAAAATTCAACTTCCCAAAACTGAAGAATATCGTTGGATGAATGATACTATACGTGATCATAAGCTGCATACAATTTGTACAGATGGTAAGTGTCCCAATGCAGCGGAATGTTGGAAAGCCGGAACTGCTACTTTTATGATACTTGGCGATATTTGTACAAGAGCCTGTAAATTCTGTAATGTAAAAACGGGCAAACCTCTTTTGGTTGATTTGAAAGAACCGCTACGAATTGCTCGTTCAATAAAAATTATGAAATTGAAGCATGCTGTTATAACTTCTGTTGACCGTGATGATTTGGAAGACGGAGGTGCAAATATCTGGAAAAATACAATCCTTAAAGTAAAACAATTAAATCCGGGAATAACTCAAGAGGTTTTAGTGCCTGATTTTAAAGGTAATACCGATTTGTTGCAAGTTGTAATTGATGCAGAACCCGAAGTTATTTCCCATAATTTGGAAACTGTAGAAAGAATTACTCCTTTGGTTCGAAGTAAAGCTAAATATCATACCAGTTTAAAGGTATTAAAGTATATTGCAGAATCCGGGATAGTTGCTAAAACCGGTATTATGGTAGGATTGGGAGAAACTTTTGATGAAGTAGTGCAAACAATGCAAGATGCTTATGCTGTAGGTGTTGAAGTATTTACAATAGGGCAGTATTTACAACCTACTCAAAAACATTATCCTGTAAAAGAATATGTTACTCCCGAAATATTTAAAAAGTATAAAGAAGAAGGGTTACGAATTGGATTTCGTCATGTGGAAAGTAGCCCAATGGTTAGATCTTCGTATCATGCATATAAACATGTTCGAAAAATAGAAAAAAAATTAGTTGAATTATAATGTTATTACTTTAAAAAAAGATGATATTTAAAGATTTAGGATTAATAGAATATAAGGAAGCTTGGGATTTTCAAGAGAACTTGTTTAATGATGCTGTAAGTAAAAAAAGTTATAATAGAAAATATACTGATTCACAGAAAAAAATAGAAAATACTCTTATTTTTTGTGAGCATCCTCATGTTTATACCTTAGGAAAAAGCGGAGTACAAAATAATCTATTAATAAATGATGATTTCCTAAAAAAAATAAATGCTAAGTTTTATAAAAGCAATAGAGGAGGAGATATTACATATCACGGACCGGGGCAAATAGTAGGTTATCCTATATTCGATTTGGAGTATTATGGATTGTCGGTGAAATCATATATTTATAAGCTTGAGGAAGCTATAATAAATACAATTTCTCAATATGGTATAAAAGGAGATAGATTAGAGGGAGCAACCGGAGTATGGTTAGATAAAGATGTGCAAGGGAAAACTCGTAAAATATGTGCTATTGGAGTAAAGGCAAGTAGATATGTCAGTATGCATGGATTTGCTCTTAATGTAAATACTGACCTTAATTATTTTAACTATATAAATCCTTGCGGTTTTGTTGACAAGGGTGTTACTTCTATGAAAAAAGAATTAAATAGAGAAATAGATTTTGAGGAGGTGAAAAGTAAATTAAAAAATGAAATATTTAATTTGTTTAAAAAAATATAGATGTTTAATTTTTATATAATGTATTATATAACATTGTATTAATAATAAAATAATATATTTATCTTTTTGATAAGTAAAAAAAAAGAGTAATAATAATTTTGAAAATTAAAATGTTTTAAAGATTTTTACCTTGTTATAAGGGATTTATTAAAGTTATGGGAAAAAGATGGCAAGTTAAAGAATGTAAGGAAGAAAATATAGTTGTTTCATTAGCTAAGGAGCTTAAAGTTAGTGAAATAATTTCTACACTTTTAGTTCAGCGTGGTGTTAAAACTTACGAAGAAGCTCGTAGTTTTTTTAATCCTGACTTTAAAAATACTCCCAATCCTTTTTTAATGCGAGATATGGAAAGGGCTGTTGAACGAATGGCTCAAGCTATAGATAATTCCGAAAAAATATTTGTTTATGGCGATTATGATGTTGATGGAACCACATCGGTAGCTTTAGTTTATTCCGTTTTAAAAAAGTATACGAATAATATAGATTATTATATACCTGATAGATATGCCGAAGGTTATGGTATTTCTATTAAAGGTATTGATTATATGAAAGAACAAGGAGCAAAATTAGTTATTGCTTTAGATTGTGGAATAAAAGCCGTTGATAAAATAGAATATGCTAAAAAAATAGATGTTGATTTTATTATATGCGACCATCATACGCCCGGTGATAAAATTCCTGATGCTGTAGCTTGTCTCGATCCTAAACGTTCCGATTGTAAATATCCATATAAACATTTATCGGGTTGTGGGGTAGGATATAAATTTTTATTTGCTTTTTTTGCTTATTATGAATTAGATCAAAGATTGTTGTATGATTATTTAGATTTGGTGGCTGTTAGTATAGCTTCCGATATAGTTCCAATAACAGGCGAAAATAGAACTCTGGCTTACAAAGGATTGCAAAAACTTAATGAAAATCCTATTATAGGTTTAAAGCATATAATGAAAGTGGCTAAAGTTAAAGAATCCGAAGTTTTATCAATATCGGATATAGTTTTTCGTATAGGTCCCAGAATTAATGCTGCCGGACGAATTGATTCCGCAAAAACAGCTGTTAAATTAATGGTAGCTAATGATGAGAAATTAGCTAAAGATTTTAGCTTATTGATAAATAAGCATAATAGTGAACGTAAAGATTTTGATAGAGACATAACTCAGCAAGCATTAGATATGATTGCAAATGATGAGGAATTATTGAAACGAAAATCTACTGTGGTTTTCGACCCTTCTTGGCATAAAGGAGTTATAGGTATTGTAGCTTCACGACTTACCGAAGTTTATTATCGACCAACCGTAGTGCTTACCGAATCAAATGGATTTGCAACAGGCTCGGCTCGTTCTGTTGATGGATTTGATTTATATAGTGCTATAGAATCCTGTAGCCATCTTTTAGAGAGTTTCGGAGGACATATGTATGCGGCGGGGTTAACCATGAAACTCGAAAATATTGATAAGTTTATAAATTGTTTTGAAGAATATGTAATTAAAAATATTACCGAAGAACAGTTAACGCCTCAAATAAATATTGATGCCGTTATTCAATTACAAAATATTACTCCAAAATTTTACAGAATATTAAAGAGATTTGAACCTCATGGTCCCGGAAATATGCATCCTGTTTTTGCGAGTCGTCGTGTGCTTGATTGTGGCAGTAAAGTAATAGGGAAAGCAGGTGACCATTTAAAATTAATTGTTACCGAAGAAAAATCGGGAATAATACATCAGGGAGTCGCTTTTGGAATGGGACATTTACTTCCTGAAATCAAAAAAAATTATCCGTTTGATATTTGTTATACAATTAGTGAAAACGATTTTTATAATCCTCCTATATTACAATTAATGATAAAGGATATTAAATTTCCGTATGTTAATGAAATGATATAAATTTAAAGTCTTAAATTAATTAATAATTAAGATTTTATGAGATAATTTGAGAATGTAATTAATATTCTTTGAGGTCTTTGCAGTTAAACGCTAAAGGCTAAACACTAAAAACTATAAACAAAGACAAATGAAATTTGAAGATTATTCAATAGTAAAAGAAATAAAAAATAATTTAAATAAATTGGGTTATCGTCGACCTACCGATATACAATTTAAATCTATTCCTCCTATATTAAAAGGTGAGGATGTGTTGGCTATTGCTCAAACCGGAACAGGAAAAACAGCTGCATTTGCAATACCTATTATTAATCGTTTGCATATTGCAAAAGTAAAAGGACGTGCATTCGGTATTAAATGTTTAGTGATGGTTCCTACTCGTGAATTGGCAATTCAAATTTCGGATGTGTTTCATCAATTAACTAAAAATACACGAGTAAAAAGCTTTTGTGTGTATGGTGGAGTTGAAGAAGACAGTCAGATAGCTCGATTAGAGAAAGGTATAGATATATTAATAGCTACTCCGGGACGAATGTTTGATTTGGCCTCGCGTAAGTTTATTAAACTTCATAAAGTGGAAACTTTGGTTTTAGATGAAGCTGACCATATGCTCGACTTAGGTTTTATTAAAGATATTAGAGATGTTATGAGGTATCTGCCTAAAAATAAGCAAACTTTGTTTTTCTCGGCAACAATTAACGAAACCATAAAAAAAATAGCATATTCTTTGGTTCGTAATGCAATAAGGATACAGATATCGCCTAAAGACCCTGTAGCCCGAAATATAAATCATTCGGTTGCTTATGTTGAAATGGATGATAAACGCTTTTTCCTTGAGCGATTGATAAAAGAAAATCCCGAATGTAAAATACTTGTGTTTGTTCGAACAAAAGTAAGAGCCGAACGTGTAATGAAAGCTATGCAACGTGTAGGAATAAATGCCGAAACTATTCATGGTGATAAAACTCAGGAACAACGAAATAAGGTTATGGGACTTTTCCGTAAAGGAGAAATTAAAATACTTATAGCTACCGACGTTAGTGCCCGAGGAATAGATATTCCTAACGTGGAATATGTTGTGAATTATGATTTGCCCGAGCAAACCGAAAATTATGTTCATAGGGTAGGGCGAACAGGAAGAGGTAAAAATAAAGGTATTGCAGTTTCGTTTTGTAGTAAAGAAGAAATGTCTTTGTTAGAAGAAATACAACTGTTTTTAGGTAAAGATATTAAAGAGTTGGTTATTGATAAGGAAGATTATAATGATACTATAGATTTTTCGGAAGAAAATAAACACGATTGGAGAAAATTATTAGAGGAAGAATAATGAATTCATTTAAACTTTTTAGTAATTTTTTTTATATGGTTTAAATATTGGTTTTTGGCTGTTAGCCTTTGGCTTTTAGTGATTTATATTCGGTAATTATATTGTTTTTGTATAATAAAATTATTAGACTTAAAAACTTTAAATCTGTAAGATTTATAAAAACTAAGGGCTAAAAGCCAATAGCTAAGGGCTTAAAAGGTTAATAGCTATAAAATATTAAAAATTAGAAGACTAAAAGTCTAAGTTTGTAAATAAAAAGTTTAAATTACTTCAATTTTTAAATAAATATAAATAAAAAAATGAAAAAAACATTATTAACATTATTAGTTGTCTTAATGCTTCCTGTAGCACAGGCACAAAAATTAAAAGAATGGCAGGATCCCACTGTTTTTAATATTAACAGACTTTATCCACATGTCGATTTTATAGGATATACCAATTTTAGAGATGCTTGGAATAATAATCCTGAATTGTCGAAATATTTTAAATCGTTAAACGGAACATGGAAATTTAATATTGTAAAAAATCCCGAAGAACGTCCTGTTGATTTTTTTAATGTAAACTACGATGACAGTAATTGGCAAGATATAGTCGTTCCCGGGAATTGGGAGTGTCAAGGTTTTGATATACCTATATATGTTAATACAACTTATCCGTTTTGGGATATAGTAAAAAAACACCCAACACCTCCGGAAATACCTGAAGGATATAATCCTGTAGGAAGTTATCGTTGTTCGTTTGAAATTTCTGAAAATTGGTTGTCTCATGATGTTATATTGCATTTTGGAGCTGTTAAATCTGCTTTTTATCTTTGGATTAACGGAAAAAAAGTAGGATATAGCGAAGGTTCTAAAACTCCTGCAGAGTTCGATATAACTAAATATATACATAAAGGTAAAAATACTTTAGCAATGGAGGTATATCGCTGGAGTACCGGTAGTTATTTGGAGTGTCAGGATTTTTGGCGTATAAGCGGAATTGAACGTGATGTGTATTTAAATGCTGTTCCTAAATTACATATAAATGACTTTTTTGTTAAAGCCGGATTAGATAATTCTTATACTAATGGAATATTTGATTTAAATGTGAAAATTAAAAATAATAACGATAAAAGTATTGAAAAATATACTTTGAGTGCTCAGATTTTTACAATGGATAAATCAAAGCAAATAGCTTCTTTGGAAAGTAAAGTATCGGTAAATGCACAAAGCACAGTTGATGTTAAATTCAATAAAGAAATTAACAATCCTTTGAAATGGACTGCTGAAACCCCGAATTTATATAAACTTATTATTACTCTTAAAAATAATAAAGGAAATATTGTTGAAGCTGTTTCTCAGAATATAGGTTTTAGAACTGTTGAAGTGAAAAACGGACAATTCCTTGTTAATGGTAAAGCCGTTTATATTAAGGGTGTTGATCGTCATGAACACGACCCTGATAATGGTCATGTTATTAGCAAAGAATCAATGCTTCAAGATATTAAGATAATGAAAGAAAATAACATTAACACAGTTAGAACTTCACATTATCCTAATGACCCTTATTTTTATGATATATGTGATATCTACGGAATGTATGTTATAGATGAGGCTAATATAGAGTCGCATGGAATGGGATACGGAAAAGAAAGTTTAGCTAAAGACCCTACATGGGGACCTATGCACCTTGATAGAACTAAACGTATGTTTGAACGAGATAAAAATCATCCTTGTATTATTACTTGGTCGTTAGGAAACGAAGCAGGAAACGGAGTAAACTTTGAAAATACATATAAGTGGATGAAAGAAAATGATAATACTCGCCCTGTGCAATACGAAAGAGCTGAATTAGGTTCAAATACCGATATATACTGTCCTATGTACGAGAGTATTCAGAAATCAATTGATTATGCTAAGACAAATCCTAAGCGCCCTCTTATTCAGTGCGAGTATGCTCATGCTATGGGTAATAGTTGTGGTGGATTACAAGACTATTGGGATGCAATAGAGGCTTATCCTGCATTGCAAGGTGGTTGTATTTGGGATTGGGTAGACCAGGGTTTACGCCGAGTTGATAAGAAAGGTAGAGAATATTTTGCTTATGGCGGCGATTATGGTAAAAACATGCCAAGTGATAAT
>PDWI01009933.1_pt1 | contig 10780 bp, 9 predicted proteins | sample 1430891 | NCBI WGS metagenome assembly PDWI01 (sample SAMN01162508, study PRJNA174530) | Oral metagenome, whole genome shotgun sequencing project. | biome: Marine environment; feature: Marine mammal; material: Swab sample of the gingival sulcus; isolation source: swab sample of gingival sulcus... | reverse complement strand
GATGATTTTTCCTTCGGCATGACGATTTCCCCGGGGATATTGGATGATGGATACCACCACCCGGTCCCCATCCCCAGCCCCGTGGAGATGTCTTTTGTCCACAAAGATATCCTCTCCTATTTCCTTATTATGAGGCCAAACGAAGCCGAAAGACTCCTGTTTTTCCAAAGTCCCGGCCAATTCCTTGACTCCATGGCGGAGAATCCGAACCACATTGCCCGACCACCGCTGTGCGGTCAAGCGGGTCTTGGGCACAGCCACTTCCACCAAATCCCCGGACATGGATCCACCCATCCGGTCCGCCGGCACAAAGATATCCTTGTCTTCCTGCAAAACAAAACCGAATCCCTTGGGGTGCTTTTTCATGATTCCCGTAAAAATTTTCTTGGGAACGGATCTTTTTTTCTTTCGAACTCCCTTATTTTTTCCAACATTTCTCTTTTTCTTTTTTTTCATAGTTTCCTTTCTTTTTTCCGGTTTCCATAACCCTTTTTTTCCTTCGGGCCAACCGGCCTTAAAATGAATAAAACTGGCAAACTTACGCTTGCCAGTTTTTTTATTCATAAAATCTTCATTAAACTAGATTAATCCACCGATTGCAACAAAGAGCGGAGCAAATACCAAAGAAACAATGGTCATCAACTTGATTAAAATGTTGATGGACGGTCCGGAGGTATCCTTGAAGGGGTCACCCACCGTATCTCCGACCACCGTAGCTTTATGGACATCACTGCCCTTGCCGCCAAAGTGACCTTCTTCTACATATTTCTTAGCATTATCCCATGCTCCACCGGCATTGGCCATCATAATAGCCAGCAACACACCGGAGGAAAGAGCACCGGCCAACATTCCACCCAAAGCGGCAGGACCTAAAATAATTCCTACCAAGAGAGGGGCTACAATGGCCAATAATCCCGGCGCCAACATTTCCTTCAATGCGGCTGCCGTGGAAATATCCACGCAACGGGCATAGTCGGGCTTGGATGTTCCTTCCATAATGCCCTTATCTTCTTTAAACTGACGACGTACTTCCTCAATCATTTGATTGGCTGCCTTACCCACGGAGTTCATGGTCATGGCAGAGAACAGGAAGGGTAACATGGCACCGATAAACAATCCTACGATAACCATGGGTTCCAGTAAACTAATCACTTCCAATTCGGTTACCGTAGCAAAAGCGGCAAAGAGGGCCAAAGCGGTTAACGCAGCGGAACCGATAGCAAACCCCTTACCGATAGCCGCGGTGGTATTTCCCACTGCATCCAACTTATCGGTAATTTCGCGAACTTCCTTGGGCAGTTCACTCATTTCCGCAATACCTCCGGCATTATCGGAAACAGGACCATAGGCGTCTACCGCCACGGTCATTCCCGTAGTGGACAGCATACCCACAGCAGCCAATGCGATACCGTAGAGTCCGGCAAAATGGTAAGCTGCATAGATACCTACTGCAATGCATAAAATCGGCCAAACCGTGGATTGCATTCCCACGCCCATTCCACTGATGATGGTGGTCGCCGATCCCGTTTGGGATTGCTCGGCAATTTTCTTTACCGATTTATAGTCACCGGAAGTATAGATTTCCGTCAACTTACCGATGGCAATGCCCACGATAAGTCCGGCAATAATGGCAATGGCGTAGTCATAACTACCCAGCATTTGTTTGCTCAATACGATGGAAGCGATGATAACGATCACACCGCTGATATAGGTGCCCGCATTTAAGGCGTTGGCCGGATTTCCTCCGTCCTTTCCTCGCACCAACAGAATTCCGATTACCGAAGCCAAAATACCGATGGCCGCTAAAATCAACGGGAACAAAGCTGCGGTTTCTTGGGAAAAAGCGCTTCCTGTTGCGGCTACAGCAGCAAGGGTGATGGCGGAAATAATGGATCCCACATAGGACTCAAAAAGGTCGGATCCCATACCGGCAACGTCCCCCACATTATCCCCTACATTATCAGCGATAACCGCCGGGTTTCTCGGATCATCTTCGGGAATGCCGGCTTCTACTTTACCGACCAAGTCGGCACCCACGTCAGCAGCTTTGGTATAGATACCCCCACCGACACGGCCGAACAAGGCCATGGAAGAAGCTCCCAGTCCAAAGCCGGTGATACATTCTACCACCGTTGCCAGATCCAAAACGTAAAAAATCACACCCAGACCCAACAAGCCCAAACCGGTCACGGATAAGCCCATTACGGCACCGGAACGGAAGGCCACCTTTAAGGCTCGACTCATTCCACCGGATTTAGCAGCTTCGGCAGTTCTCACATTTCCCTTGGTTGCCACACGCATCCCAAAGAATCCGGCCAACACCGATAACAAAGCGCCCAATAAGTATAAAACGGCGGTTATCCATGAGATGGCCACACCGATTAGAATAAATAAAACGATGATGACGATAACCATGGTTCGGTACTCTCTTCGCAGGAATGCCATGGCTCCTTCTGAAATATATCCTGCAATCTCCTTCATCTTTCCTGTTCCTGCGTCCACCTTGCCAATCCAAGCACTCAGGCTAAACGCCACAATCAGTGCGAGAATGGCCGCCAATGGAGCGACAAGTCCTAGTGTGTTCATTATTTCTTAACCTCCTAATAACTCCGAAAACAAACTAAATATCTATGAAGAGGCGTCACAAGACACCTCTTATAAATAAACCTATATGGGATTTCCTTCCATGACTCCTAGCCCCTGGCTTCAATGGTTACGATAACCAATGATAACAGGATAAACAAAATCGCCGCCACAGTAGAAATACGACTCAGCAATGCTTCGTAACCTTGGGCCCTCTTTTTTCCAAAGAGCTGCTCCGCACCGCCGCCGATGGATCCGGAAAGTCCGGAACTGTTGCTGGTCTGCAACAAAATACTTCCGATTAAAATCAAACTGGCAATCGCAAGTATGACCATAAGGACAATCATATCCTTACCTCCTCTTTCTTTTATCTGGCTTAGGCCATTGCACTATAGCTATTAGATGATAGCACAAGGCCTATATTGAATCAAGCTATTTTTATCCGCTAACCGTGTTTGTACCCTTTTTCTCCGGGATAAACACCGTTTTCCCCTAAAATTTCTTCCAAACGGAGCAATTGGTTGTATTTGGCAATCCGTTCGCTTCGGGAAAGGGAGCCGGTTTTAATTTGGCCCACATTGAGAGCCACAGCCAAATCGGCAATGGTCACATCTTCGGTCTCCCCGCTTCGATGAGATACCACAGCAGTGTAACCGGCCCTTTTGGCCATTTCGATGGCATCAAAGGTTTCGGTCAGGGTTCCGATCTGATTGACTTTAATCAGAATGGAATTGGCAATACCTCGGTCGATGCCCTCTTGTAACCGTTGGGTGTTGGTTACAAAGAGATCATCTCCCACCAGTTGAATTTTACCGCCCAATTGACGGGTCATCTTTTCCCAACCATCCCAATCGTCTTCGGCAAAGCCGTCCTCAATGGACACGATGGGGTATTTTTCACAGAGCATTTCGTAATATTCCACCAACTCTTGAGCCGTCTTTCTTTGATCCTCGCCCTTTAGGTAGTAGGTCTTGGTTTCCGCTTCATAGAACTCGGAGGCGGCGGCATCCAATGCCAAAACCACATCCTTTCCCGGTTGATATCCGGCCGCTTCAATGCCTTGGATGATCACCTTCAACGCCTCTTCATTGGAGGTCAAGTTCGGGGCAAATCCCCCCTCATCACCTACCGCGGTATTGAGTTTCTTTTCCTTTAATACCTTTTTCAGGTTATGGAACACCTCTGCACCCATGCGGAGGGCTTCTTTAAAGGTCTTGGCGCCTGCAGGCATAATCAAAAATTCCTGAATATCCACCGTATTATCTGCGTGGGCTCCGCCGTTGATTACATTCATCATGGGCACAGGAAGAGTCTTTGCATTGGTCCCTCCCAGGTACTGAAACAGGGGCAATCCCAAGGATTCCGCTGCCGCTCGCGCCACCGCCATGGAGGTCCCTAAAATTGCATTGGCACCCAATTTGCCCTTGTTCTTGGTTCCATCGGCTTCTGTCAACAGTCGATCGATTTCCGGTTGATCAAAGGGGTCTTCCCCTTCCAAGATCGATGCAATTTCCTCATTGACATTGGCCACGGCTTTTTGAACTCCTTTGCCCAGATATCGAGATGCATCCTGATCTCTTAATTCTACCGCCTCATGAACGCCGGTAGAAGCCCCGGAGGGCACGATGGCTCTGCCCAAACTGCCGTCACTCAAGGCGACTTCCACTTCCACCGTGGGGTTTCCTCTGGAATCTAACACTTCTCTTGCCAAAATATCTTCAATATAAATCATAGCGTCCTCCTAAAAATCAATGATTTCCATCAGCGAATCGGCTTCCAGGCTTGCACCTCCCACCAGACCGCCGTCAACTTCTTCTCCGTTCATAATAGCCGTGGCATTATCCGGTTTCATACTTCCACCATATTGGATGATGACCTGATCGGCTACTTCTTCATCGTATTGTTTTGCCAGTTGTTTTCTCACCCAACCGCACATGCGATTGGCTTCTTCGGGAGTAGCGGTTTTACCCGTCCCGATGGCCCAAATGGGTTCATAAGCAATGACCATGGACTCTACCCGATCGGCGGACATCCCCGCCAAGTCTTTTTCCAACTGTTCCGCCACCACGGCCTCTTCCCTGCCGGCTTCCCGTTGTTGTAAATTTTCTCCCACGCAGAGAATAGGGGTAATGGAAGAGGAAGACAACCGCTGTAGCTTTTTGTTGATGACTTCATCGGTATCTCCAAAGTAAGCTCGTCGCTCAGAATGGCCCACAATACAATAATCCACACCGATTTGTTCCAGCATGGGTACGGAAATTTCTCCGGTAAAGGCACCCTTATCCTGATAATGGACATTTTGAGCACCCACACCGATGCCGGTTCCTTCAAAGGCCTTCTTTAAATAAGAAAGGTAGATATAGGGCGCACAGATGGCGGTTTTTACATCGGTATCCCGGTATTTTTCTTTTAACTTTTCGGCAAAGGCTTCCACCTGGCCTTGGCTCAGGTTCATCTTCCAGTTGCCGGCAATCAATGGTATACGCATTATTCTTTTTCCTCCAATACTTCAATTCCCGGAAGGTCTTTACCCTCTAAAAATTCCAAACTGGCTCCACCTCCCGTGGAAATATGGGTCATTTCGTCGGCCATCCGGAATTTTTCTACAGCAGCGGCGGAATCCCCGCCTCCTACGATGGTAATGCCCTTGCTTTGTGCCATGGCTCGGGCCACTTCTCGGGTACCCCTTTCGAAATGACTCATTTCAAAGACGCCCATGGGGCCATTCCAAACGATGGTTTTGGCTTGGCCAATTTCACGGGCAAAGAGCTTGACCGTTTCCGGTCCGATATCCAGGCCCATTTCCTCTTTCTTGATTTCACCTTCGCCGCGAATCACCGTGTCCACCTCATTGGAAAAGGCGGTGGCACAAACCGTATCCACCGGAAGCAACATCTTCACGCCCTTTTCTTCGGCTTCGCCGATCAATGCCTTGGCCAGAGAAAGATTTTCCTCATCCAAAAGAGAGGCACCCACTTCTTGACCCATGGCCCTCATAAAGGTATAGGCCATGCCCCCACCGATGAGAAGTCCATCTACCTTTTGCAGCAAATTTCGAATCACGGAAATCTTGTCAGCCACTTTGGCTCCGCCCAGGATGGCCAACAGGGGTCTTTGGGGGTCTTCAATCCCCCGGCCCAGATACTGAATTTCCTTTTCAATGAGTAAGCCGGATACCGCGGGCAAATATTGGGCTACACCCGCAGTGGAGCAGTGAGCTCGATGGGCCGTCCCGAAGGCATCATTGACAAAAATATCGGCCAATTGACTTAACTCTTGGCTGAAGGATTCCCGATTTTTGGTCTCCTCTTCTCGAAATCGGGTGTTTTCCAGTAAGGCGATTTGGCCGGGGGCCAAAGCTTTCACCTTTTCAAGAATTCCTTCGTCAACCACTCGATCACTTTGAAGAAAAGAAACTTCTTCTTTTAATAATTGAGAGAGCCTTTCAGCCACCGGTGCCAGGGTATATTCCCGATTAGGTTTGCCCTTGGGTCTGCCCAAATGGGAAAGAATAACAATGGCCGCTCCCTGTTTTTTTAATCCTTGGATGGTAGGTAGCGCACTGACGATTCGCTTGTCGTCGGTGATGGAACCTTCTTCCATGGGCACATTGAAATCACAACGAAGAAGGACGGTTTTTCCCTCAACGGAAATATCGGCAATGGTTTTTTTCATGATTTTTCTCCTACGCTTCCTATTGGTGATCCACCTTTTCCATATGTTTAGCCAGCATTAAAATCTTACTGGAATAACCATACTCATTATCATAAAAAGAGATGAATTTAAACATGCGCTCATTCAATTGGAACCCTTCTCTGGCATCGAAGATGGAGGTACAGGGATCGCCGATAAAGTCGCTGGATACCACTTCATCATCCACATATTCTAAAATGCCTTCCATGGTCGATTCGGAAGCTTCTTTGATTTTACGACAAACCTCTTCATAAGTAGCCGGTTTTTTCAAGCGAACATTCAAGTCCACCAGGGAAACATCGGCAACGGGAATTCGATAAGAGATTCCGGTCATCTTTCCTACCAAGGTGGGAATAACCAAACCTACCGCCTTAGCCGCTCCGGTGGTGGAGGGAATGATGTTGCCAAAGGAGCTTCTTCCCGTTCTCCAGTCCTTCATGGATCGGGCATCAACAACCTTTTGTTTAGCTGTAGCCGCATGAATGGTGGACATCAAGCCTTCCTCAATCCCCCAATTGTCTTCCAAGACCTTGGCCAAGGGAGCCAGACAGTTGGTGGTGCAGGACGCATTGGAGACAACCTGTTGATCCTTGGTGTACAGTTCATGGTTAACCCCCATAACATAGGTGGGCGTTTCCTTATCCTTGGCGGGCGCGGTAATGATGACTTTTTTTGCACCGGCTTTAATATGAGCCAAGGCTTTATCCGTGGTTACATAAGCCCCGGTTCCTTCCACGATGTATTCGGCACCACAGGACTTCCAGGGAATATTGGCCGCTTCGGTTTCACTGAATACGGGTACTTTTTTTCCGTTGATCACCAAGCCCTTGTCATAGACATCCAGAGGCTTTGGAAAACGACCAAAAATACTGTCATAGCGAAGCATATACTCCATATACTTCAAATCTGCATTTCGAACATTAATCCCCTTGATTTCAATATTGGGATCCTCCATGGCCACGCGGATGACCACTCTGCTAATTCTTCCAAAACCGCTAATTCCAATTTTTACTGCCATTTTTTCCTCCTTTTTGTGTATGACAATGTGCTCTACTAATATCTTTTTCTCTTCGTAGAAGAGGGAATACCCATTTCATCCCGATACTTGGCGACGGTTCTTCGGGAAATTTCAATTCCCTTTTGCTGCAGTAAACCGACAATTTTTTCATCACTTCGGGGTTTTTTCTTGTTTTCCTGCTCCACCATTTCCTTAATATAACTTTTGATTCCCGCAGAGGCAATGGTTTCTCCCTGAGCCTTTTCCACACCGGCGGAAAAAAAGTACTTGAGTTCAAAGACCCCTCGAGGGCATTGCATATATTTTCCGTTAACCGATCGACTTACCGTAGACTCATGGATGGCCAATTCGTCAGCCACCTGCTTTAAGGTAAGGCTTTTAAGATGTTTTTCCCCCCGCTCAAAAAAATCCCGTTGGCAACGGAGAATTTCTTCTACCACACCCACGATGGTTTGCTTTCGTTGTTCAATGCTCTTGAGCAACCAGGTGGCCGCCTGGAGACGCTCTTCCAAGTAATTATTCAGTTCTCGATCTTCTCCCTTGGTTTCGGCCAACACCTTCCGATAGTAGCTGCTTACCATTAATTTGGGGATATTGGTCTCGTTGACCGTGGCAACGTATTTCCCCGAAATTTTTTCCACAATTACGTCGGGGACAATGTAATTGACATCTTCCTTGGCGGAAAACCGCCCACCCGGACGGGGATCCAAGGTACGAATCACATCCCGCATATGCTGAACCTGTCCGACAGAGAGATCCATGGCTTTGGCAATCTGATTTAATCGATTTTCGGCTAAATCTTCCAAATGGTTTTTTAAAAGCTCATCATAAGAGGAAGAGTACATCTTCTTTTGCTTTAATTGCATCAGCAAGGACTCTTCCAAATTACGGGCGGCAATGCCCACGGGATCAAAGGTCTGGATTACCTTCAATACCTTTTCCACCTTTTCCTCCGGTTCCTCCAAAACACGAGCAATATCTTGTTTCTCCAGAGTCAAATAACCGCTTTCATCCAAGCTGTCGATGATGTATCTTCCGATTTTACGACATTGGGTATTGGGGGTGACAAATTGGAGTTGGAAAGCCAAGTGTTCGGAGAGGGTGACCTGCTCCGGTTTGCCCAGTTGTTCCAACGGCATCTCCTCTTGGTTATAGACACCCTGTTTCCTGGGCGCATAATCATAATCCGACTCCTTTAGATGCTCCTTCATGACCTCCAAAGGCAAGGTGTCCGTTGTTTTGTCATTTTTTTCCGGGGGTTCGGCCTCCAAAACCGGATTGTTAATCAACTGTTCTTCCACGTAACGTTCCAGCTCTTGACGGCTAAACTGCAAAATTTGGATTGCCTGAACCAATTCCGGTGTCATAACCAGACTTTGTCTTTGTTCAATTTTTAAATCATATCCTAATTGCATCCTACCCTCTTTCCACGATTATTATATCATAATCCAAAGCCTTTTCAACCGATTTCACCGGGAAAGAACCCTAGCGAAGCTTAGGAAAAGAAAGTTGACGAAGCGCCTCAAATAAGACGATATTCACTGCATTGGACAGGTTAAGGGAACGAAGTCGGGTTTCCTCGCTTAGGGGAATTCGAATGCTCCGCTCCCGGTTTTCTTCAATGAACCGGCGGGGGAGCCCCCGGGTCTCTTTGCCAAAAAGAATCATATCCTCATCTTTGTAGGGCACCTGATCGTAACGATGTTGTCCTTTGGTCGTGGCTAAATATTTCGTCTTATCCGGGTATTTTTCTAAAAATGCCTCTAAATGTTCATGGATTTCCAAGCGAACAAAGGGCCAGTAATCCAGTCCGGCCCGTCGGACTTGCTTATCGCTGACGGAAAAACCCAAAGGTTTCACCAGGTGAAGGACGGTTCCCGTGGCGGCACAGCTCCTGGCCACATTCCCCGTGTTTGGTGGGATTTCCGGCTCCACCAAGACCACATGTAATGCCATGGTATTTCTCCCCTCTGTTTTTTCAACGTCTTCATTATACATGTTTTTTTCTCCATGGAGTAGAGAAATCCCGGTATTTCTATGACTCGGTTTCCGGAAGGCATTCTGCCGAAAACTCCTTAACACCCTCTATGAATCCGGATATTTCCTTGGATTTTCAATCCTGAAAGGCGATTTTATCCCCCCGATGATGCCTTAGGTTTTTTTCTTTTCAACCTTTTCCTTTTGGTGTATAATTTATCCGTATGTAAAAGCAAAGGAGGACGCAATGAAAACAGTAAATATCGGCCTTTTGGGCCTGGGCAATATCGGTACCGGTACCTACAAGACCCTGGAAATGAATCGAAAACTCATTCAAGAGGATTCCCGGGTGGATTTAAAGATTACCAAGATTTTAGAACGAGATCAGGATCTGGATCGAGGAATTGAAGTCAAACCGGAACAATTCACCACCGATCCCCAAGAAATCTTCAAAGACCCGGATATCTCCATCGTCATCGAACTGTTGGGCGGAATGGAGCTCTCTACCCAACTGATGTTGGACGCCATGAATCACGGAAAACATGTGGTTACCGCCAATAAGGCTGCCGTTGCTGCCAATTATCATCTTCTCATGGAAACGGCAAAGAAAAACAATGTGGAATTGCTCTTTGAGGCCAGCGTAGGCGGTGGAATTCCCATTTTAAACGCCATTTCAACGGTACTCCGCGCCAATGAATTTGAAGAAATCCTAGGCATTTTAAACGGAACCACCAACTATATCATGACCCAAATGACCGAACACGGTTTAGCCTACGAAGACGTTTTAAAAACCGCCCAGGAAAAAGGTTTTGCCGAACCCGATCCCACCGCCGATGTGGAGGGCATCGACGTAGCCAATAAATTATCCCTGTTGATGGCCTTGGCCTTCAATGAATATGTGGCACCGGAAGAAATCCCCACCCGGGGAATCACCCAAGTGACCGGAGAAGACATTCAAAAGGCCCGAGATAAACACTGTAAAATCAAACTGGTTGCCCAAGCCACCAAAAAGAACGGACACCTGACCTACAGCGTCAAGCCCATGGAACTGGATGAAACCCATCCCCTCGCCTCCGTGAGTAACGAATTCAATGCCGTCTTTGTTCGAGGTAATGCCGTAGACGAATTGATGTTTTACGGAAAAGGCGCCGGTCCCCTGCCCACCGGAAGCGCGATTATGGGCGACGTATTGGAAATTGCAAAAAGAATTTAAGAGGAGACTACCCTATCATGTATCAACAGTGGAAAGATTTACTGGAAAACCAAACCCAAGAGACCTTCAAGGCATTCTGGAAAAAGTACAGCGATACGGAAATTCGTATTTACTCTCATATCTTGGATCAACCCGAAGAAAAATTTTCCGGTGTCATCAAGGATTTGATCGAGAAGTTCCAAGCAGACCCCAAACTCTTTTTTGGTTTTCTGGACGGAATCAACAGCAGCTTGAGAACTCCTTTGGAAATGGAATCCTTAGAAATGGATTCAGAAATCGACTTGGATATTGATTTT
>PDWI01009932.1_pt1 | contig 10780 bp, 5 predicted proteins | sample 1430891 | NCBI WGS metagenome assembly PDWI01 (sample SAMN01162508, study PRJNA174530) | Oral metagenome, whole genome shotgun sequencing project. | biome: Marine environment; feature: Marine mammal; material: Swab sample of the gingival sulcus; isolation source: swab sample of gingival sulcus... | reverse complement strand
AAAGGAGCTTGAAACAAATATCATTTTCTCAGACAAATTGAATTTCATTTATCTGTCAATGCCAAAGTTTAATAAAAGCATAGAAGAACTGGAAACTCGATTTGACAAGTGGCTGTATGTGATTAAAAATTTGCATAAACTTGACAGAGTACCTGAAAAATTGAAAGAAAGCATCTTCTTACAGCTTTTTGAAACAGCTGAAATTGCAAAATTTACACGGGAAGAGTATCAAAGTTACGAAGATAGTTTAAAATATTATCGAGATTTGAAAAACTCTTTGGAGACAGCAAAAGAGGAAGGTCGAATTGAAGGTCTCATTGAGGGAAAGATTGAAGGAAAAATTGAAGTTGCCAAAAACCTTTTAAAAGAAGGTGTCGCCGTTGCAGTAATTATGAGTGCAACAGGATTAACTGAAGAAGAAATTAATCGCATAAAAGAGTAATAGATATAACTCATAGAGGGACTTATGTATTATACCATAAGCGAAATCAGAGGCAAAAAAATCAAAGCTTGGTCAGGCAATTTTAGCAATCATACCTATATCGTTGATGTGAGCAGCTACAAAAGCGGTGTCTATATACTGAATACCATAACAGATAGAGGCAAGTAGAGAAGTGATAAATTTGTGGTAGAGTAGAAAAATAAAATTAAAAATAGGCTTATTCAGCCTAAATACCGGCGTGGAATACGGTAATTTTATAATAGAATTGGTATCATAACCTCGCTTTCGTCATTACAGAATACATCATAGGTATAAAATAAAGGCTGATAAACGTACCTAATAGTAATCCACCGATAACAACTACGGCAAGAGGTTTTTGTAGGTCTGCACCCATTCCTCCGATGAATAAAAAAGGAGATAATGCCAAAATTGTCGTTAATGATGTCATCAAAATGGGCTTTAAACGGTATTTACTGCCCAAAATAATGGATTCTTTTACAGATTTTCCCTTTTTTACGAGCATGTTAATCGTATGTATTTTAAGAATACTGTCATTTATCACGATACCACTCATTACCACGATACCGATTGCGCTCATAATATTGATTGTGCCGTCAAAAAGATAGTTCAAGAACAATGCTCCACCAATATCAATTGGGATTTCTAACAAAATAATCAGAGGAAGAACAAACGATTCGAATTGAGCAGCCATGATAAAATACAATAACAGAAGCGAAACGATAATCACAACGAGCAATTCATCTTTCATTTTTTCTATATCAAACCAAGTACCGGAAAATTCGACTTTTAAAGAATTGGAGTTCTTGAATATATTTTTGATTGTATTGATATTGGTCGAAGGAGATTTTGGATTTGCTATTTTATAATACAGATATTCTCCTTTTCGATTTGCATACAGTGTATTGTATGTGTTTTTTGTCTCCAAAGCAACTAAGTTTTTTGCCGGAATAAGTTTATTGTTATTATTCCTTACGAATAGGTTGTCAATAATATTTTTATGACTTTTACCGGCATAGTCCATTTTTATCGGTATAAATCGCTTTTCTGATTTTAAGTTATCGACTATATTCTCATTAAATGCTGATTTTAATTCGCTTATCAAGTGATTATAGTCTACTTTATATAGTAGCATTTTGTCAAAGTCGATATGAATAAAAATCGTTTGCTTGAGCGAATTTTGATTTTGTGCTAAGCCTGAAAGCATGCTGTCTATTTTGTTTAGATTTTCAACAGGAGGTATTTCTAAAGAATTTTTTGAGAAAATTTCTACGGTCAATATGTTGTCATTATTGCCAAACAAATATTCAAAGACGGTTTTACTTGGTTCAAATTTATAAATCGCCATCGGATAATTATTTTTAAGGAAGGTATCAATTTTATCTGTTATTTTACCTAATACCTGTGGTGTTGAGGCTTTAATATACAATCTGCTTTGCGAAATATCCAAGGGATTTTCTCTTTGAAGCAAAAATTTTTGTTCTCCTAAAAATGAATGTGTTGACAATATTGAATCATTGATAGTGGTCAATATATTTTTTATTCTCGATGAATTTTCTTCTAAATTGATATTCTCATTCCACTCTATAAACAGTATTTTTTCATTCTTTTGGATATTCGGCAATTTTGAATACTCTGAATTGGAAAAAAAATAGAGCATTGAAATGATACCCATAACCACAATAACAAGAGTAATCGGCTTAAATTCTACAAAATACTTAAACCCGTTTTTATACCATTTTTCTAAACCTAATATCGAATTTTTATCTTTTTTACTCGAATTTCTTTTGTACAATAGTCTAAAGGCAACCGGAATAAACATAATAGACACCAATAGCGAAGTTCCCAAACTCAAAGCGACGGAGATGGCTTGGTCGGTAAATAATGCTCCGGTAATACCACTTAAAAACACCAAAGGAAAAAATACGGATATTGTGGTAAGCACAGAACTTATCATGGGAGTTATTATCTCATTGGTGCCTTCACTTATAGCATCTTCAAGCTGTGGCTGCTGTACTAATTTTTGATCGATATTGTCAATTACTATTATAGAATTATCTATCATCATTCCTATACCGAGAATAAGACCGGACAATGAAATAATATTGAGTGAAATGCCAAAAAGATGCATCAACAGCAAGGTGATAATCAAAGAAATAGGAATGGTCAACCCAATAATCAGAGGTGTTTTAATATCTCTGATGAAAAAAAACATAATAAGGATAGCCAAGAAACTACCAATAATCAGACTCCATTTAAGATTAGTAATAGAGTATTGTAGTAATGTCGTTTGGTCTTGCCCTTTGGTAAATTCCAATTCGGGATAATCTTTTTCAAAATTTGCAATCAAGATGTCCACAGATTCTTTCAGTTTATTTATTCTCGTTCCCGACTGTTTTATTATTGAAAATACTATACTTCTTGAGTCTTGATTATATACTTGTCCACGTTCTTTAAGCGTCTTTACATTGATTTCGGCTACGTCTTTTAGTTGAATAAGTCTATCATTAACTTTTAAGAATATGTTTTTTATATCTTCGATAGACCTTAATGGGTTGTCAAATTTGAAATTATATTGATATATCCCATTTTTTATTAAAAATTCTTCTAATTCTATATTGTTTTGCCTGATGGCATTAATCAATACATCGGTAGATATTTTCAAGCCGGCCATTTTATCTAAATCGGGTATAATTTGAATTATAGGGCTATTATTTCCACTCATATCAGCCAAAGCGACTTCGGGCAATTGTTCAATGCGTTTTTTTATAACTGTTTCAGCAAATTCACTAAATTGAAGAAAACGCTCTTCGTCCCAATGCCCTTTTTGGGTTACATACAGGTTGAGAACCGGTATATCGGAAGCAGAAGTTTTGATTACCTTTGGTCGATCCAGTTCTTTTGGTAATACACTGGTAGCAGCATCGATTTTTTCATTGACTTCAATAAAGGAATAATTTATATCAGTGCCATAGGAAAAGCGAAGCTTGAACACTGCAAATCCATCTTTTGTTTCTGTATTAATATCATCTAAATGTGATACTTGCAACAAACTGTTTCTAAGAGGTCTGACAACATTGGTTTCCAATTCTCGCGCCGAATTATTGGGATAAGCAACATGAATACTTATTTCAGGAATCGCAACATCAGGCAAAAGAGAGGTAGGCATTTGCTTCACGGCAACTAATCCCAACAGAACAAATGCCAACACAGCCATAAAAACGGCAATAGGTCTGCGTATTAGAAACTTTACCATATTCTTTTGGCTTTTACATCAGCATTGTGCGAAAGATTCAGATTATTGGAAACAATTATTGTATCTCCGATATTTACTCCTTTTTCTATGGCATAGTACTCACTGTTCTCACCGGATATAGTCACATAGTTCCATTTCGCTAAATTATTAGTTAGCGAGAATACAACTTCCTTTCCTCCTCGTAGTACAAGTGCGGACTTAGGTATTAAAATCTTTTTATTTGTTTTTTTATTAACAATGATTTTTACGCTCATTCCGGCGATAAGCTTACTATCAGTGTTCAATAGCCTAGCTTTTATTCTGATCATGCCATTTTCATCCACTTCCGGATTTATATCGGATATTTTCCCTTTGTACTTGTTATTCTTGTTAGAATAGGGAAATATGTCAACATTGCCGCCAATGCGAACCATTCCTTTTTCATTGTCGAGAATATAAAAAACAACTTCCAACTTATCTTTGGATATAATAGAACAAAACGGCTCTACAACTGAAGAATAATTCCCCTGTTTTGTTGTAAGGTTTGCAACGAAACCACTAAAGGGTGCTTTCAAAATTGTTTCATCAAGCAGTAGTTCAATTCTATCTACATAGTTTTTTGCGTCATAAAATCCTGATTGGAGATTTATATAATCGAGAGATTTGGATGTAGAGGTGTCGCTTAAGTTAAACTCCACAAGCATTTTTTCTTTTTCCCACTTCGCTTTTTTTAATCTTAATTTAGCTTCCTCCAGCTGATTTTTTAGATTATAATTATCCTGAGAAGCTAAGGTTGTTCCCCCCTCTACAAACTGTCCGTTTTTAACAAAAATATCTGAAATTCTATCTTGCTTTTTGAATCTCAAATCGACCTTTGATTGTGACTCAATTTTACCATTTGCCAAAAGCTGTTCAAAAAAAACATCGGGTTTTATAATATATGCTTCAACATCCCTACTTGATAGCTTATTTGTTGTATTAGACTTTACACTTTGTTTTGCACTACCATCTTGATTCTCTTGGCAAGAGATAAAAATTAAGGGAATAAATAACAATAATCGATACATACAACTAAATTTCCCCAAATTTACAAAAAAATTATAAAGCTTGGTTATTGGAATTGATTAAAATTCAATTTCCATTTCACGATAACCGGATTTTCGTATCCCGAACCTTGGGGATATTTTTCCAATAACTTTTGAAGCGCATTTTTTGCCGCCATATTATTTGATTTCATAACCTTTTCTGCGGTTTTGTAGAAATTATCATCCAACGTTATACGAGAATAACAATAACCGGAATCGTCGGTATCGAGAATGTCCAGAAAATTCCAATTGGCAATTAATTTATAATTATCAATTTTTGACTTAACAAAGAACTGTTTATTATTGTCTCTATTCCAAACCAACATCCCTTGAGGTTGCCACATTCCCATAATCCAATAATTGTCAACTATTGTTAAATGTCCAAAATGTACTTTTATACGTTTTTGCTCTTCTGTAAAATTTCTTTCTACAAAGTAATTTGTTTCAAATATTTTGATTTCTTCTTCTGTCAAGTCTCCAAAGGAATTTAGGGTAACGGCATAAGGCAATATCCCGTCTCCAACCGAATAATAAATAGTATCGGTAAATCCTACATTGAAAAATATCGTATCTTGAGTTGAGACCATAGGCTTAATGGAAGGAATAGTATTGAATATAAATGGCTTTTTAACGAATTTTCTAATATTATCAAAATCTTCATTTTTTACTTCATAGAAAAAACCATTGTCACGATCTACGGTCACAAAATATAAATTGTTTTTAAAATTCTTTATCGCTCTTGCATTAGTGGATTTAAACTGCCACTCGTCAATAACTTTTCTTTTATCTATATCAAATTTCAAAGTTTTTTGATTACTTCTTTCTGTCAGATAGAGGAAATTATTTTCTTCAATAGTAAAATCCGTTAAATTTGAATACTGATACGGCCCTTGTCCTATATCATCTATTTTAAATTTTAGCTCGCCTTGCTTTGATACTGCGAAAATATAAGATTGATGCACCGATTTTAAGAAAAAATAATCTTTATTTTGGCGAATTCTTTCAATGTTGTTTATGTATAAGCCTTCTTGTTCCGGAATGGGAATATATTCAATCTCTTTAATAATATCAAGAGCATCAATGGTCACTTTTTTAGCATTATCAACATCAAGATAATGCAGTTTAGAATCTAAAGTGGGAACATCATTTTTGCATCCAACCATAAAAATCAAGGACAATACAATTATTATATTTATTTCATACAATTTTCCTCTTAGCTTCATATTATTTAAATTTATCAAAGTTAAATTTCCATTTTACGATAACCGGATTTTCGTATCCCGAACCTTGCGGATATTTTTCCAATAACTTTTGAAGAGCATTTTTTACCGCTATATTATTTGATTTCATCGCTTTTTCTGCGGTTTTGTAGAAATTATCGTCTAACATTATGTCGGAATAACAGTAGCCGGAATCGTCAGTATCAAGAATGTCCAGAAAATTCCAATTGGCAATTAATTTATAATTATCAATTTTGGGTTCAGCAAAAAACTGTTTGTTATTGTTTCTATTCCAAACCAACATCCCTTGAGGTTGAAACATTGCCATAATCCAGTAATTGTCAATTATTGTAAGCTTACCAAATTGCACATTTAGACGTTTTTGTTTTTCCGTAAAATTTCTATCAATAATATTTTGTCGAAACATTTTATTTTCTTCTTCTGTCAAGTCTCCAAAGGAATTTAGGGTAACGGCATAAGGTAATATCCCGTCTCCAACCGAATAATAAATAGTATCGGTAAATCCTACATTGAAAAATATCGTATCTTTAGTGGTTCCGATAGGTTTAATAGACGCAGCAAGGTTAAATGAAGAAGGTTTTTTAACAAACTTTCTAATATTATCAAAGTCTTCGTTTTTAACTTCGTAGAAAAACCCATTGTCACGATCTACGGTAATGAAATACAAATTATTTTTGAAACTTTTTACTGACCTTGCATTAGTGGATTTAAACTGCCACTCGTCAACAACTTTTCTTTTATCTATATCAAATTTTAGAATTTTTTGATTTTCCCTTTCTGTTAAATAGAGGAAATTATTTTCATCAATAGTAAAATCCGTTAAATTTGAATACTGATACGGCCCTTGTCCTATATCATCTATTTTAAATTTTAACTCGCCTTGCTTTGATACTGCGAAAATATAAGATTGATCCACCGATTTTAAGAAAAAATAATCTTTATTTTGACGAATTCTTTTTATATCATTTATATACATATCTTTTTGTTCCATAATTGGAATATATTCAATCTCTTTAATAATATCGAGAGCATCAATGGTCACTTCTTTGGCATTATCAACATCAAGATAATGCAGTTTAGAATCTAATAAGGGCGCATTATTCTTGCATCCGAATAGAAGAGTAAGTAACAATATAAATAAAGAATCTATTTTAAAAACGTTAATTTTTTGTTTCATAATACCATTTTATAATCTTCTATATATCAATAGGCACATAAAATTACCGTAATTTATAGTAAATAATGCTATATTTACGAAATTGATTTAAGTATATAATACATCACTATTGTAAATATGTGTATTTGTGGTAATAGTCGTTGTTTATGAAGGTATTAAATTTTACTTATAGGTAAAATTGTTATTAGCAATGGTCTTTTGGGGTTATGAAATTCTCTTCTTTTAAAATATTGATAATATTTGTGGTATTTACCATTCTGGGAATATTTATGATTCCTCAACTGTCTATACGTTTAAATCCCGGCAAAACACTACCTTCTATCAATGTTTATTATACTTGGCACAATGCCGGATCATATAACATTGAAAACAAAATGACTTCGCTTCTTGAAGCCGGTTTTGCCACCGTACAAGGTATTGAAAAAATAAGCTCAAAATCCTCAAAAAACACGGGAAGAGTAACTTTGGAAGTTAATAAACATTATGATTTGGATGCTATTAGGTTTGAGGTATCATCAATTATAAAAAGACTGCACAAAAAACTACCGGAAGGCTCTTCTTATCCAATAATATCAATAAATAATCCCGAAGATGACCAAACACCATTTCTTTCATACACATTAGTAGCACCATATTCTCCTTATGAAATATTGCAAACTGTAAAAAATACGATAATTCCGGAAATTGGATCAATCAAGGGCGTAAGCGAAATAAAAGATTTTGGAGCTGCTCCCCTTGAATGGCATATTTCATACAGTAAACAAGCACTCGAAAATATCAATATTTCAAAATCGGATTTAATATTTGCATTACAAAGACACTATAAAAAGATCAGTCTTGGGGAAGTGAATAGACACAATCAATATCTAAGTGTTGTACTTTATCCCGATTCTGATAGTGTAAACTGGAAAATCCCCGTTAAGACCATCAATAATCGTATCATTTACTTTGACGATATAACAAAAATCAAGCTCAAAGAACAAGAGGCTACACGATATTACAGGATAAACGGGCAAAATGCTATCGGATTTTACATTTCAGCAAATCAAGGCACCAATACCATAGCATTGGCTAAAACCATACAGGACAGAATCGAGACTATTTCGAGTAAACTGGGAGAGAACTATCAAATACTGGAATTATACGATTCTACGAATTATTTACAAAGTGAACTCGATAAAATATACAAAAGAACTTTTTACACACTCATCATACTATTGGTATTTATCCTTTTGGTAAGCTTTAGTATTCGATATTCAATTGTGATAATTTTGAGTCTTGGTGTAAATCTTAGTCTTGCTTTTTTGTTCTATAAATTTTTTGATATAGAGTTGAATTTATATTCACTCGCGGGAATAACCGTTTCCTTAGGATTGATGATAGACAATATCATTATTATGTCGGATCATATACGCAACCTCAATAACAGATTGGTGTTTATTCCGATATTGGCATCAACCTCTACCACTTTGGGGGCTTTGAGTGTTATATTCTTTTTAGATGACAATCTCAAGCTCAATCTTCAAGATTTTGCATCGGTAGTAATTATCAACCTTTTTGTTTCATTATTTATCGCCTTGTTTTTTGTCCCTGCTCTTTTGGAAAAAATAAAACTGAGACCTCAAAAATTTAAATTTACTTATGTAAACAAAATATTTAAGAATTATGCTGCAAGTATAAAATTCCTATATAAATACAGATATGTACTATTCTTAATCGGTATTCTTGCGTTCGGAATACCAATATTTATGCTTCCCGATAAGATTCATAAGCCTAAACATCTGTATGAGAAAGCCTACAACAAAACCATTGGCAACGAATGGTATCAGAAAACAGTCAGACCTATTGCCGATAAATTATTGGGAGGTTCATTAAGACTTTTTTCACAATATGTCATGGAGAGGTCATTTTATAGAAAAAATGAAGAGACAAAACTATATGTAACGGCTTCGATGGAAAAGGGTGTCAATATCCATCAGATGAATGAAGCCTTTTTACAAATAGAAAATTATCTCAAACTATTTGAGCAAATAGATAAATTCGTAACCAATGTCTATAGTGAGGAATACGGAAGGATTGAAATCACCTTTGATAAAGCTTATACCAATACTGATTTTCCGGTTATCTTAGAATCCAAATTAATCTCAAAAGTCGTTGATTTGGGAGGAATTGAATGGAGTATCTATGGTATCGGAGAAGGATATAGTAAACCTTTCACTCGTCCGTTGTCAAACTACAGGCTAAAATGTTCCGGTTACAATTATGATAAGCTAAAGAATCTGGCCGACACCTTAGGTTTTATGTTATCTAAACATCCGAGGGTAAAAGACTTAAAAATCAGAGAATACGATAATAGTTTTTTTGTCAAAAAGTCAATTAATAAGTATGTTTTAAATCTGAATAAAGAGGACTTGGTTTTGAGCGGAAACAATCCTTTTGAAATATATCAGGACATCAAAGAATATTCTTTGTTGAAGTACCCTCAAATGCATATAATGACAATGGGGCTATACACTCCATTGAGGCTTACCTCTGTTGAGTCTGATTTTTTTGACATTTGGCATCTTCAAAACAGTCTGATGGGCAATCATAACCACCCGATAAGATTAAAAAACATATCAACAATAAAGGAGGAAAAAGAGCAAGAAAACATATTCAAAGAAAATCAAGAATATCTCCTTCTACTGGAATATCAATATGTCGGGGCAAAGAGTTTTGGTAATACCTTTCTAGAGAAAAACCTAACGTCTTTTCGGCAAAAATTACCTTTAGGCTATAAATTTGAAACTGCTAAATTTAATTTTTTTAGCCCTAAAAGCAAAAAACTATATGTTTACCTACTCCTACTAATTGCAACGATAATCTTTTTTATTTGTACGATTTTATTTGAGAGTTTTAAGCAGTCTCTTGTAATTTTGAGCATTGTCCCAATTTCATTTATCGGAGTATTTCTGACATTTTATTATTTCAGTTTAAATTTTGACCAAGGAGGTTTAGCAAGTTTTATTCTGTTAAGTGGAATTACGGTTAATTCTTCGATTTATATTTTAGATGAATTCAACAAAATATACAGGCAGCACCAAAGCATAAACAGTCATTTACTCTTTCTTGTCGCTTTAAAGAGGAAGATTATCCCTGTGCTACTCACTATTTTATCTACAATCTTCGGGTTTGTACCGTTTATTATGTCCGGTCAAAACGAAGTTTTTTGGTTTTCGCTTGCAGCAGGAACTATTGGAGGGCTGGTATTTTCATTGATCGCAATACTTGTGTACCTGCCGATGTTGGTTATAAAGAAAATAACATAAGAGCTTGCAAGAAAACGCTTACTTTTTTCACCGTAGGGATAATGGTTTTTCTCAAATGACACAAAACAGGCAGAATGTAGTATATTTAGTTTTCTTTGTGTACTTTGTTTTCAATTAAATGCTAAAGATTGTTATTTTTTATGTACATTCGCGCCCTGTTTGATATTTCAAATAAGAAGTTGTTGTAAAACTATTTTGGTAGATAAAAAATAATGTTTTGCTTGCCGGCGTTAAGGTAGTTTTTAGATCACTTCTATACATATTTTATAAGTAA
>PDWI01009931.1_pt1 | contig 10780 bp, 8 predicted proteins | sample 1430891 | NCBI WGS metagenome assembly PDWI01 (sample SAMN01162508, study PRJNA174530) | Oral metagenome, whole genome shotgun sequencing project. | biome: Marine environment; feature: Marine mammal; material: Swab sample of the gingival sulcus; isolation source: swab sample of gingival sulcus... | reverse complement strand
TTATCGCAAGAATCAAGGCTATGGTCAAGAGAATATTGCCATTGCGGTGGTGGTTCAGGAGATGGTCAAAAGTGATAAGTCCGGTGTGTTATTTACGGTGAATCCGGTGAGCAATAAGGCAAGCGAAATGCAGATTAATGCAAATTACGGGCTTGGAGAAAGTGTGGTAAGCGGTCGGGTGACAGCGGACAGTTACCTTGTCGATCGGAAGGGAAATATTCTCGACATTGCGATTGGGACAAAGGAAACACAGATTGTTTACGGCATAAAGGAAACGAAAGAAGCGATGGTCGATGCGGAAAAACGGGCGGCGCGTGTACTCGGCGATGAGGAGCTTGCCGATTTGGTGAAGCTGGGTCTGGCGGTTGAAGCACACTATGGCAACCCGATGGATATTGAGTGGACGATTCGAGACGGCGAGCTCTATGTTCTTCAGGCGAGGGCGATCACGACACTAAAAAAAATGCCGGAGGATAAAGAAATTCAATGTTATATAGAAAATATAAAAATTAAAAAATCCAATCGAGAATTAATGTCTTTTTTAATTGAGAAAATACCATTTGCCTATAGAGCTCTTGAATATGATTATTTTTTGATCGAAGTGGAACAAAAAGCAGAGATATTTTCTGAAAACGGTGTTATACTCACCCCGCAACTCTCTATGGATTTGGAGGGAATAATGACAATACGAAATGAAAAGAAATATTTAAATTTCAATATTTTTAAACTTTTTGGCACATTAAAACGATTGAGAGATTTTGACTACTGTGCAAAGTATTGTCGGGCATTTATAAAAGCGTATGGGAAAAAAGTTGACGAGTTGAAGGAAATAGCGTTTGACAATATGGAATTGTCTGACTGTAAGGAGTTTATGAATTACAGTTATGATTTAATAAAACAGATCGCATACAAGCGTTTTAAATATGCATTATTTCCTTCTTTATTAAATAAAAATCTCACAAGAGCATTAAAAAAAATAAATAGTAAGTATACATCTTTTGATTTATATTGGGGATTAGACAATAGGACATCGGTGGTTGAAAAAGAGATAAAAGAGATGGGAATTGCTATAAAAAACAATAAAGATATGAAAGAAGCTATTTTATCTGGGAATAAATACGATGAACTTTGTAGAAATTTTTCAGAGTTTAAAGAATTAGCAGAAAAATTTTTGAATAACAATGGGTTTAAATCAGATTATAATGCGTATTGTGTAGAAGGCAAAACTTTTATTGAAGATCCGGACAGAATCATTAAAATACTGCAACCAATCGTAGGAGAGGATGACCATTCAAACAATGACATGGAACATAAGGATTTTAGAGAGATAACAGAAGCTCTTAAAACCATTTACGGGAAAGATTACTCGAAATTAGAAAACAAAATCGAGAATTTTAGATATTTTCATTTTGTGAGAGAAGAAGGACAATACTATATAGAAATGATATATTTCTATATAAGAAAATGCATAAAAAGAATAAATATGCTCCTACTAAACAGCGAAGACTACAAATCGGGAATTTCCAATTTATTTTATCTGGAACTGATACAAGTTTTGAATCAAGGCGGTTTAACTGACGAGGATATAAAAAAGATAAGGATAAGAAATAAAAAATTTCCACTTGCTCAAGCTGTATGGAATGCGTCCAAATTACTTATTTATGAAACCAAAGGCGATGTTCTTACCGGAGTGAGCGGAAATGCCGGCATCGCGGTGGGGAAGGTATGTGTTATCAAAAATTCGAAAGAATTTTATAAAATGCAGAAAGGAGGAGTTCTTGTGTGCCCGTTTACGACTCCGGAATGGACGCCGCTTTTTCATCTTGCCAGCGCAGTGGTCGCGGATACGGGGTCTGCGTTAAGTCACGCGGCGATTGTAGCGAGAGAATTTGGTATTCCGGCAGTCTTGGGAGCCGGTTTTGCGACGACTCGATTGAAAAACGGCAGTATGGTACGAGTTGACGGTGGAAAGGGTGAAGTGAGCCTCTGTTAAAAGAGGCGGGGACTTCCAATTTTAAAAAAGTTGATGTGATGTTTCGTAGTACTAATAACGGATGAAGTAAAAACTGTGAATGTACAGATCGATGAAAAATTGTTAAAATCATAAATAAAGATGAATTTTATTATCTAAAAGGAGAACAAGAAATGGAAAAAGGAAAAGTAGTAACAGAAATGTTAAAGGAAGATATGTTTTGGGAGATGATTGAACAATCATTAAAACATTCTGCTGATATGGACGAACAAGAAGAATTTTTAAAAACTGAACTTGCCAAGTTGGAACCGAGTGACATGGTAGGGTTTAAATTACGAGTTACTGATTTGGCACATAAGATTCACACGTCTCATATGTGGTGTGCCGGTTATTTAATGAATGGCGGTTGTTCTGATGATGCCTTTGATTACTTTAAGAATTGGGTGGTTTCAAGAGGAAAAGATGTTTACTATAAAGCGAAAGAAAACCCTGACACTTTGGTGGAATTTTTAACTGATGATGAGGAAGATTATTATGAATTTGAAACATTAGATTATGTGGCATGTGATGTTTTTGAAGAAAAAACCGGCGATAGTATCTATGATTATTTGACAATACAGAGTTTGCCTGATTTTGAATTCGATTGGGAAGAAGATGATGCAGAAAGTATGAAAGCTATATGTCCTATGATTTTTGAAAAAGTAGATTGGGAATAAAGAGAAAGGGAAATAGTGAGTGAGTGAATCATTTGGATATAGTCAAGAAGATTTAGATATTTTAGATGCGTATAGAAGTCAACAACAGGGGTTGAAGGGAATATCGAAGAGCTTAGAAACTGTAAAAAATTAAAAGGGATCAATATTTCTAATACAAAGATTACCGGAAAATTAGAAGTTTTACTTGCTTTTAAAAATTTAATCGATTTGGCAATTTCGGGGAGCGATCTTACAGTAGATGTCGATACATTACGAGAATTAGACGATGATTTTGTAAATATTGATATTGTCAATGAATCGGACGATGAAGATTGCTCCTTATGCCTTAGCTGAAAAGGCGGAATCACTATCGATTGCATTTTGTTGAAATTTAGAGAAGAAATGCAAGGGATTTCTTCTAAAGAAAATTGAATACTATGTTGAAAAAAGATTTACCGATATAAACATTATTAAAGAATTAGCAGCGGAACATTATATCTATGATGTGGATATAGTAGATCAATGTGTAGGAATGTTAAAACAATTAGCAGAATGTTTTTATGATAATAATCAATGGTATTTTTGGTGGGATTAATTAATTTGGACAATGATGGACAGGTGGAGGTGGTATGGTGACCACGAGGGATAAAAAAGTGGCGCGGAGGATGGAAATTCTCAATAAGCCACTGTTTCCGTTGCTTGTCAAAATGGCAATTCCGACAATTATCGGAATGATGGTTCATGTGCTCTACAATCTTACGGATACTTTTTTTATCGGGCTTCTCGACAATAAATCGATGACAGCTGCCATTGGTGTGGTGTTCAGTTTTGTCAGTATTATTCAAGCCGTCGGTTTTTGGTTCGGGTACGGCAGTGGGAATGTGATGTCCAGAAAACTGGGAGCCAAGGAGGACGACGAGGCGGAGATTACTTCGTCTCTCGGAATTGTCCTTGCTCTCGGAACCGGACTGGTTCTCGCCCTTTTATCCGGAGTGTTTGTGGATCGGGTGGCAGGTTTTATCGGCGGGAACGCATCGAAATCCTTACTCTTTTTTACGACAGCGTACTTAAAACTTATCATTGTCAGTATTCCGTTTATCCTCTATTCGATTACGATTTATAATCAGCTTCGGCTTTGTGGGAATGCCAAAGACGGTATGCTCGGACTTCTTGCGGGGATGCTCAGCAATATCGCCCTCGATCCTATTTTTATTTTTGTATGTAAGATGGGTTTTATCGGTGCCGGCTATGCAACGCTTGCGGGAAATATTATCGGATCGGTCGTTCTTACTCTACTTGCTGAAAAAAACGGAAATATTCCGGTTCGTCTTTATCGTGCAAAATGGCGAAAGAACAGAATGTACCATATTTTAGCAGGAGGTTCCCCCAATTTTTTGCGGCAGGGTATTACCAGTGTAGCGATGGTGATGCTGAATATTGTGGCAGCGGGGTACAGTGAAGCGGTCGTTGCGGGATTGACGGTGAGTTCCAGAATTGTCGCGTTTCCCTACATGATGATGATTGGTTGGAGTCAAGGCTTTCAGCCGATATGTGCGATGAACTACGGAGCGAAGCAGTATGATAGAGTGAAAAAAGGATATCGATTGACGATAACGGTAGGCACCGTTTTTTTGCTCCTTGCTTCGGCGATTCTATTTGTTTTTGCTTCGACAATGGCAGGATATATGTCGCGAAACGACGATGTGGTAGTAATCGCTGTGCAGTTGATTCGATGGCAATGCCTATCACTTCCTTTTATGGCATTTTTAGTTTCCAGCAGCATGTTTATGCAAAATGTAGCAAGTTACTTTTCTGCCATGACGATATCGACTTCGCGTCAAGGAACGTTCTTTATTCCCCTTTTGTTCCTTCTTCCTGCTATATTCGGTCAATCGGGGATTTATTTTGTGCAGCCTGTTGCCGATATGCTTTCTTTTGTCCTCACCATTGTCGTTATTACGCAGTATTTTTCAAACCATAAATGGGAATAGAGCAGATAGATTTTATTACTTGGTATATAAAGGAGGTGTGAATAGAGTGGTAAGTGATAGAGTATATTTTGAACAACTTGATTTATCGACAATTGACAAATATGCGGAACTCACAAGTCCGGATAAAAAGCATCATTTGTTTAACGGACCCTACTATAAACAGGATAGTGTAGCCGAGCATAAGGAATATATTCAAGGCTTAAAACGAAGATTGCAGGCGGGGGAAGAGGATGTCAAGCCGAGCATGAGACTGATTGTTATGGGAGGCAAAATCGCAGGTTTCTGTTCGTGGTATTGGAAATCAAAAGAAACGAACTGGCTGGAAGTTGGAATTGTTGTATTTGATGACACGCAGTGGGGTAAGGGGATCGGCACGAGGGCTCTTCGCGAGTGGATTACGCTGGTATTTGAAGAGCATCCCGAGATTGTGCGAATCGGGTTAAGTACATGGTCAGGGAATCAGCGCATGGTTCGATTGGCGGAAAAAATAGGTCTGCACCAGGAAGCGTGCTATCGCAAAGCGAGAATCGTGAAGGGGCAGTACTATGATTCCGTCAGCTATGGTATTCTGCGAGAAGAATGGGAGAAGTAGTGGTATAATTTATAGCGAGAGCTTTATGAAAAAATTACAGTGGGTTTTGGTGGTACTGTAGTATCGAATCGATTCGTGGTATTCTTTGGAGAAAGAATTAGAAACTGGGAGGAGAGATGCGAAAGCAATATACTGTAGGGGAAGTAGCCAAGTATTTAGGAATATCGAGAGATACCGTTAGGTACTACGATAAGAAGAATATCGTGATTGCGCGAAAAGATGATAAAGGCTATCGTTACTATACAAGAGAAGATATTATTGCTTTGTCCTATGTGCTTAATTTAAAAGTATTAAGAATATCGCTGAAAGATATACAATTTATGATGAGTGAGAGCTCGTTGGATAAGTCGATACAGATTGTAAAAAAACACGAAGAAAAAATAAAAAAAGAACTTAGAGATATGAGTAATTGTTTAAGTGTTATTAACGATTATCGAATCAGTCTTGAAGGAGCCCAAAAATATTGTAATAGTTTTTCTATAGAAAAAAATTCCGTTATTATATATAAAAAAATTGTAGATTATAACGAATTTGATGTGATCGGTGAATTTAATGCGTTGGCGCCAAATCATACCAATGTTTTGTCGTTTTTGATAGATAAAGATCTTTTTTTATCGGATGAAATTGGAAATTTTAATAATGTAAAGCATAATTTTGTTCCGATTGTTAGTATGATAGATGATGATAAAGAAGGGAAGGAAGACAAGTACATTAAAAACGGTTTTTTACTCTATGAGTATTCTAAATGTGCTAAAGCGATTATCGATACGTACGCGAACTATGATTATACGCATGTTATAGAAATTAGAAAAAAGATTGTAGAACAGGGTTACAAAATAATAGGCGATGTGATGTGGAGAAGTATATGTCTTCGCAATGCGCCTCGAAAGATACACGATTATCACGAATTGTGGATACCGGTAGAATGAACATTAGAAAAAATTTTTGCCGATAGAAGATTTTTTATTGTTCTATTTATTGTTCTATTGATGAATCCTGTTTTTATTAGTGTTTTAACATTAAATTCAAAAAAATCTATAAAAATTCAAAAAAAATTTAAAAAGGTATTGACTATTGAGTAGGTCTATACCTTATGTTTTAATTAGGAAAAGAATAAGTATCTCTTATTGTTTTTGGAGAATACTTTTTCATACCAATATTATTTAAAAAGGAGGGATTTTATTGAAACTTTCTAATCGTATGTATGAGATGCCTTTTTCCGGCACAAGAAAGCTAAATCCATACTTGGATAAGGCAAGGGAAATGGGGAAGAAGATTGTTCCTCTGTATATTGGACAACCGGATATTAAAACACCGAAGGTTTTTTTTGAAGCGGTAAAAAATTTTCAACCGGATGTCTTGGCATATGGAGAAAATAACGGAAATCCAAAGTTAAAAAAGGCGATGAGTCAGTACTATAAAGAGAATGGAATAGACTTTGAGCCGGAAGAGATTTATATCACTACTGCCGGCAGTGAAGCCTTGTTATTTTCTTTGATTGCAACATGTGATCCCGGCGATAATGTATTGGCGGTAGAACCGCTTTATACGGACTACAATGCCATATCGAAAGAAATCAATGTTACTATTCGAGCGATTACGACGACACCGGAAGAAGGATATCATCTTCCTTTGAAAAAAGACATAGAGGCTATTATTGATGACAAAACAAGGGCGATATTAATGAATCATCCAAATAATCCAACCGGTGTGGTGTACACGCCGGAGGAAGTGGAGATGATAGTGGATATCGCGATAGAAAACGATTTGTTTATTATATCGGATGAGGTATACAGAGAATTTGTATACGAAGGCTTGGATTATGTGAGTTTTGGTAGTATAGAAAGAGCGAAAGATCATGTCATTATTGTGGATAGTGTATCGAAACGATATAGCGCATGTGGTGCGAGAATTGGGAATATTGCGTCTAAGAATCAAGAGTTTTTACAGCATGCCGTGAAATTGGTTCAAGCGAGAATTTGTGCGCCAACACTGGAACAAGAGGGAGCCATAGAGTTGTATAAAACATCGAAATCGTACCTGGAGGAAATAAATAAAGAATATCAACATCGAAGGGATATTGTGTTTGAGTTGCTATCCAAGATGGAGGGGGTATTTTGTAAAAAACCACAAGGGGCATTCTACGTAGCAGCAAAATTGCCGGTAGATGATGCGGAAAAGTTTTTGATATGGATGTTGGAAGAGTTTGAGTACAATGGAGAAGTTGTTATGTTGTCGCCAATGGCGGGATTTTATGCGACAGAAGGCTTGGGAAGGCAGGAAGTCAGAATAGCTTATGTATTAAAAGAGGAAGAGTTAAGAAGAGGGATGTTAATATTGGAAAAGGCGTTACTAGCTTACCCCGGAAGAGTTTAAGGAATGTGAAACAGGGATTACAGGAAGTCATATAATAAAATTTATAATAAGGAGAATTTTTATGAAAAAATTTTTATCATTGGTATGTATGTGTATTTTGACACTAAGTTTGGTAGCTTGTGGTGGAAACAAAGCCGGAGAATCGAATTCCGGTGAAGGAAATTCCGGTGAAAAATATGTAATAAGAGTAGCACATGTCTTGCCGGAATCTCACCAAACACATGTGACATTGGCGGAAGTATTTAAAAAACAAGTGGAAGAAAAGTCGAATGGCAGGATAACAGTTGAAATTTATCCGAATGCTCAATTGGGCGGTGATAGAAAGACAGTGGAAAGTGTTCAAATTGGGTCCTTGGAGATGTGTGTTCCGGCAGGCTCCGTAGTAACCGGATTTGATTCCGATTGGGAAATACTGGATATGCCTTTCCTGTTTGAAACAAAAGAAAAAGCGCTTAAAAATCTTGACGGAGAACTGGGGAAAGCCTTAAATGAACACTTGAAAGAAAAGGGAATTGTCAATCTTGGATTCGGGGAAAACGGACTACGACATGTCATTAATAATGTACGACCGATAGAAAAACTGGAGGATATGGAAGGTCTTAAGATTCGTACACTGGAAAGCCCGATGCAGGTAGATGGATTTAAAGCGTTCGGTGCGAATCCTACGCCGATTTCATTTAACGAATTGTTTACCGCGTTACAACAAAAGACGGTCGACGGGGCGGAGTGTCCTATGAATATTTTGTACTCTAATAAACTATATGAGGTGCAACAATATATTTCGAAAACAGGGCATATTTACTTGACTTGTCCTTACCTAATAAATAAGAATTTTTATGAAAAACTGCCTGAAGATTTACAGGTAATTGTTGCAGATGCTGTGAAAGCAACTGTGGAAGCACAAAGAAAAGCGTTAGCTGAAGATGAAGTAATCAATACGAAAAAAATGGAAGAATACGGGATTGCGATTAATGATTTAACCGAGGCGGAACGGAAGCGATTTAAAGAAGCTGTGAAACCGCTATTGGAACAGTATAAGGAAAAATCAGGCACGAAGTATTTAGATTTAATTGTCGACTAAAAGCGGTTCAATAAGCGTAATTTTTTAATTATGAATTAATTTGTATAGGAGTTCATCAAGTACGCGGCTAGGTTTCTGACAAAGACAAATATAAGATTATTTTGATGTTCTCCTATTTCTTTATATACTCAATATATTTCAATGTGTATGTTCGACGAAACTTTGCTTTGAATCGTATATAAAATATTGTAGGGAGATACGATATGAAAATAATAAGGTTTTTAGATAAAAAAGGAGAAGAAGTCTTCTTAGTAAGTATTATTGCGTTTTCTGTACTTCTTCTGTTTATACAAGTAGTTATGAGGTATGCTTTTAAAAATTCCATCTCTTGGAGTGAAGAATTGGCAAGATACGTTTTTTTGTGGATGATATGGGTTGGTGCCAGTCTTGCAACAAAAGAAGCGAAGCATTTAAAAGCAGAATTTATGAAAAACATGCTATCCGAAAAAAAAGCGAAGGTATTGACAGTGGTATCGTTGGTATTGTGGTTAGGTTTTTCTTTATGGCTGGCGTATTCGTCGTTTTGGCTTACGGTGGATATTTTCGAATCCGGACAAAAATCAGCAGCGATGCAACTACCGATGTTTATTCCTTATGCTTCGGTACCGGTAGGGACGACATTGATGTCTTTGAGATTAATTCAGCATTTGTGTTCCATCCTAAAGAAAAAAGGGAAGGAGGCATAGTATGGATGTAGTACTACTTTTTATTATGCTCGCGATACTGATTACCTTTACTGTTCCTATCGGAATAGCGTTAGGCTTGGCGACCTTGGTGGTTATGATGACCATGTCATCGATTCCGACGGTTATTATTTCTCAAAATGCTTTTGCGGCACTGGATTCTTTTCCGCTTATGGCAATACCGTTTTTTATACTTGCCGGCAATTTGATGGAACATGGTGGTATATCCAAACGTCTACTAAAGTTTGCGGATAGCCTTGTTGGTTTTTTTACCGGCGGACTGTCGATTGTCACGACGCTGACATGTATGTTTTTTGCAGCGATATCAGGTTCGGGACCTGCTACAGTGTCCGCCATTGGAACATTTATGATACCGGCAATGGATGACGAAGGATATGATCCGGCTTTTGCAGCGGCATTAACGAGTGCAGCAGGTTCTATCGGGGTTATTATACCGCCGAGTATCCCGTTTGTTATTTATGCAGTAGCAGTGGGTGGATCGATTACCGATTTGTTTATAGCAGGGATTATTCCCGGTTTGCTCATAGGATTAGCGCTGATTATTACGAGCTACTTTTTAGCAAAAAAACATGGATGGAAAAGTGTCGGGAAACGATTTTCGTTAAAAAATGTAGGGAAGAGTTTTATCGATTCCTTTTGGGCACTTCTTATGCCGGTTATTATACTAGGGAGTATCTATAAAAGTATCGCGACCCCCACAGAAGCAGCCATTATAGGAGTCGTATACGCTATTATTATAGGTAAATTTGTGTATAAAGAACTGGAATTAAAGGATATTTATCAAGCGCTGAAAGATACTGCTATTATTAACGGTGCAACGTCGTTTATGGTGGGACTTTCCGCATCGTTTGCCACCTATCTTACCATAGGGCAAGTACCCGTGAAAGTGGCACAATCGCTGACGCAGATTTCCGGTGATTTTCCGGTGATAATGGTGCTAATATTGATGTTTTTGCTTATTGTGGGCTGCTTTATTGATAATATTTCATCATGTATTATACTTGCCCCTATCTTTTTACCTATCGTGACACAATTTGGTATGAGTCCAACTCACTTCGGTGTGGTCATGACGATGGCACTGGCGATAGGCTTTGTCACGCCTCCATACGGTGCGAACTTATTTGTCGCCTCGGGTATCAGCGGTGTTGCGATAGAACGAATATCAAAATGGATTGTCCCATTGATTGTCAGTATGGTAGTGGTACTTTTACTTGTTGCTTTTATACCTTCTATTTCGATGCACATGGTTCAAATGATTGGAAGGTAGCGGTTTGTTTATATTGTTGTATAGGAGAATTTTATGTACAAGGTTGTTAGATTGTTTCAATATCAAGAGGGAGTAAGCATAGAAAAAGAAGTTCTAGAAGGA
>PDWI01009930.1_pt1 | contig 10780 bp, 19 predicted proteins | sample 1430891 | NCBI WGS metagenome assembly PDWI01 (sample SAMN01162508, study PRJNA174530) | Oral metagenome, whole genome shotgun sequencing project. | biome: Marine environment; feature: Marine mammal; material: Swab sample of the gingival sulcus; isolation source: swab sample of gingival sulcus... | reverse complement strand
ACAAAGCATTATTAACGCTAAACGAGGGGTTTTCGGTGGTCGCTCCAATAAGGCTAATTTCGCCCATCTCCACCGCACCGAGCAAGGCATCTTGTTGAGCCTTATTAAAGCGATGAATTTCATCAATAAACACCACTGGCAAGGCAAAATCAAGACCTGTACTCGCCTGTTGTGCCATATCAAGCACCTTGCGTAAGTCCTTAACTCCTGAGCTAATCGCCGATAATGGGTGAAATGGACGATTCACTGCTTGAGCCAATAGCTGTGCAATAGTAGTCTTGCCAATGCCTGATTCGCCATGTAAAATCAATGACGGTAAATGACCTTGTGCAATCATACGCTGTAGTGGAGCATTATCCGCTAATAAATGCGATTGTCCAATTACGTCATTAAGGTTTTGCGGACGTATTCGCTGAGCAAGAGGGGTGTTATTATTCATTGTTAGTTCCTAAAAAAACCATAGCTTAAACTATGGTTGTAACCACCCACTAATAATGAGAAATACGGGAATACTGTAAATTATGCGGGAATATGTGGGACAATTCTAGTATTTACAATAGTTTAAAGATGGTTATAAAAATTTTAGTAAAAATTCTCATTTTAAAGAAAGATGATGATAAGGGTGATTTTAACCACTTAAAATGAGAAAGTCAAAAATGGCTTTAAATGATTTTTAAATTGTTTTTAAATGCTTTAAAAGGGTGGCTATATTATGATGGCTACCCTTTTTTTATGCTTGTAATTTATAAATCGTAACTGGTGTGAATGAGTTGTCCGCATATTTGGATCTGGTTGCCGTTGTAATCGTTGTATTGTATGTCTATGGGGTCGTACATTGATTTGTTGTCGCTGATTAGTCTGATACCCATCGGTATTTTTTGGATGCGTTTGACGAGTAAATCTTTGCCTATTCTGACGACGTATAATCTACCATCAACGGGGCTTGTTTTGGCGGTGTTGATTACTATGATTGCTCCGTCTTTAAGCGTTGGTAACATGCTGTCGCCTTTGGTGTAGAGTGCCACGAGTTTGTCTGCTCGTAAGCCTTTAGCCTGTACCCATTGTCGTCTAAATGCAAGGTGCTTTGTGGGCTGGGCTGTACCTTCAATAAATAAACCTATGCCTGCACTTGCTTGAATGTCGTAGAATGGTATGTAAACGTATTCGTCATTTTGTGTAGGCTCTGGTTGCTTAATTTCATCTATTGTTTCACCACTCATTAATTCCCAAGGGTGTACCCCATATATATCAGCTAAATCATATATATAAGCTAATTTAGGCTCACGTTTAGCGGATTCCCATTCTTGCAAAGAACTTCTTGATAACCCTGTTTTTGATAGCTTAATAACATCATCTCGTGTTAAACCACATCTTTTTCTTTCAATAACCAATTTCTCGGCAAGTATATTTTTATTAAACTTAGTTACAGGTTTTTTAGTCATAAGGTGTAACTCACTGTTATAATAAAAACCTAGTTACAGGTTTTTATAAGTTATTGATAGTTAATAAAAATACCGATTAAACGTATATTTATTAAAATAAATTAACATGTAATCCGTTTTATCGGTTGCAATGTTCCGTGTTACAGGTTAAAATAAACGCATACATTAACAACATGAGGTTATGCAATGCGTTCAAATTCAACTCAAAAAAATCAGCCTAAACAAGACTGGCATAATGCCGATATTGTGGCTGGATTAAAAAAAGCTGGTACCAATATGTCAGCATTAGCAAAGCAACACGGTTTGGCTCGTGGTACTTTGCGTAATGCTATGTATCGACACTGTCCAAAGTACGAGCAGATCATTGCAGGGGCAATGGGGCTTGAGCCTAAGGACATTTGGGCAAGTAGATATTCTAAGTAAACATTTAACAGGAAACAGGTTGAAAAATGGTTTACCGCACAAGAATTATCTGCTTTTAGGTTAAATATGTTACCACATTCTCGTGTGGGTGTCATGAAAAAAGCTAAAAAAGATAATTGGATAAGTCGGAAACGCAGTGGCAAAGGCGGTGGCGTTGAGTATGCGTTACACGGTTTGCCCGAAGATGTGCAGACAGAAATTCAGATAAAACTCGCTAAGGCAGAAGCTAAAAAGCAGAAAAAAACTGCTAAAAAAAGTATTGCTGATGACGATGTTTTGTCAAAGGTAATATGGTCAAAGTGGGATAAAAGTAGCTCTAAGCAAAAAGCTAAGGCTACTAAACGAGCTGGCTGTTGCTTTGCTGTTGCGGATTTGGTCAATAGCGGTATGGAAGTGGTGAAAGCTATTAAAACCTCGGCTAAAGATGAGGGTGTGTCTCATAAGTCTTTGATGAGATGGTATTACAAGGCTCGAAAGTTTGATCGCAGTAATTGGACGGCGGTGCTACTCGATGAGCGTAAAGCTAAAAAAAGTAACCGTGCTGATTTTACTGATGAAGCGTGGGAGGTGTTTAAGGCTTATTATTTGCGTTTGGAACGTCCGACTTTTGCTGTGAGTTATGATTATCTGAAGGATATGGCTCGGGAGCATGGTTGGAAAGTGCCTAGCGAAAGTACGGTAAAACGTAGAATAGAAAAAGAGATACCTCATACGCAATTTATCTACTTGCGATATGGTGAGCATAAGTTGAGTGAGTTGTATCCATCGCAGATCCGTAGTGTTGAGGATATTGAGGCTATGGAGTGGGTGAATGGCGACGGCTATCAGCATAATGTGTTTGTGCGGTGGCATGATGGTGAGATATTGCGACCTAAGACGTGGTTTTGGCAAGATGTACGTACTCGTAAGATACTCGCTTATCGTACTGATAAGAGTGAAAATAGCGATACTATCCGCTTAGCATTGATGGATTTAATTAGTATCTATGGGATACCTCGTAAGGTGACTATTGATAATACTCGTGCGGCGGCTAATAAGTGGATGACAGGTGGGGTTAAAAACCGTTATCGCTTTAAGGTGAAAGATGATGATCCAAAGGGCATTATACCTGTGTTGGGTATTGAGTTGCATTGGACGAGTGTGCAGTACGGTAAGGGTCACGGACAAGGGAAGCCGATTGAGCGGGCTTTTAGTCATGGCGGTATTGGTGAATATGTGGATAAACACGCATTATTGGCTGGGCATTGGACGGGTAATAATTCGATGGATAAGCCCGATAATTATCATGGCGGTAAAGACGGTGCTAGTTATGAGGATTTTATTACGGCACTTGATAAGGGGGTGGCGATGTGGAATGCTCGTGAGGGTCGTGATACTGAGATGTGTATGGGTAAGTTGAGCTATGATCAGGCGTTTGAGCGTGATTATGCAAAGGCGACGGTAAGACGTGCGACTGCTGAACAAATGCGGTTGTTAATGCTGATGAGTGAGGCGGTGACATTGTATGAAGATGGTACGTTTTGGAGTGGTGCTGGTGGCGGTAGCCGTCATAACCGTAACCGCTATGAGGCTGTGGATCTGATTGGTGGTAAAAAGCGTAAGGTGATGATTAAGTTTGATCCGCAAAAGTTACATGAGACTGTGTATGTGTATGATCTTGATGGTCACTTTTTGGCTGAGGCGGTGTGTACTGTGAAGGCTGGATTTGGTGATAAGTCTAAGGCTCGTGAGCAAGCTCGTGATAAGAAGATCTTTACTAAGAGTCATAAGGCGGCGGCTAAGGCACAAAAACGTATGACGGAGCGTGAGTTGGCGGAGCGTATGCCTATCGCTGATGATAAGCCATTTGAGGCTTTACCAAACATTACTGAACTTGTGGTGGCTCAAGGTAATACGCTGACAAAGCATGTGACTGAGGTTGATGAGTTGGAAGATTTAGACGATTTTAGTAGTGATTTTATGGCTGGTCTTGGCAAAATCAAACAAGAACAAGGAGATAAGTGATGAACGATAAGCACGATACAAAAATCACGCTAGAATTAGCTGAAAAAGAGCTAAGACGGCTTAATCGAGCGATTGATAAAAATCATAGCACGAGATATTACGGTAACCCTGTGCGTGATGAATTGCTGAAATTGATTAAGCAACAGTTAAAAATGATTAATAATGGTAAAGATATAGATCAAGCATATTTTGACCGTCAAGATCGTATCAATGAACTAACTATACTGCTTAGTGAGTTGATCGATGAGTTGGCGGTGGAAAGAACTGATCTAGTAGTGCGTAGAAATGTGTTAAAAATTGAAATTAGACAAATGAAAGGAGTGAAGTGGTGAGTAAATTAACAAAAGTACAAATTGATGAGTTGGTGGCTAATGCTGGTCTATTTTTACCCATTTATCTTATGGCTGATGGATATAAGATTACTTTAAAGCAGATTATTGTCGATGGCAAATTACGTGTTCAATTATATATTAATGGTGTATTTAAAGGTAAATGGATAACGAAATTAGATGGTGATGAGGAAGGTAAGTTTTTTATGCCTTGGGTGAGTCATAAAAAATGTCCTTACACTGGAAAAAGAAGAAAGATCGAAATTAATATGCGTCGCCCTTACTTTGCTAGCTTTGGTCAAGCGTTACGTCATATTAATAAAATATCTGATAATGTGGAGGTCTGTTATGAGTGATTTAATTACACAAGTAAAGCAAATTATCGAAGAGAAAGGCTTAACCCAAACTCAAGTCGGTAAAGAAATCGGCTATACAGGTGGTGCATTATCATCATTCTTTAAAGGCACTTATAAAGGTGATAATAACAAGATTGAAACGGCTTTAAAAGCGTGGTTAAACAACCAAAGTAAAAAGACAGAGTTTGTGTCTGCACCTGACTTTATCGAAACACCTACAGCGGTCAAGATCTTTGCTGATTTTGAATTTGTAAAATTATTCGGAAAAATGGGCGTGGTGTATGGTGCAAGCGGTGTCGGTAAAACTCAATCGGCACGAGAGTTTGTAAAAAATAATTCTAATGTATGGCTAGTAACTGCTCGTCCTAGTATTTGCACTATTAATGAAATTCTTTACGAGATGGCGTTAGAGCTTGGTATATCTGATGCACCTAAGCGGGCGGGTAAATTGAGCCGTATGCTAAAAACTAAGCTGACAGGTACAAAAGGTCTGATGATTATTGATGAAGCCGATCATTTACCGCTGAAAGTGTTGGAAGAGATCAGAATACTGCAAGAAGAGTGCAATGTGGGCTTTATGCTGATTGGTAATGATAAAGTTTATACCCAAATGCAAGGCGGATTTAACCAACAGCACCAATTTGCACGGCTATGGTCACGCAATGCGAAAAAGCAAAGCGTACAGGGCAATAGTAAAAAAGATATTGAGACGGTGGCGGTAGCGTGGGGCTTGGATACTACTGATAGTAAACTTATGCAAACACTCTATAGTATTGGTCAAGAGGCGGGGTCTTTGCGTACATTAACCAACTATTTGCAGTTGGCAAGTATCACGGCTAAGGCTCGTAATGAGGCGATTACTTTGCCATTGATTTTATCGGCTAGAAAGCAAATGCAAGGGGAATAATCATGGATGAAAAAAATAGTTATAAAAATCGCTTAAAACGCACGATTAAAACGGGTATGAATTACCTAGCACTTGATGATCTAACTTATCGGGCTATGCTTGAAAATGTCAGCTATCGCACCAGTGGCAAGCGTAAAAATAGTATTACTAAGATGAGCATTGCTGAACTTGAAGCAGTGCTTAATGAAATGCGTGATAAGGGTTTTAACAAAACCAATGGTAAAAAGACTAATTCGCCTCGCTCTGGCAGACCAATGATCAATAAAATTACTGCTCTTTGGATAACTATGTCTAAACAGGGTTTTGTTAGAGATAGTAGCCATCAGGCATTGCTAAAATTTAGTCGAAAAACCATTGCTAAATATCGTAAAAAAGGCGGTGATCGTGTATTACCGTCTAGTTTGGAAAGTATGCACGATGATGAGCTGTCACTGCTTATTGAAATCCTTAAAGCGTGGCAACAGCGTGAATTAGACAAGCAACAACCATAATCTAATTATAGGTGTAAATATTATGAGTAAAAGTACGGATAAAAAAACAGCGACAGGTGCAGATATTGATGTTTTTATACTGACAGCCCCTGAGTTAATTAAAGAATTGGCAACAACGGCTGAAAGTATATTAATTAACAATTATCATTATGATAAAGATGTTGCTAAAAAAATCGCTGTGGATTTTGGAACTGCTTTTGCTCAATCCTGTGGTGGTATGCAAGTGTACATACCTGTTGGGGCTGGCATACAAATTTCTGAACGCAATTTAGAAATTTATAATAAATTCACTGGTCATAACCACAATGAACTTGCTAAAGAGTTCGGATTAAGTGTGCAGTGGATTTATAAAATTCTCAAAAAAGTTGAAAAACATAAGCAAGATGAAGTACAACCGAGATTATTTTAATGAGACATTCAAATTATTTAGCACGGCAAACAGAAAAGCAAAGACAACAAGGTAAACAAGTGCGTAAAGGTATGATGGAGCAGATGAAAGATCTTGCTCAATATGCACAGCCTATGCGTAAAGTTTTATCAAAGGCTTATCCGATGGCTGATTTTAGCGAGTGTTGGGCGGTGAAAGTTGAACCGCAAAAGCTAACTATATCGGTGGATAATTTTACTTTGTGTAATATGTTGCAAATGCAGATTAATACATTTTTATCACAGCTAAAATCTGAGTCTGATTTATTTAGCAATATTGAACAAATTAAAGTTATCGTAGTGGTCACAAGACAAAGGGCAATATGATGACTGAATTAGTGACTATAGAGTCTAGCGATCAGCAAGTGACAAGGTTAGAAAATGGGCTATTAACACCGATTAGCACCTTTGCTCATAGATGCTATTTACCAATCCCTAATAACGGCATTGTAATTGCGACTAATCAAGAATACTTTTGCTCGGCATTACAGGGTAAAAACTATGCTGTGGTGTATGTGATAGGTAATGATCACGGCAATGATATTGCTGTGTTTAGCCTTGATCGGCATGGTAACGGCTCATTTATCGGTCGAGGCTTGCCAAAGAGTATCTATCATGATGATAGCAAAATTAAACAATTAACTAACGTGGAGTAATACTATGAGTAACCAAACAATCCCTAATGGATATATGCAAGATAAAAATGGTCACTTAGTACCGATTGAGAAAGTAAAACCGATTGACAAATTGCGTGATGAATTAGTGAATAATATTATCACTAAGGCTAGCGAATTACAGCAATATATGGAAACGGCAAAAGCTGAAATTAGTGATGATATTCAAGATTTTTTAGCGTTATCCGCTCAGGAATACGGCACGGTATTAGGTGGTAAAAAAGGCAATATTAGCCTTTATAATTATGACGCATCGAAAAAAATTCAAATTGCTATTAGTGATAATATTCATTTTGACGAGCGTTTACAAGTTGCTAAACAGCTTATTGATGAGTGCGTACTAGATTGGAGCGATGGTAGTAATGATAATATTAAAGTCTTGATTAATCATGCGTTTCAAGTGGATAAAGAGGGTAAGATTAGCACTTATCGAGTGCTAGGGTTACGCAGAATTGATATTGACGATGAAAAATGGCAAAGAGCTATGCAAGCCATTACAGATAGCATTCAAGTAGTCGATACAAAAGAGTATATTCGTTTTTATCAAGCTGATAATGACAATAAATGTCAGCAAATTAGCTTGGATTTTGCTAAGTTGTAATTATACTTTAAACATTATTTAAACAAGATTTAAAAGAACCATTGCTTAAAGCAGTGGTTTTTTTGTATTATGGTAGTTTTAATATACAAAGGAATATAGTTATGGCAAATAATCAAAACATGAAACTTGTTGAAGAGGTTAAATTATCTGATGAATTACAGCAGTTAGGATTTAGTGCAGGAATATATGTCAATGACAACCCTATTAACAAGGAAATTAGCGAATTAGGTAAACAAGCAACTCAATTTAAAAAACAAAAAAATTGGGACAAGGCTATAGAATGTTTGCTTAAAGTTAAAGAATTACAAAAACAGACAAATACAGATTACAGCTTTACTAGCGTTTTGCGTTTACCGAAATACTATATGTATGCTGAACGGTATGATGAGGCATTGGAGATTTGCCAAGGGATTGTTAATGATATTCTTAACAAAAAAACCAAGCGTTTTGGTTTTGAAACATTTGACTGTATGGAATTTAGTAACTTATCTGAAACGTATGCTCTAATGGCTAAGATCCACGGAAAAAAGAACAATAAAAAACGAAGTAAAATATATGCTTTAAATGCTATACATTGGCAAGGCTTGCATTCTAAAACCAACACATTAGCAGTTAAACCAACAGCCGATAGCGTAACAACTGAAATTAAAAAAGTATTAACAGATGATTTAACCAGAGATGAGGTTATTGAAATATTAGCAAAATCATTGATCGTGTAAAAACAATAAACCGCTTTAATAACACTTTTTAAATAATCTCTATAAACTCTAACTATCAATAGTAGTTAGAGTTTTTTTATTCCATAAATAAAGGTACATGATGATGAATGAACAACATAACAATGACAAAGCCACTTTTAAAAAAGTATTTGATCGAGTGCTTAAACACGAAGGCGGTTATGTCAATCACCCAAGAGACCCTGGTGGTGAAACTAACTGGGGTATCACAAAACGAACTGCACGCAAAAATGGCTATAACGGATCAATGCGAAAGATGACCACTGATGAGGCATTTGAAATTTATTATCAAGCGTTTTGGCTAAAGTTTGGCTGTAATAATATGCCTGATGGTTTGGCATTTAACTTTTTTGATGCTTGTGTCAATCACGGCTTTGGTAATGCTAGTCGTATGTTACAGCGTGCGTTAGATGTGGCAGATGATGGCAGAATTGGCAAGATCACAATATCGGCTTTACATGCGATAGACCCTGCTGTAGTAGCGTTTAAATTTAATGCTGAACGATTGCGATTTTATACAAAGTTAAAGCACTTTAAAACCTTTGGTCGTGGTTGGACTAAACGTGTGGCGGATAACTTGGTGTATGCCTCTATTGATTTAGCTGAAGCTGAAAAAGTTGAAGTTAAAACCATTGATTATAACGACGATTTAGAAGTAAATGAAACTATCACAACTGATGAGCAAGAAGGAGCATAAGATGGATAAGCAAGATAGTATAGCATTCCCTATCATTCGTTATGGCTTGATTGGACTGGGTACAGGCTTAGTTCAAAACGGTATTTTAACATCAACACAGGCAGATACAGCAGTGGGTGCAATTATGACACTGTGTACCGTCGGCTGGCTTGTGTATAACAAAAAAGTTAGACATAAAAAATAGCGAGTGATATGTGGATATTATAGATATTGCTCAAAAACAGCAAGAAAAAGAAATGAAAGCATTATTAGCACAGCGTAGGCTTGCTAATAATGTAACCAATCAACAAAGTAGTGACGGTAATTATTATTGTATAGATTGTGATAATGCTATACCCACACAAAGAGTAAAGCTAGGCTTTACCGTGCGTTGCGTGACATGTCAGCAAGAATTAGAGAGGAAATGATGGAATCAATAATAGCGTATGTTGAAGCTCACTGGGGGGTATTTTTAACCTTGAGCGGAATAGTTTTATCAGTTATTTATGCAAAGCTGGATTCACGCTATGCACGAAAAATAGAGGTAAAAGAAGATATTGCTAAAGTCGATGAAAAATATGTCCATATAGAACATAGGGTCGATACTATTGAGCAAGCAATTATTAATTTGCCTTCTGCTAAAAATTTGGCTGATATGAGATTGGAAACGGCGGATATGAGGGGCGAAATTAAAGAACTGAATGCCACGCTCAAAGGTGTAAAACACATTGGTAATCTCATATTAGAAAATAGTATCAAGGATAAACAATGAAAAATTTAATCATAGCCGATCAACGATTATGTATCTTACAAGCATTAGAGGCATGTAATAACGATGCTAATCAAAACATTTTGCAAACGTGTCTTGAAACCTATGGGCATAGTGTAAGTATGGACGTGGTGCGTAATCATATAGTATGGCTTGAGGAGCAAAACCTTGTGACAATAAAGCGGATAGGTGCTAATGAGATGTTAGTAGCGACTATCACCCAACGTGGTCTTGATACGGCTCAAGGTAAATGCGTGGTCGATGGTGTTAAAAAGCCTAATCCGAAATATTAAGGTGCTTATCAATGACAAAAAAGACACGAGGACGTTCAAGTAAAGTTGATTTGTTGCCCGCTAATATTAAAAGTCAATTAACTTTAATGCTCCGTGATAAAAAGCTATCGCAAGCGAAAATCTTAGCAGAAATTAACCAACTTGTATTAGATGCAGGACTGGGTGAAAGCCATTGTTTAAGTCGCAGTGGTTTAAATCGTTTTAGTACTCGCATGGAAGAGATGGCAAGCCGTATCCGTGAAAGCCGTGAGATGGCGGAGATTTGGACTAAGCAGTTTGGTGAAGCCCCTGAAAGTGATGTCGGTAAAATGTTAATGGAATTTATCAAACAATTTGCATTTGAAAGCATGATGACACTCGGTGAAGATGGCGAGGGCGTCGATATTAAAGCACTGAACCAACTTGCTTTAGTGATACAAAGGGTTGAGCAAGCGGAAACAAGTAGCTTTAAACGTGAGCAAGAAATTAGAAAAATGGTGATAGAAGAAGCTACGAGAGTTGCTGAGGAAGCAAGTAAAAAAGAGGGGGCAACGTTGGAAGATTTAGTTAATAGTATTAGGGTCTGTTGAACATTTAAAAAAAAGAGATGAAAAAAGGGTGGTAAATGAGTACAATTTAGTTTTCTACAACAAAAACGACCCATTTACCATGC
>PDWI01009929.1_pt1 | contig 10781 bp, 9 predicted proteins | sample 1430891 | NCBI WGS metagenome assembly PDWI01 (sample SAMN01162508, study PRJNA174530) | Oral metagenome, whole genome shotgun sequencing project. | biome: Marine environment; feature: Marine mammal; material: Swab sample of the gingival sulcus; isolation source: swab sample of gingival sulcus... | reverse complement strand
CCTGCGGCTCTGCCACCGAAGAGATTTGAACTCTTGACACATGGATTTTCAGTCCACTGCTCTACCAACTGAGCTACAGCGGCATTGCGTAGCGGTACAATAACGAAAACGGGCCCGGCTGTCAACTGCCCGGCGGCTGTTGTACCCGCGGAATTACGGCACAGCTGCCGCGGCCGCTTTTTCAGCCTGCTGTTACCCCGAAGCCGATTCGAACGGCTGACCTACTGCTTAGGAGGCAGTTGCTCTATCCTGCTGAGCTACCGGGGCGTCTTTCGCGGATATTATAAGCGGAGAAAGGGCTTGGTCAAGGTGCTGCAAGGGATAAAGCGCGCTACTGGCGTCTGCTGAACCTCTTGACCTCCCGTCTCCGTAGGGCTAATTTTGAGATGATGAATTTAAAAAAGGTTCTCCGGCCCGAAACGGTCCATCTTGGACTGAGCGGTACCAGCAAAGATGCCATTATTGAGGAAATGGTAGATATTATGTCTGACGCTTTTCCCCAAATGGACAAAGAGGCGGTTCTCAGCGCTGTTCTGGCCCGCGAAGCCCAGATGTCGACAGGTATGAAGAACGGTATTGCCATTCCCCACGGTAAAACCGACGCGGTTAAGCAGCTGTATGCCGCCATTGGCATAAGCCGTGAGGGTGTTGACTTTGAATGTCTGGACAATAAACCGGCGCGTATTTTTGTTATGACTGCTTCTCCGGCTTCCCGTACCGGCCCGCATTTGCAGTTTCTGGCCGAGGTGAGCCGTCTTTTGAGCCGTTCTGAATTACGGACCCGTATTCTTGAAGCTGAGAGTTCCCGGGAGCTGCTGAATATTTTTCTTGAGGGCTGAGTAAAAATGCATGAAAGCGCATCTCTGACGCATCTGATGACGATGCTGATTTTTCAGCTGGCGGTTATTGTTATGGCCGCCCAGATTTTCGGTTATATAACGGTACGTTTTCTGAAGCAGCCTTCTGTTCTGGGTGAGCTTGTGGCCGGCATGGTGATTGGTCCTTTCGCGCTGGGGGGAATTCCCCTTCCGTTTCTGGGGAATGTACCGCTTTTTGAAATTCCCTTTCACAGTACTCTGCCGGTAACGCCTCAGCTTTACGCTTTTGCCACGGTGGCTTCCATTATTCTGCTGTTTCTTTCGGGTCTGGAAACCGATTTAAAAACCTTTCTGCGTTTTGCCGGAACCGGTTCTGTTGTGGGGCTGGGCGGAGTTGTTTTGACTTTTTTTCTGGGAGCCGGTTCGGCCCTCTTTTTTATTCCTTCTGTTCATTCCATTATGGATCCGCCTGCTCTGTTTATGGGTATTATTGCCACGGCCACCAGTGTGGGTATCAGCGCCAGAATTCTGTCTGATCAGCGCAAACTTTCCAGTCCGGAAGGCGTTACCATTCTTTCGGCGGCTGTGCTGGACGATGTGCTGGGTATTATTCTTCTGGCTGTTGTTATTGGACTGGTAAAGCACGGTAAGGGCAGCGGCGGCGGTGTGGACTGGAGCCAGGTGGGGCGTATTGCCCTGAAGGCGTTCGGGTTCTGGCTGGGAAGTACGGTTATCGGTATTCTTCTGGCGCCGCGTCTGACAAAGGGGCTGAAAAATCTCAGAGATCTTGACGCGCTGGCTTCCATAGCGTTTGGCCTGGCTCTGCTGCTGGCCGGATTTTCGGAGATGGCGGGGCTGGCCATGATTGTGGGTGCCTATGTTATGGGTCTGGCTCTTTCCAGTACGGATGTGGCCGAAGATGTCCGCCGCAGAATGGAGGGACTGTATAACTTTATTGTTCCCATTTTTTTCTGTGTTATGGGTATGCTGGTTGATTTTTCCGTGCTGCCCCGGGTTGCTCTCTACGGGCTGGTGTATACGGCTCTGGGGATTTTCGGGAAGATTGCCGGGTGCGGTATTCCGGCCATGCTGAGCGGTTTTAACGCGCGGGGGGCGCTGCGGATCGGCACGGGGATGCTGCCCAGAGGGGAAGTAACGCTTATTATGGCGGGGCTGGGACTGTCAGCCGGTGTTCTGGATCCGGGGCTCTTCGGTGTGGCGGTTATGTCCATGTTCCTTTCCAGTCTTGTCGCGCCTCCGGTACTGGTGAAAGCTTTTCAGGGGAAAAGCGGTTTTAAGAAAAAACTGGATTCCGGTCCGGAAGGCGCGGGAACAATGAAGACTGTTTCCCTGAACCTGCCGTCGGCATTGCTGGCGGATATGGTTTTGAACCGGCTGCTGGATGCCTTCCGTGAGGCCGACTTTTTTCCCCGGCGTGTGGATCACCGCCGGCCGGTTTACGCTGTTCAGAAGGATAATCTGCAGCTGACCATGGTGCGCAGGGAAGGCAGGGTGCTTGTTCATGTTCCGCCCCGGCACGAAGCTTTTGTCCGCCTGCTTCTGACCGAAGAAATACTGGCTTTGAAGGAACTGTTCCGCAGTGTTGAAGAGGTGGCCGGTTCCGATGCCATGGAACGTGACATGCTGGCCGGAATGTTCGAATCAGAGTAGTTTTTTCCGGCTGCCGTACTGTTCTGTTTTCCGCATAAATGATATGATATTCATTGATGAATATTCCTGATTTTAACACGCTGCGTTCTAGTGTGGAGGACGGTCTTCTGGACCGCTTTCTCCGTTACGTGCGCATTCATACGACAAGCAATGAGGCGGCTGCCGGAGAAAAAACACCTTCCACAGAGTGTCAATGGGATCTGCTGCGGCTTCTGGCGGAGGAGCTTGCTTCTCTGGGTGTAAAAGATGTCAGTCTGGACCAGTCGGGTTATCTGATTGCCCGTATTCCCGGCAACAGGCCGGAAGCGGATACCATAGGTTTTATGGCCCATGTGGATACCAGTTCCGACGCGCCGGGAGAAAACGTTAATCCTCAGGTGCACCGTCAGTACGACGGCAGTCCCATACGGCTGAAGGGTTCGATTGTTATTGATCCGCAGGAGAATCCGGTGCTGAATAACTACAGGGGCGAAACTGTTATTACCAGTGACGGTACAACCCTGCTGGGCGCCGATGACAAGGCCGGAGTTGCCGAAATAATGACATCGGTGGAGTGGCTGCTGAGTCATCCGGAAGTGCCCCGGGGAAATCTGGAAATTATTTTTACTCCGGATGAGGAAACCGGAACGGGAATGGACCATTTCCCGGTTAAGGATCTGCAGTCCCGCTTCTGTTTTACGGTAGACGGCGGACGGGAAGGCGAACTGGAAACCGAATGCTACTACGCCTGGAAGGCTTCTGTGCATTTTCAGGGACGTGTTATTCATCCCGGGAGCGCCCGGGGACGTCTGGTGAACGCGGTTTCCATGGCGGCGCAGTTTGCCTCCATGCTTCCCCGTAATGAAAGCCCTGAAGCCACAGACGGACGCTACGGCAATTACTGGCCGCACAGAATAAGCGGTACAATGGACGAGGCCGAGCTTCATGTTTTTTACCGGAGTTTTGACGCGGAGGATATTCAGCGGCGTACGGACGCGCTTCACTCTTTTGCCTCGGCGGTGGAGGCTGCTTTTCCCGGAGGCCGTGTCAGTGTGGAGGCGCATGAGCAGTACCGCAACATGCGTGAAGAGATAGACCGGCATCCGGTGCTGATCAATACGCTGCGCAAGGCGTATTCGGCGGCCGGCATTGCGCCGATTGAAGAGCCTATCCGCGGAGGAACGGACGGTTCACGGCTGACGGCCATGGGTATTCCCTGTCCCAATATTTTTGCGGGCGGACTGAACTTTCACAGCCGCAGTGAGTGGGTGGCGCTTCCGGCCATGACGCGGAGTGTGGCTGTATTGCTGAACTTAATAACTTTATGGGTGGATTAAACGGGTTTATTGCCCGATAATATATCAGGTTAATGCAATGAAAATTCGCTTTCTGGGTATTTTGATTACAGCTGCGTTTCTCTTTTCCTGTGCCGGAGGTCCGGGTGTAAAGGACACGGTGCCGCTGTGGGTGGATTCTGTGCCTGAAGATACCGGCACATACCGGGTATTCAGCAGTATCGGATACGGCGGTAATTTGTCTCAGGCCCGTCAGGATGCGCAGAAATCTCTGCTGATCGCTGTACTGGAAGGCATGGGCTTTTTGGGTCTTGATTTTGAGAATACGGAGGAAGTTCCGGGTCTTAAAGAACTCAGTGATCAGCTGAATCAGCTTGTCCGGCAGGCTGGCTACTCCGGGCTGGAAGGTGCTTCTCTGGAACACCGGGACGGATGGCGGAATGCGGAAGGCGATGTTGCTTACGGAGTGGTTGTTTTCTGGGAAAGAACCGCCCTTGAGAAGAAGGTGGAGGAACTTTCTTCCATGGTGGGCATAGCCGGTCCTGAGTATCAGGCCTTTGTTGAAAAGGCAAAAGCCGCGGAAAACAGAAACGACCCCTATGAAGCCGCCCTGCTCTGGGGCCGGGCGGGCGCCGCCGCGGAGGCCGGTAATTTTATTGCGGGTGCCGGAACTGCCCTGAAAAAGATTGAAGGCCTTCTGACACCTTTTACTTACAGAGTTGTTTCTCTGCCGGAGGAAGCGTATCAGAACTCCCGTCCGGAAGAGCCGGTTGTGTTTCAGGTGCTCTCGGGAAGAACACCGGTTGCCAACGCGGAGTTTGTTATTACCTATCCGGGACGGAGCAGGGACGGTTCTGCCATGAAGGGAGAGGCCCGCCTGGACTCCGACGAGAGCGGACTGGTGTATTTCCGCCCTCCGGAAATTGCGTTTGAAGGTGTGCAGGTTATTACCATTGCTCCCAGCGCGAATCCTTTTTTAAAGGGCTTTTCGAATTTGTCTTTTGAGGCGCTGAACAATTTTGTTGATTTTATTGAGACGCCGGTTCTGGAAACATCCTTTGAAGCCATGTCTCCGCTGCGCTCCATTTCTCTGGGTATTCTTATTCTGGAAACGGATCTGGCCGGCAACCCGCTGGACTCTTCACACGCGGCCGGAGGCCTGCTGGATCATCTGCTTTCTGACGGTTTTAATGTTTCTGTTGTGGAGCTGGATTCCCGGGATATTCTGGAACGGAACGAAAAGGAACTGCTGCGGGATCTGAAGGCGGACAGACAGTTTTCCGGGCAGTATGAAAGGGTTATTCACGGAAGGGTTTTTCTGGAAAGTTTTGAACAGAACGGAAACAATTACACTGTCCGGGTTTCCGGAACGCTGGCAATGTCGGATATTCAGAAGCAGGTAACACTCTACCGTTCAAAGATAAGTAAATCCAGCCGGGCTTCCGGAAGCGAGCAGGCCATCAGCGCGGCTTTCCGCCAGCTGGGCCGTTCTTTTGCCGAGGAATTGAGCAGTCAGGCTCCCTGATGAACGACGCGTATCATATTGACGATTCCATAGCCGCTCCGGCCACAGCCAGGGGACGGGGGGCTGTTGCCGTTATCCGTACTTCCGGAAGTGAGTGCGTGGAAATGGTTGCCCGCGTGTTTTCCCGGCCGGATGTTCTTTTGAAAAGTAAAGGCTACCGTGTGCATTACGGGTGGATTAACGATTTTTCCGGAAAGCCGGTAGACGAAGTTCTGGTTACGGTTTTCCGTGCCCCGGCCAGTTATACCGGAGAAGATTCTGTTGAAATATCCTGTCACGGCGGTCCGGCCGTGGTGGACCGGATACTGCAGGTTTTGAAAGATGCCGGTTTCCGCAGTGCTTCGCCGGGCGAATTTACTTTCCGGGCTTTTTCCAACGGAAAAATGGATTTAACCCGGGCGGAGGCTGTTCGGGAAATAATTGATTCCCGCACCGAGAAAGCGCGCGCCCTGGCTCTTTCCCGGCTTTCCGGCGCTGTAAGTGCTGTTATTGATGAGGCTAAAGACGCGGTGCGGCACCAGGCGGCCGCGGCGGCTCTGGCTCTGGATTACGCGGAAGATGAAACAGAAGATGTCCCTCTGGAAGCTGAGGGCATACAGAAGGCGTCGCTTTCTTTGAAAGCCCTGATCGGCACCTGGCATACCGGCCGGCTTTTCCGGGACGGGCTTCGGGTTACACTTGCCGGGCCGGCCAATGCCGGTAAATCGTCACTGTTTAATTTGTTTCTCCGGGAAGAGCGTTCCATTGTGGCCGAAGTTCCGGGAACAACCCGCGACTGGGTGGAAGCCTGGCTGAATCTGGATGGTATTCCTCTGCTTCTGGCCGATACTGCGGGTTTGCGCAGTGATGTTTCTGATCAGGTGGAAGAGGAGGGAATACGCCGGACACGCAGGCTCATTGAGGCCTCAGACATTGTTCTGCTGGTGGCTGACGGAAGCGGAAGCTTGACGCAGCTGGCTCTTCTGGAGCAGGAGGGGCTGCGATTGGCAGAGGGTAAACTGCTGCGGGTATGGAACAAGGCCGATCTGGGTAGCACTCCTCCGGAGGGCTGGATTCCCGTCAGCGCGCTCAAAGGGCAGGGATTCAAGGCGCTGGAAAAGGCTGTCCGGGACATGGCGCTCTCCGGAGAGTCCATGCCTGATGACGGAGCTCCGGTTATAGACTCCATGCGGCAGAAAAATCTGCTGGAGCAGGCCGCGGCGGCCATGGACCGCTTTGCGGAAGGTGTGGGTAGGGTGTCTCCGGATCTTCTGGCCGAAGATTTACGTGATGCTCTGGACGCGCTGGGCGAACTGACTGGAGAAGTTACCCGGGAAGATATTCTGGAAACTCTTTTCAGTGAATTCTGTGTGGGGAAATAAGATGCCGCCGGAAACACGCAGCAGTACAAAGCCCGGGGAACGGGAGAGGGCGCGCCTTCAGAAAGCACTGGAAGCGCTGGGAGTGGAAAGCGCCGCTGATGCCGCTCTTTTGCTGGAACGGCATATTTCTGAAATTAAGAAGTGGAATTCCGCCTGCAAGCTTGTTGCCAAAGGCGAGGATCTGCTGGAACGCCATGTTCTGGACAGTCTGGCGGCTCTGCCAGTTCTGAGGGAACTGAATCCTGAAACTCTGGCGGATGCCGGTTCAGGCGCGGGCTTTCCGGGTATTCCCCTGGCGGTATGTCTGCCGCAATGCGAAGTAACCCTTATTGAAAAAAAGGGGCGGCGCGCCGGTTTTCTGCGGAATGCCGCGGCCATTCTGGGCCTGAAAAATCTTCATGTGGTGGAAGCTCCGATCGAAGAGCTTAAAGAACAGGATTATTCTTTTGATGTTATAACATTCCGGGCGTGGAAGGCTGTGGATTCTTCCTTACTGGCCCTGCTGCGGCCGCTGCTGGCTCCTTCGGGCTGGATTGCCGCCTATAAGGGGCGCCGCGGACAGGCGGAGGAAGAACTGAAAGATCTGGAGTCCGCGTCTGCTGTTTCCCGTCTGGTTCCTCTTGAGCCGTCTTCCGGCCGCACCGAGAGGCATTTACTGCTTATTCAGCCGGTATAAGCGGTTTAAGCGGGAGCGGGAATCTCCAGGCTTTCAGAATCAATTGATTTAAGAACTTTCATGAGTGCAGCTTTGTCCATGAGGTCTATCAGCCGTGCCTCGGCAAAACGTGAAGCTTCCGGCGAAAAGAATCCGGTGGTAAAGCAAAACCCGCGTCCGGCGTGCAGTTCCTTGGTATGAGCATACATATCCCGGACAAACAGTTCTCCCACCAGTCCTTCAGTCCGCATAAAGCGGAACAGTACCGCGTCTTCCCAGCGGTCTGTTACAACTTCGGTCAGCAAATCGACATATTCGTCTTTCTGGACAGTTGCATTGTTAAAGGAAATTTGTGCCTTGGGATATACGGCATATACAATTTTCTGGCACAGCGGAATAAAATCGTTTGTAGGTGAGAGCATGTAAATCTGCAGATTCTTGTTGGAGTTAAGTTCCCTGTAGCGTTTTATCTGGGCTGCAACATCTTTGTAGCCCGGAGCTTCTTCGTAGAGTTCGTTCAGAAGGGCCAGTGCCCTGTCCAGTTTCTGAGTCTGGTTGAAGGCTTCGGCCATGCGGTATTTGAGTTCCAGAAGTATCTGCGGGGAAATATCTGCGTGGCGGATTCCAATGGTATAATCGTTAAGAGCGTTTTCCCAATCGCGTCTTTTGGCAAAGATTGTACCGGAGTAGAGAGATGCGCTGGGGCCCCATTGGGGATCGGTCCGCAGAAAATGAAATATCTTCTGAGCCATGTCTAACTTGTCCACGTAATACAGACAGCGCCCCAGTGCGTAAAGAGATTCCTTGTCGTTTGGCTGGTTGGTGACAGCCTGGCGCAGATAGGGAACGGCTTCGGAGTAGCGTTTAAGCCTGTAAAGGCTCTGTCCCAAATATCTGAGCGATTCCTCATGTTCCGGCTGGCTTTTAAGGGCTGTCTTTAAAGACGGCACTGCCCGGCTGTAATTCTTCTGAAGAAATTCAAGGCGCCCCAGGTTGGCATTTACTTCAAAACTGTCGGGATTGAAGGACTGGGCCATTTTCAAAGCCATCTGCGCCTCTTCCCATGCCTCGCATTCCATGGCTGAAATACCAAAGCGCAGATTGATCTGAGAAGTTTCCATTTCATCGGAGGATAAACCGTTATTCAGCAGCAGCTGGTAAGTTCTCATGGCTTTACTGAAGGCATTCTGGGAAAAGTAGTGATCGGCAAGAATTTTCAGTGCGCCGGGATCCTTCGGATTAACCGCCAGTCTTTTGTTGGCTTCCCGTATAATTGATTCACTGCTGGAGGACGAACCTCTTGCTCCTTTGCCTGAAAAATTATTCGCATTCTTTTTTATTGCTATAACAGCAACTACAGCAGCAAAAAGGGTAAGTAAAATAATGATAAACGGCAACAAAGGCATGATAAGGAATTATGTCTATGGTAATAATCTTCTGTCAAGCAAGGAGTTGCCTCATAATTAATCTAGTTGAACTTCTTTTATGCAGATGAACGCAAGATGAGAATGAATATATCAGCCGGCGCGGGGGAGGCGGCGGTGCGCCTGAGGGCGGGCGTTTAAGGGCGCCGTGCGTGACAGTGCCGGCGCGGGGAAGGCCGAGAGGCTGGGGAGGCGGAGCTGCTGAGGGTGGGGCGTCTGAGGGTGCCGTGCGTGTTTTTTTGCGGGGAGGCGGCTCCCCCGGTATAGAGACCTCTACCGCCCGGCGCCGGGAGAGGTGGCGAAGTTGATCATTTTTCTATTCGGAAGATATTTACAGAGCTTTGTGATGTATAAATCTGCCGCCGCAACTCCGAATCAAGCACATAACCCTGAACAGATATCTTGTACAGACCGCTATTTAAAGATCCCTGTTTTCTAATAAAACCGTTTAATTCTGACCATTCTTCAAAAATTAAATCTTCTTCAGCAATTGAAAGCTCTGTCAAATTCTGCAATGTAATTGAACTACTGTTTATCTGATATGCATTTAAGCAAAAATTATCATCTGATTGCTTTTCTTTTTGACGTACAATAACAATATGGTAAAAGGCTGCGAAGGGGTCAGGCTCCCAGGAGAAAACACAATTCTGATGAAAATTAACAGTAGAGCCATTTTCTGGTGATAATATTTCTCTTTGATCGGAAATATAGAGATTATCTAGTTGTATCATACATTCGGTAGAATCAATTTCATAATATTTATTCTGATTTGACAGGAATGGTGCTTTCCAGAGCTCCTTGGGGTAATCTAACAAATCAAAATATCCAATACTAAAGGTATTACAGGGCAGGCTTATTTTAAAACTTCCATCCCTTTTAAGATAAAAAGATTTCTGAAGAATCTTTTTATTGGCATCCTGAAGAGTAAACTGCAATTTTATATCCGATAGGTTTATTGCGCTCGAACATTGATATTTACCTTTAATCATTAACTTGTCCGGCATGCACCCTTGTGCCAAAAATAACGAAGCAACTGCCAGCAATAGTACAATTTTTTTCTTTCTCAACATTTTAATGCTTCATCATACAGACTGAACCATCCCGGGAATTCCGGAGAATGGTTCAGTTGAGTGCAACACCTCTTGCCTCATCCCTGTACCTCCCGTAAATAATACATTATCTCAAACTCTTGTTGGGATTATTTTCAATTGCTTTAAAAGCCTTCGGTTATTAAACAAATCCATCTATACCAAAGCACTTAGTCAGTTATTTTTTTGACGGGAAGCCATATACTGGGTGGCAGCTTGAGCCAAAATACCGGAACGAGTTTCCCCATGTTTTTTGGCAAAATAATCCAGAGAGTTTAAAAGTCTCTCCGGCATGGTAATATTGACTCTTTTTGATTTTAAAGACAATTTATCCAGATTAAGATCTACAAGTGCCCAGATACCATCCTTATATTCAGGATTATTCTTATGCTCTTCTATGGAACGGGCTACAGGAACAGGTTCAGAATCAATCAAAAAACCTTCAACATGACATTCCGCGGCTTCCCGGGCATTTATCAAGGCTTCTTCAATTGTTTCGCCCGCGGAAAAACAACCCGGCAAATCAGGAAAAGTAACGCCATAATCCGATTCATCGTCTTTATGAATAATAACAGGATATTTCATAAACTCACCTCCATTGCCAACCGGCCTGACGATAAATGTTTCTCGCTTTATAATCTCTCCGCTCTTCACAGTGTGTATAATACACATTGTTGGTATAGCTGTAAACTTGCATTATCCGGCTTCCCTGACAGAGCCGTGCGGCATTTGTATCAGGTGAAACAGCCGGTCAGTCTATGTATAGTTCAATCTTCCCAAAAACGTAACAGACTCTTTGAGCGCGAAATTTACCGTGTCTTTTTTTGTTACTGTCTGTGTAAGTATCCCGCACAATATACGGGCGCACCCGACCACTAAATTGCAGCAAAAAGCACCAATTTAGTGGTCGGGCCGGGCTGTCTCGGGCTCCGCTGACGCTCCGGCCTCCTCGGAAAACCCGCCGC
>PDWI01009928.1_pt1 | contig 10783 bp, 7 predicted proteins | sample 1430891 | NCBI WGS metagenome assembly PDWI01 (sample SAMN01162508, study PRJNA174530) | Oral metagenome, whole genome shotgun sequencing project. | biome: Marine environment; feature: Marine mammal; material: Swab sample of the gingival sulcus; isolation source: swab sample of gingival sulcus... | reverse complement strand
CCAGCGAAAAGGCTCAAGAATCCACTTAATCTTCTCGTTTAACCCGGCAGCCAGCCCCAGTATAAACCCGGTAAGGCTGCCAAGCAGAAGGGCCGTTATAAAACGCTGTGAAGTAATGGCCACACTCTTCCAGAATGGTTCGGTGAGCATCATCTGTGCCAGATTGCCAAAGGTTTTCAGCGGCGAGGCAATAATGATTTCATCAAAAAACAGCGACACCAGCCACCAGAAGAAAAGCAGCAAACCAACTCCTGCGCCCAGCCAGAGATATATGACGGCGGAGCGTTTCTTTATCAGCCTTTTCTTTTTTGCCGTGCTACAAGTACAACCCGCCATCTGGGAGTCTCCCGCCAATGGATTTTGGATTCATTTCCATGAATTTGTTGAACATCAACTCCAGAGCCTTGCGGGAATCCTTTCCGCTGACAGAACGAAAATCTGTGTAACGCAGTGCCTCTTCAAAGGCTTTTGCATTGACTCCCTGAATACGCCTTGCGGCAAGTTCAGACGCTTCTTTGGGATGCTCGTTGGTCCACTCAACACTTTGATCGTAGGCGGCAAGAAAGGCATCCACAACGGCCTTGTTGTTCTTTATGGCCGGTAAAACGGCAATACCGGCATTGGGGACGCCTTTCATGCTGCTTTTTGTGGCTTTTTCGTATTCCTTTTGCAAATCAATGACCCGCGTAAAGTCAAGCCCTTTGCCCTTTGCTTTCATAATGGCCATGGCAGCGGCAGGCTCAATCATCAGTGCGTTGTCCACCTTTCCTGCCAAAAGACTCATGGTAATATCCAGGGGGGAAGAGACATACTGAATGGTAAAGTCCTTGAACGGGTCCAGTCCCTGGGCCCGGCACACGGTCTGGAAGAGCAGATCCGGCTGGTCGCCTCTGAATGGTACCAGAATGCGTTTCCCCTTGAGCTGGGAAAGATTGCTTACGGAAGCATCGTTGCTGATAAGATAAAAAACGCCCCAGATGGACACCCGTGCCAGGGAAAGAGGCACCCCTTTATTATAGAAAATGGCCGCAACATTGCTGGGCAGGGAAATAAAATCCACGTCTCCTTTGGTAATCATGGCCCGTAATTGATCCGGGGTGTTCCAGGTGCGCAGCTCCACCTCATCACAGACATCCTTGAGCAATCCTGCCTCAACAATATGGGCCATAGGCATGACAAGGGGCGCAAAGGGACTTGCCATGACGATTTTTTTTACTTTGGGGGTGGTCTTGGCTCCTGCATGGGCTGGTGCTGTCCCCCAGCATATCAGAACGATTGCCAGCAGGGCATAAACCGTATGTTTCCATCTAATGATTTTCATTGTAACTCCTCCTTTTTATTGTTGAACAAGTTTTTTATGGTAAAGGGCCAACTAATAAAATAAAATGATATACCTATATTTATGTATATATAATTTTATTGGTAAAGGCTAACCATAAAGGAAGATATTTTCCTTGATATAGATCAAGTCATGGTTTTTTAAAAAAATTGGAAGCAGCAGAAAGTACAAGAATGCTGTCCAGCAAGAAAAAAGAGCAAAAGAAATTTTTTTTGCTCTTTTTTCAGGCCCTCTGAACAGACTACCAGGTATATTTTACACCAATACTTGCATTAAATCCGTCCCCCGGTAAAAAAGTGGGACTTGCCAATCCTGATTTTCCCCTGACAACAAAAGTTGACTCATACTTTTCGTCTGCCAGATTGTTTACATCTGCAAAGAAACTCAGACTGGATGTGGGTTTATAGGCAAGTTTTATTCCATACAGGGTAAATGAATCCTGTTTTATGGTATTGCTGTGATCTGCGTAATTATCATCTGGCTGAATTTTCACATTTGGTGCAATGTAAAAAGTGTCTCCCAGCCTGTACGCTACCTCCAGATAGATGGTTTGTTTGGGAACACCTGCAATTTGATTGTCATTGTAAACGCCGCCATCAAATGTAAAATCGTTGTAATTATAAACGAAATTGGCTGACATGGTATCATTTGCCGTGAAAAAATCCTTTAGGATAATATAATTCATTCCCAATTCTATCCCTTGATGAATGGTTTCATCTGTATAGTTGAATGTTTGACCATTTACTGCTGTTACATCAACCTGGGTAATAAGTTCATCTGTAACTTTTGAATAGTAATACGATGCCTGCCAGGAAAAATTATCGTACGCTCCTTTTGTTCCTACTTCATAGGTGGTTGCTTTTTGTTCATCCAGGTCAACCAGATTTGCACCGGAAGCCAAAGCAGGATTTGTAAATGGAGGCATTTTTGAACCTGGCATCACCAAAGGAATGACAGATCTGTTAATGAGCTGATTAAAGGTTGGCACCTCTACGCTTCTGCTGATATTTGTATATATATTAATATCTTTTGATGCCTTATATATCAAACCCAATTTGGGGTTTACGGAATCGTATGTATATTCTTTGGCTAACTTCTGGATGGCATTGTCAAATCCGCCCTGTGATTTTGGAGTGGAGGCTGTCCCTGAAATATCTCTTGTGTTTCTGAGCCATTGTACATCAGATACAATTTCAATTTTCTGGGTTACAGGGATATTGTATTGCAGATTCAAAGCAAGATTGTCGGCATCTCTTTCCAGATCAGCATATTTGAATACCTTTGACCCGTCAACGGCACTATTTACCCAATACTCACAAGGCATTGAACCTTTATTATATACCAAAGACAATTCATATACATCCTGGGAAAGGAAAAGATCCTGACCTTTGGTATGCAAGTTGATTCCTATATTGTGATTGTCAGATATTTCATGGGTAAGAGGGTCGGTAAAGGTATCATCCATTTTCTGGGCATACAATCCCAGATTATACTCACTATTATTGGTTATAAAAGAAGTTTTGTTTGCAATTCTGAATTGTTCTGTATCCCTGTGAGGTTTCCTTTTGTAGATATTAAATACACCATCCCAGCCGCCTCTTTTCTTAAATATTGCTGCCAGCGGGGTACTTGCCGGGAAAGGTCCAGGAAATGCCGTTACATAACCATCTCCCACAATGACTTCCGGGTGTTCTGCTGCGATCTTCTTCTGGATTACAAAAGGAATATGAAAAAAATTGTCTGAGTAGTTAACCAAGGTAGTATTCTCAATGTTTTCATTGATTGTGTAGCCAATATGCAAGGCTGCGTCCTTTCGTTCGGAATCACTCATTGCCCTGAAACCATCGGATTCTGAAAAACTGGAAGAAAAATAGTAATCCAGTTTATCATAACTTCCGCCGATTCCAATGTTGATATTTTTGGTACTGTGTGAACCAAATTGTAAATCAACAAAGGAATCATTGTTTAATCCTGTTTTTGGAATAAAATTGATTGCCCCTCCTAGTGAGGCCGATCCATACTTCATTGCATTGGCACCACGATATACAGCTACGGCACTATCTTGTTTCGGGTTCACTAATCCAATAACAAAAGAACCATCTGCCTGATTCATGCTTAAACCATCATAAAGTAAATTTACACCACTATTTACCGGATTCGCCTGAACTGCTGACCCACGAATATTCAGCCTTGGCTGGTCATTGCCTCCAAAAAATTCCTGCATAATAATCCCTGGTTCCTTACTGAGTACACTATGTAAGGTATCTGTTTCCGTGGGAATGGCTTCCAGATTTACAAAATTGGTTCCGCCGGGAATTTGTGATAATTCCGTTGTAACTTTTTTTATGGTTTCTTTTTTTCCTATGACATACACATTTTTTGTACCAATTTCTTTTTTATTCTCCTGGGCCAATAGGTTTGAGGATAAAAGTATTGAACAAATAATTGCTATGGATACTTTTCCCTGTATCCGGGACAGTCTGTTTTGAAACATAATTTTCTCCTTTTTGTTTTTTTTATTCCGGGCTAATAAACTCATACTACTAATATATCTTTCATCATGTATGAATTTGTTAATGCATGCTAACCAGAAATAAAAATCTTTTCCTTGACATGGATCAAGTTTTTGAAAATTTTTCATACCTGCGCCCCAGGGGAATACGCCTCCCAATCCCATAAAACAAGCCAATCCCATAGATGGCATTGTATGGTGGATCAGATGGAAAATCTGTTTATTGACAGAAATATAGAAAATTGTTATGTGAGATAAATTTCCTATAAAATATTATAATTTATAAATATAATAAATTATGTTTTTCAGGAATGTTTTTTACATTTTATCATAACAAAAGGAGAAATGAAGATGAAAAAAATTTTATTGTCGTTGTGTATTCTGGCAGTATGCTGCCCACAGGTATTTGCCCAACAGGCTGCCTCAAATGTGTCTGGCCAGAGTATTGTAGTTACGGCCACACGTAACCAGGCAGCATTTGAGGATGCTCCAGGCAGTATCAGTATTATTACCGCAGATGAAATCAAGGACATGGGTGCGGAGGATCTTCTGGATATTGTCAGGGAAACCGCAGGAATCTCTTTGCTGGGAAAAGGGGTTGGTGGACGAAGTGTGATCTCCATTCGGGGAATGGACAGCCGTCACTCTCTTATTCTCATTGACGGAAACCGTATTTCCGCAACAGACAATGTGTTTGGACATTCAGATTTTGAAAACGACTGGATGCCCATTGAAAATATTGAACGGGTTGAAGTGGTAAGAGGCCCCCTTTCTGCCTTGTACGGTTCCGATGCAATGGGCGGGGTCATTAATATTATTACCAAAAAATCACAGGATCAATGGATGGGCGGTGTCCAGGCCGGAGGAGGCGCAAAAGCCCACGGTGACGGAGGCGATCTTGAAAATTATTCTGCATGGGTCAACGGGCCATTGATGAAGGGAAAAATTGGGCTGAATGTGGCTGCCGAATATCTGAATGTTGATAACACGCCTGATCCTGATGACCCTGTTTATTCTGAACAGGAAGCCAAGGAAGTAACCTCCCTTGAAACAAAACTGACATTTACCCCAAATGAAGATCATACCATCACAGCAAGACTGGATATGATCAACGATGATCGTGTCCGGGATAACAATCCTCTGGGAAAAAGAGGATATGTGGATAACTATGATCTGGAAAAAAGAATGTATTCAATCGACTGGCAGGGACATTTCGGTTCGGTCCAGGCCCAGGCCAAGGCATATCGAAGCAAGGCAGATAAAATCAGCAGGAAAACCTATGGCAGCGGAAAAATCAGGAAGTATCCTGAAAAGCTGGTGGATGATATTCTCGATGCCCAGATTTCCTTTCCTGTCCTTTCTGCTCATTTGATGTCTGTGGGCGGAGAACTCAGAAAGCAGAGTCTTGACAGCACATCCCTTGTTTCCGGTAGTGATGACGTAAGATATCATGGCCTTTTTTTCCAGGATGAGTGGACGATATTGTCAGACCAGCTTGTGCTGACTCCTGGTCTGCGCTGGGATGATCATGAAGTCTTTGGTTCTGAATGGTCGCCTCGTTTGTATGCATTATACAAACTTACCGATCAGATCAATGTAAAGGCCGGATACGGACACGCATTCCGGGCCCCCAGTATCAAACAGGCATCGGCAAATTACTTTGCATCTATGGGGCCCCATAGCTTCAAAGGAAATCCAGACCTTGTCCCGGAAATCTCCAATTCCTGGGAGGCTGGCGGCGAATATTTCGGAGACGGGATATTTTTCCGCGCCATGTTTTTTTACAACCAGATTCAGGATTTGATTGCCTATACACAAATATCCAAAAAAGGCAAAAGGCGTACCATGACCACCATTAACGTGGATAAGGCAAAAACCACAGGTCTGGAAGCAGAACTGAATTTGTCGTTACCCAAAGGATTTGCCGTTAGTGCCAATTATACTTATATGGATGCAGAAGATACCGAGAAACATATACGGCTTCAAGGCAGACCTCGCCATACCACGTCTGCAAAAATCAGCTATACATCCAGTTTTGGATTTTCTGCTGCCCTGCGGGGGCAATACATTGCAGACCAGGAACTGGAAAATGATAAAAAGAAGATTGTGGATGCTCCTGATTATTATTTGCTCAATTTTTCCATGCGGCAGAAATTCATGGACAGATTTGAAATCCAGGCCGGGGTTGATAACATCACGGATGTAAGGCTTGCCGACAAATCTGATCTGTTTGCCTACGAGGAAAGGGGCAGATTTTTCTTTGCCAATATCCAGTATCACTTTTAATACCCGCCATACAGGGTATCTGGTTACATGACTTTATGAAGATCAGCTCTTGGATATTTCGAGGCTCCAGAGGAATTCATAAATATACGGGACTTTTGTTTGCCCTGTATTTTCTGCTCATGGCAGTTTCTGGTATTCTCATCAATCATCCGGGGCTGATCCGGTCTGTATCCATGCCGGATTTTTTCACACCCAGCTCCTATGGGTATCGTTACTGGAACCGTATGGCCATAAGGGATGCTGTCTTTTCAAGGCAGCATCCTGACTCCTTGTATGTGGGAGGCAGGGCAGGGGTATTGGTCAGCAGGGATAATGGCCGAACCTTTTCTTTCATGGAAAAAGGGTTTCCCTTTTCTGCCTATGACAAAGAAACCTATGATTTGCTGCTGGTGGAAAACCAGAATCAAGGGGTTTTATATGCTGGAACCCGTGCTGGTTTATATCTGTGCAGTACAAACGCAGACGATTGGGCATGGCAGAAAATTGTGCTTGATCCAATATCTTCAGAAAAAGGGGACACAGAAAAAGTGGTTTCCCTGGCAAGGGTAAAAGATCAGGTCCTGGCCTGTACCCCCCATGCCTGCTATTTTGTCCCCATTCCTCCCCATGCCTTGTCAGTAAAAAAAGCAGAACTTTTTCCAGCCAAAGGAACCCGGCCCGAAAGGGAGCCATTGTTCCGTTTTTTGCTCAGGCTTCATGATGGTTCTATTCTTGGATTTCCAGGAAAATTGCTCATTGACGCAGCCGCTCTTGGATTGGCATTTTTGTCTGTATCTGCCATATATATCTGGTTCATTCCCTGGCAGATTCGCCGGGGCAGAAGATGCAAAGTTCGCATCTTTCGATTTTTGCATAAATATCATATAAAGACAGGTGCTTATACAACAGGTTTCCTGGTTGTCTTTGCCCTGACAGGTATATTGCTTCGCCCTCCATTTATCAGGAGTATTTTTCCCTATTCAGTCCCGGCCCAATGGCTGTCTGCTTTTACTGCTTCCCATGATTGGCCCTTTCCCATTTCCAGGGTGTTATACCAGGAGGATGGGGATCGTCTGCTTATTGCTGCCGGTGGCAAATTTTATTCCGGGCCAGGGAATTTTTCCCGCCCATTTACAAGGATGCCTGTCAGGCTGAGGGTTTCTGGCATGGGAGTGAATGTATTTGAACAATTAACAGACAAACGCTTGCTCATTGGGTCTTTCAGCGGGTTATATGTCTGGAATCAAAACACGAACAAGGCAGAAAATTTTTTGCAGTCTTCTGATGTGTCCCAAGGCAAAGGTTCAGTCAAAAGACCGGGTATGGTCAGCGCCGCCCTTGTGAAAGAAAAGCATCTGGCAGGCTGGGTGGATTACACAAAGGGCCTTCAATGGCTGGATTCATCTTCTCCGTCCCTGGTCATGCCCGAATCCTTGAAGCAGTCCAATTCACTATCCTTGTGGTATTTTCTGTTTGAGTTCCATAACGGCAGAATTTTTCGGGACTGGCTGGGAAAATACGCGTGGCTTGTGGTTCCCGTTGGTGGGATATTGTTGCTTTTCAATTCCGTTACAGGGTGTTACGACTGGCTCTACAAGAAAAATCTTCAAAGAAAGGGTCAATAATTGGTTAGTTAGTTCCACCATATTATGACAGCAGGCATAAAAAAATATACATGAAAACTGATTTTATGCTATATGAAATCAGTTTTGAATGATTCAGGAAGAATAATAGAATAAGATGAGTTTGGAAAAAGACTGTCTGCCAGCATCCCTAAAGGTAATTACTGTGGCCGGAACTCCCTCATCGGGAAAAACCGCTGTGATTTCCCATCTTGCCAATCTTTTGCTTTCCCAGGGAGTGCAGGTGGCAGCAGCCAAGTTTGATGCCCTGGTTAGCCGTGATGACGAATATTTTCGTACAAAGGTGTCTATTCCGTCCATCAAGGGATTGTCAGATTATATTTGTCCTGACCATTATTATGTTTCCAATATCCAGGAGGTCATTGAATGGGGCAAAAATCAGAAGGCCCAGATTCTGTTCATTGAAACCGCTGGGCTTTGTTTGCGCTGCGCCCCCCATATTGCCGATATTCCAGCCATTTGTGTACTGGATGATCTGGCTGGAATCGAGGCGCCGGAAAAAATGGGGCCTATTTTAAGCCTTGCCGATGTGGTGGTTGTAACCAAGGCAGACATGGTTTCCCAGGCAGAAAAAGAGGTGGTGCTGCACAAGGTACGTCAGGTGAATCCTGGTGCTGCATTGTTTCAGGTCAACGGTCTGACAGGTTCGGGCTGTCTGCCCCTGACCCGGCTGATACACACCTGGGAACCCATAGGAGATATTGTCAATCTGGTTCTGCGCTACAGCATGCCTGCATCCATTTGTTCTTATTGTACGGGAGAACAACGCATTGGCAGGGAATTTCAATCGGGAAATGTTAAAAAAATTGAATGGTAACAAGATAACCTCCATCACGGTACAGGCTGGAAAACGCAAGGACGGACAAAGGGAACCCTTGAGCTGTCTCACGGTCAACGCCGGAGAAACCCTGGCCATTGTCGGGCCGACAGGTTCCGGGAAAAGCCAGCTTTTGTCAGATATTGAGCAACTGGCCCAGGCAGACACCATTTCCGGCAGAACCATTCTGATTAACGGAAAAATTCCTGATTATCATGGCTTTTCCACAGGTCTTGTGGCCCAGCTGACCCAGAAGACCTCTTTTATTCTGGATTGCACCGTTCAGGATTTTTTACAGCTCCATGCCCAGAGCAGAGGAAAAACCCAGGAAAAAGTCCTTGTGGAAAAAGTAATGGAAAAAGCCAATTTTTTAAGCGGAGAACCCATCAGTCCAGGAGCCAATCTCCAGGTGTTAAGCGGCGGTCAGTCAAGGGCCTTGATGATTGCAGACATGGCCTATATTTCCAATTCTCCCATTATTTTGATTGATGAGATTGAAAATGCCGGAATTGACAAATTGTCTGCCTTACAGGTGCTGACCGACAGCAATAAACCCATTTTTATTTCCACCCATGACCCGGTACTCATGCTCATGGTGTCCCAGCGGCTGGTCATGAAAAACGGAGGCATGGAAGTATTGTTTTCCACCAGCCATGAAGAGAAAAACCTTCTTGAGGAGTTAAAAACAATGGATGAGCGTCTGACAACAACCCGTGACCAGCTCAGAAACGCAGAGCGGCCACACAGAGGAAACATGCAATGACAACAGACCTGCACCTGGCCATTCCGCCGAATATTGCCCGGAAAACCACGGATGATCTGAAAAAACAATTTCCCAAGATTCATGTTCGCCCCCATCAGACCCATGTGGAAATGGATGAATTTTTTTCCCATGAGTTCGGCAAACCGGAACACACGGCAGATTTGACATTGACTGCCTATCCCTGGGCCTTGGCAAGACTTGCTGGAATGGATGACCCAGGAAAGGTGTTTGCGCCCATGCCGGAAACCCTGCCGAAACTGCGGTCTGAACTGGCAGATTTCGGGGTTGCCGAGGCCAACCCGTACTACCGGGTGGTCTGCCTGGTCTGTCTTGTGCCCATTGTCCATAAGGATGTGCATCCCTTTCCAGTATCCTGGGCCGACCTTTGCCATGAAAATATCCGGGATGCCGTGGCCATTCCCCCGGAAGAAACCCCGGCGCCTGCCCTGTACACCTATTTTCAGACAAAACTCAACGGCGAGATGGGAAGGAAAGCTGCCTTGCAGGCCAATAAAACCCTTTTGCCCCAGGACATCAACCTGGCCGTGGATGCCGGAGATTTTAAGGCTGGCGTACTGCTTTCTGCCTTTGGCCGAACCTTCCGACAGAAAAACGCGCGCATGGTCTGGCCAAAAGAGGGTGCCTTTGTTTTACCCTTACTTGCCTTTGTGAAAAAAGATGCGCCTGGACAAGCTTTCGACATACTGGAAATCATTTTCAGCCATTGTTTTCAGGAATTTCTGGCACGGGACGGCGGTTTTATCCCCATGCGGGCTGATGTGGATTTTTTTGGCGAGGTTGCCGAAAACCATTGTCATATAAAGTGGATGGGGTGGCAGGACTACATTGCCATGAAAGAAGCATACCACAGACAGGTTGGGGATGAAACCTGCCTGAATTTATAACGGCCACGGGCCGATCTGGGTATGGAATCCTCCAGATCGGATCACGACAAATAGTGAAAGTAATTTAATATGTTATGGATACTTTCATAGAAATAGAAACTGAATGATATTACCTTAAAAAGGAGAAAAAAATGAACCATTACAAATCTGTTTTTTGGCTGTTGGCGGTCTGCATTGGGCTTGCCTGCCCTTGCCAGGCAGCAGAGCATGTCGCTTTGGAAGACACCATTGTTACCGCAAGGGGCAAGGCGTCCACCATTTCCCAGACACCGGGCGGTGTGGGGATTCTGGATTACCAATCCTTGTACGAGGCCCAGGATATGAGTATTACCAATACCCTGCGCCAGATTCCGGGTGTGGAAAAATCTTCGGATTCTGCCTGGGGTTCTGCTGTGAATATCCGGGGACTTGGCAGGAACCGGGTGGTGTTTCTCATTGACGGATGCCGGGTCAACACGGCTACGGAAATCAATGCCCAGTTCGGATTCATTGATGCCAATGACATTGAAAGGATTGAGGTTCTCAAAGGGCCGATTTCC
>PDWI01009927.1_pt1 | contig 10783 bp, 8 predicted proteins | sample 1430891 | NCBI WGS metagenome assembly PDWI01 (sample SAMN01162508, study PRJNA174530) | Oral metagenome, whole genome shotgun sequencing project. | biome: Marine environment; feature: Marine mammal; material: Swab sample of the gingival sulcus; isolation source: swab sample of gingival sulcus... | reverse complement strand
CGATATACGATGTAGAGAAAAACAAACAGGGCAACGATGTAAAAGCCGTGAAATCTAAAACAATTCCGCCATGTATATTTACATTAAAACAAAAAAATCTCTCATTAACATTTTATGCTTACTACGAACCTTACACCCAAGCATACAACGGCAAAGCTCCTGTTTTAGCCACCGACAACACGGACTTGTCAAGATACATAAACCGCAATCATTCAGCCCTTATAAAGACCCTGCGAAAAATGATAATCTTAAAAGCTATTCTACGCTTAGAGCTTGAAGATTTAGACACAACCTCGCTTGTCTTCTTTAAGCAAACAGGCATGTACTACCGTTTGCAAAAAATTAGTGAAGGTCGGATAGATTTAAAAGGGGGCGACATCGATGCATTGAAAGGACCATCCGATGTAGGTACTGGTCGTGGTGGCGATGATGAAATTAAGCTATCGGAGCTTATTGATATTTTAAACGAACGATTTGGCACTGATTTCACGCAAGCTGACCAACTGTTTTTTGACCAAATTCAGGAAGAGGCCGTTAGCAACAACGATTTAAGACAAGCAGCCTCGGCTAACTCTGTTGATGATTTTCGCTATGTGTTTGATAAAACCTTTGAAGGTTTAGTTATTGATCGAATGGAAGGTAATGAGGAAATATTTGATAAATTGATGACTGATGGTGAGTTCAGAAAACTTGCCTCGGAGCACCTTTTACACAAGATTTATAACACCATTAATCACAACAAAGAAAGGTCTTAACCTTATTTTATCTGGTAGTTGATTCACAAAGCTATGGCGTAAGCCACAGAAAATAATTTATAGACGAGGAAAGAAGAAAAAAGGATATCCAACATTTAATCATCAAAATCAAGCGCCTATCCCCAAAAAACTGCCTATAAGTAGGGGGGTGTCTTTATATATTCACTACTGTCCTGTTAACTTTCATAGTTGCTCCATTTGATGGAGATTAATCGTTTCAACTCATTTCAATACAGGGGGGGATTACTTCTAAGTCATGCCTTGTCAGTATCGCTGGAGTATTCGCAGGGATTGATCTCACCAGTCAAAATAGAAATACATCACCTTTGCTACGGTAGGTCTTATAAGGCGTTCTATAGTGTAAATTTTCTTGTTCTATATTAAACAAGGTGCGCTGTGCGAGATGTCTTGAAAGGCATAACTGTTGGTTTATTAGATAGCAATAAGTAAAAATTTATAGCATTACGTTTACGTAAACGTAATGCTAAGGTAGGATAGAATCACGATGCAATTAAAAAACCACCTATAAGTAGGGGGGTGGGTATTTGTTTTTAGGGAGTTCTTTAACGGCTTTAACGTTACGCTAAGCGTGCGATAATTTTGTATTAATGTGCCAAAGGTGAAGTGATGACAACTGGCTTTAGTCAGGTTAAACAGAAAGTTCGTGGTAGTTTCTTAAAGCAGACTGTTATGGCTACGTTAGGTGCGAGTATTGAGACAATAGAAGCCGGAGAGGTCAGTATTAAATTGCCGTTTAAAGAGGGCTTGAGTCAGCAGGATGGATTTATTCATGCGGGTGTTATTACTACCATTGTAGACAGTGCCTGTGGCTACGCGGCAATGACTTTGATGCCTGATGAGGCGCGAGTGTTGACGATAGAGTTTAAGAGTAATTTTGCTTCGCCTGCTATTGGTGATTTTTTTATTGCCAAGGGACAAGTTATAAAAGCAGGCAGAAGTATCATGATTACCAGCGGTGAGGTTCACGCATACAAACAAGGGTCAGAAGAGGCTAAATTGGTATCATTAATGCAGGCTACAATGATGGTAATAAACCCTTAAAGACAGGTGCTATTCATTAAATAAGTCATTGATTTATACTATCTAGGTATGAGTTGTAGAAAGACCGTACAATAGAATACAGAAATAAAATGTACAGATAAATTTTAGAGGAAGGAATAATGAGTTTCGAAAATATCATAAGCGAACAACAGGGAAATGTGGGTTTGATTAAATTGGATCGTCCCTCTCATTACAATGCTTTGTGTCAGGCATTGGCAGATGAATTAAGCACGGCTTTGGATGCTTTTGAAAGTAACCCTGAGATTGGTGCTATTGTGATTACAGGCACTGAAAAGGTGTTCTCGGCAGGGGCAGATTTGGTAGAAATTAAAGAGCATAATTTTGAATCTATTTACAGGGAGCAATTTATCACAAGTGGTTGGGAGCGTATTACCACCTGCCGCAAGCCAGTGATAGCTGCTGTTGCGGGTTATGCCTTGGGGGGAGGTTGTGAGGTTGCGATGATGTGTGACTTTATCATCGCTGCTGATAATGCCCAATTTGGTCAGCCAGAAATTAAAGTAGGTACAATTCCAGGTGCGGGGGGAACGCAGCGTTTAACCCGTCTGATTGGAAAATCCAAAGCGATGGAAATGTGTTTAACAGGACGTATGATGGGAGCAGAAGAAGCAGAGCGCGCTGGTTTAGTCTCCAGAATAGTCCCCGTTGAAAACTACCTTGATGATGCGATTGAAACAGCAAAAACCATTGCTTCTTATTCCCAGCCTGTGGTTTGTCTGGCTAAAGAAGCGGTCAATACAGCGTATGAGACGACATTGACGCAAGGCGTTAAAACGGAAAGAAACCTGTTTTATTCAACCTTTTCTTTAGCAGATAGAAAAGAGGGAATGACGGCATTTGCTGAGAAAAGAAAGCCAGACTTTAAGAATCAATAGTAATGTTTACCGTTCATCTTTGATTTTTATCAACAGCTTATTTTATAACTGGCATTTTAGTTGTGATTCTTGTACTACAAGAACGGGAAAGGAGTACTCTGCAAACAGATAATGGGCATATTTAACAATAAGACTGAAATGACTCACGAAGTATGATTAGTGCGGTGGGTACGAAATCAGTGATACAGTTAGCAACATGTATGTATGTATGAACAAGGAGAGTTAAGTTATGTTAAATCTAAAAGACATTATAGGTATGTGTGATTGTACCGAAGAGGAAATTGCAGCAGTGGCTATGCACGAACACGTACCAGAGGCAGTAGCCTCTGAGCTTGCTGACTATATTATTCATGGTGAGGATGGTGTGCCAACACTTCGTGCGATTATCAAAGATGATATTGAAGAGGCTAGACGTAAAGGTAATCATGAACAAGCGGCACATCTGAGAGAAGTGTTAAAACATTTTATTGCAAGGCATCCACTGTATTTGGAAAAAACGAGCAGTTAGTATTATAACACTCTAGGAAGTGCATTCTTTGTTATTAGTGGATATAGGGTCTTTGGGTGTGTTTATCATCTGTGGTGATCCGTTTAATCGTTCCTTTTTACCTGTGAAGGTGAACAAGTGCTAATTTACGGTCACAAAAATTTAAGATACTGGAGAAACAAAAATGAGTCGTGATGTTGTGGTATTAAGTGCTGTTCGTTCAGCTATCGGTGGTTTTGGTGGTTCTTTGAGTCAAATGGAGCCTCATGAATTAGCAGGGCTAGTAATGAAAGAGGCTGTTAGCCGTTCAACGGTCAAGCCAGAAGATATTAATTATGTAACGGCAGGTAATTGTTTGCCTACAGATTCACGTTTCGCTTATGTGCCTCGTGTTGCTGCCATTCAGGCAGGTTTGCCGATGGAGTCAGTAGCAATGACAGTGAACCGTCTGTGTAGTTCCGGGCTTCAGGCGATTGTTTCAACAGCCCAAGCCATCATGCTGGATGATTGTGATTACGGTATTGGCGGTGGTGTTGAGGTAATGTCACGCGCTGGATATATGTCTACAGCAATGCGTTCAGGTGCGCGTATGGGTGATACATCGTTGATTGATATGATGACATCAACATTGACCGATCCATTCGGCATAGGGCACATGGGAATTACCGCAGAGACACTTGCAGAAAAGTGGGGTATTAGCCGTGAAGAACAAGATGCGTTTGCGGTTGAATCGCATCGTCGTGCGGCACTTGCTATTGAAGAAGGGCGTTTTAAGTCACAGATTGTTCCAATTACGTTAAAAACTCGAAAAGGTGAGGTGGTTTTTGATACCGACGAACACGTAAGACCGGGCACCAATATCGAATCACTCAGTAAAATGCGTGCAGCATTTAAAAAAGACGGTACGGTTACTGCGGGCAATTCATCAGGTATTAACGATGGTGCGGCATTCTTTGTGTTGGCTGCAGCGGAAGCGGCAGAAAAAGCAGGTCAGAAACCCATTGCAAAAATGGTTTCATATGCGGTCGCAGGTGTATCCAATGAAGTGATGGGTGAAGGTCCAATACCTGCGACTAAACTGGCATTGAAAAAAGCGGGTTTGAGCATGGCAGATATGGATGTCATTGAATCCAATGAAGCATTTGCAGCACAAGCCATTGCCGTAGCCAAAGGTTTAGCGTTGGATATGGAAAAAACTAATCCAAATGGTGGTGCGATTGCATTGGGTCATCCAGTGGGTTGTTCAGGTGCTTTTATTGCAACCAAAGCACTGTATGAGCTTGAACGTGTCGATGGGCAATATGCCTTAGTGACAATGTGTATTGGTGGTGGTCAGGGAATCGCGGTGATATTTGAGCGTTTGTAAGCGATTCAGGTTAAGTCTTGATGAATGAAAAAGGGTAGCGGTATGTTGCCCTTTTTTTATGGGGTTTAAGACTTTATTGATGCCTGAAGAAAAAAGTGCCTATAAGTAGGGGGGTGGGATAATTTTTAATTGAGATTCTCTATTATCAGCTGATTAGGCTTCTTTGAGAAAGCTGTTTAGATACAGGTCAACCAGAGCAGTACCGTCTCTTTCCAGATTAATGAGTTGAGTTTGCTCAAGATGTGAATTCACCAAGCCATATAAGTAGGATAATAGCCCAGCAGCAATGGTTTCTGGGGTAAGTTCTATCTTGAGCATAGATTGTTTTTTAAGATGTTCTATGGCAGTACTCATTGCGCTGAAATAAGATACACACCTTTCTTGAAGGTAAGCGCGTAATGGGGTTTCTTCATCGGTTATTTCAACACAGTTCATCATAATTTTTAGTGATTGGCTGAGTTTAGGGTCGGTCAATACGGTACTAATCATACTGTGCATGAGTGCTTTAAACGTCGCGACAGGTGTTTCGTTGTCACTTAAATGTTCCAGCGCATGGGTTATTTCACGGTTAAATTTACCTGCACCGTCTTCCCATAATGCCAGTATTAATGCCTCTTTATTTTCAAAGTGCCAATACAGCGCACCGCGTGTCATTCCCGCTTCATTGGCTATTTCATTGAGAGTGGTGTTGGCGATGCCTTTTTTAAGGAAGAGACGCTGTGCTGCTTCAAGCAATGCCTGAAACGTTTTTTTTGCCTCTTCTTTGGTTTTTCTGGCCATTGATTTACCCTTGATTTTTTTAGGAGCTTATCATTAATTTAAGTATACATACAGTAATGTATGTATATAATGCGTGTCTATAATTTAATTTTTGAGAACTCATATAATGAATATTGAGGCTAATTCAGGGAAGTCGCTTTCTCTCTTTTCTCTTTTCTTTATTTTTTTGATGTTGACTAGCTTAACAGCCTGTAAAGCTGGAAAAATAGCAATGGCTGGTGGTGATGTTGCGGTCGAGGATGAGGTTAAAGAAGAGTCTGTTCGCCCAGCCATTATTTCTGAAGCAGTCGCCATGGACGGTACGAGTATTCGTACTTTTCCAGCATTGATTGAAGCCAATAAAAAATCTGATCTGGCGTTTAGAGTTCCCGGACAATTAGAAAAAGTCACTGTAAAGTCTGGTTCACGAGTGAAGAAGGGGCAGCTGTTAGCACAAATTGATAGCACGGATTATCAAAATGCCTATGATGATCGTATTGCACGTTTGAATTTAGCAAAAACCAAGTTCAAGCAAGTTACCACGCTCTTTAAAAAACGCTATGCTTCTCAAGCCGAGGTTGACGCAGTGACCGCGCAGCTTAAAGCAGCACAAGTTGCCGTGAAACAGGCAAAAACCAATTTAACTTATACCAAGTTACGCGCCCCTTTTAGTGGGGAAATATCACATGTTTCCATCGAAAATTTTCAGTTTATTCAGCCACAACAAACCATTGTGCAATTACAAAATACAAAACAACTGGATGTTCATTTTGATATTCCTGAAACACTGATTAAAAGTTTAAGAAAGTCTGATCAGTATAAGTCACTGTGTGGCAAAGTAAGGCTTGCCTCTGATAGTAACAAGGAGATTAAAGCCTGTTACAAAGAGCATGATTCCGTACCTGATCGAGCAACGCGTTCTTACCCTGTGTTATTTAGTTTAAAAAGACCGGAAGGCTACAATATATTGCCCGGAATGAGTGTGGATATCGAATTAGATTTTGCCGCACTTGAATTGTCTGCGGATAACAAAGGCTTATTAGTGCCTGTGGAAGCGGTATTTGACGAAAATGATGAGCAATGGGTGTGGAAGGTGACAGAGAATATGCGGGTCGCTAAAACCAAGGTGAAAGTAATGGGCATGGTGAAAGATAGTATTCGCATTATAGAAGGATTAAAACTTGGGGATAAGGTTGTCTCCGCGGGTGTTAGCTACCTTGAAGAGGGGCAAAAAATACGTCCATTAATAAAAGAACGTGGTCTATAGAACGATAAATTAGGGTAAATAGTTATGAATATCGCAGAACGTTCTATACGCTTGAAAACAGTCAGTTGGATGGCAATCTTATTGCTTATTGGCGCAGGAATTTTAGCCTTTAATAGTTTAGGTCGTCTGGAAGATCCAAATTTCACTATAAAACAGGCAATGATAATTACCCATTATCCGGGAGCATCCGCAACAGAAGTAGAAGAAGAAATCACGCTACCACTGGAAACAACACTACAGACCCTACCTTATCTTGATAATGTGACATCCACATCCAGCAATGGTATGTCACAGATTATGGTAGAAATGAAAAGTACCTACCGTAAAGATGATTTATTGCAAATCTGGGATGAAATGCGCAGCAAGATTTCAGGTATGCAATCACGACTACCGGTGGGATCACATACGCCTATTGTGAATACAGAATTTGGTGATGTGTTTGGTTACTTCATGGCAATCACGGGTAAAGATTACAGCTATGCCGATTTAAAAGACTATGTTGATTACCTCAAGCGTGAATTAGTCGTTGTTGATGGAGTAGGGAAAGTACAAGTCGGCGGCACACGAGATGAAGAGCTGATTATCGAAATAAATCGTTCGCGGATGACGGCTCTTGGTCTAAATATTGCCTCCTTGCAAGGCTTATTACACACTCAGAATTTAGTGAGTAATGCGGGTAAAATCAAAATAGGGAGCGAATATATCCGTATTAGCTCGACAGGCACAGTTTCATCAATTGAAGCACTAAAAAACTTAACCGTTGGGCGCAATGGAGATCAACTGGTTTATCTGTCTGATATCTCAAAAATCAGTAAAGAGTTTGTTGATCCTGCCAGACATATTTACCATTTCAATGGTGAAAATGCATTAACACTAGCAGTCTCTTTTGCTTCAGGTGTTAACGTCGTTGAAGTCGGAAATGCTATTAAAGCGCGACTAGAAGAGCTGGAATTTGCACGCCCTGTGGGTATTGAAATTGGGACAATCTATGACCAGCCTGGTCAGGTTGATGCTTCAGTCCAGAATTTTGTTGTCAGCTTAGCGCAAGCTGTAGGGATTGTGATCGCGGTACTGTTGATTGCGATGGGTTTACGTCCCGGTATTTTAATGAGTGTGGTGTTACTTTTAACCATTTTCGGCACCTTCATTATTATGAATATTCAGGGCATAGAACTGCACCGAATCTCACTGGGTGCGTTAATCATTGCTCTTGGCATGTTGGTAGATAATGCTATCGTCATAACTGAGGGTATTATGATTGGCTTGAAACGGGGATTAACCCGAATTGAAGCTGCAAACCATATTGTTAGAAATACCGTCTGGCCATTATTGGGTGCAACCATCATTGCAATCGTGGCATTTGCCCCCATTGGTTTATCTCCTGATGCCAGTGGTGAGTTTACGGGTAGCTTATTCTGGGTATTATTTATCTCGTTATTTTTAAGTTGGGTATTGGCAATCACCATTACTCCCTTCCTGTGTTACTTCATGTTTAAAGAAGAAACCACCGTAGAAGACAAAGCAGCTGCCGACCCTTATAAGGGTATTTTCTATAGTATTTACCGTTGGTTATTACACGTCTTTTTACGTTTTCGCTTATTGACACTTTTTGGAATCATCGGACTGTTTGTGTTTTCCATGATGAACTTTGCCAATGTTAAGCAGGCCTTTTTCCCCGCAAGTTCATTACCCGTCTTTATTCTGGATTACTGGCTACCAGAAGGCAGTGATATTAATGCCACAGAAAAAGACATTCGGAGCTTAGAAACCTACATCAAACAGCAAGAGGGTGTGGAGCAGGTTACCGCAACGATTGGTCGTGGCGCAGAGCGTTTCATGCTGACATACAGCCCCGAATTTAATTACCCCAGTTATGCACAGTTATTAGTTCGAGCAGAAAGTTTTGATCGTGTGGGGAGTTTAATGAATGAAATTAAAACGTATACCGATGCCAACTACCCACAAGCATTTACCAAATATGACCGTATGGCGATTGGGCCAAGTACTAAGGCTAAAATAGAAGCCCGTTTTATTGGCTCTGATCCAAAAGTACTAAGAGAGCTGGGAGAAAAGGCAAAGAAGATTTTTCTTGCAGAAGAAGATGCCATTAATGTGAAACAAGACTGGCGAGAACGCACAAAACTCATTCGTCCAATATTTGACGATAAAGCAGCGAGGCGTTTGGGTATCAGTAAAAAGGATTTGGATGAGGCTATCGCCCTTAATGTATCTGGCTCAATAATTGGTATTTTTCGTGATGGTTCTCAAACCATGCCGATTAAATTACGCCCGCCTGAATCAGAGCGTAGCAGTTTTGATGAATTAAAAAATATTGAGATATTCAGTCCTGCCAAGCAAGCTTATGTAAATATCGAGCAAGCCATTAACGGCATTGAAGTAAAATGGGAAGACCCTCTAATTAAACGCCGTGATAGAAAACGCACGTTAACGGTTCTCGCTGATCCAAATCCCAAAACAGGTAGTATGCCCGTTCCACTCTTGGCGAAACTGCGTCCTTTAGTTGAACAAATAGAATTACCCGTAGGCTATGAATTAAAATGGGGCGGAGAGTACGAAGCCCAGCAAAAAGCCAATAAAGCCGTATTTGCCTTTGTGCCACTAGGTGCTTTGGTCATGCTGGTTATTACCATCTTTATGTTTAACTCAATCAGACAAACACTAGCGGTTTGGATTACTGTACCGTTAGCAATGATAGGCGTGACATGGGGACTATTAATCACAGGCGCACCTTTCAGCTTTATGGCATTACTAGCGGTGTTGAGTTTAACCGGAATGTTGATTAAAAATGGTATTGTGCTGGTAGAAGAAATCAAACGCCTAAATGAAGAAGAAGGCAATGAAATGCTACAGGCCATATCAAACGCATCAGTCAGTCGTCTACGCCCCGTAACCATGGCAATGATTACCACTGTCTTGGGAATGATTCCCCTGCTATCTGATGTATTCTTTCAGCCAATGGCAGTAACCATTATGTTCGGCTTGAGCTTCGCAACAATACTGACGCTAATTCTAGTACCCGTTTTATATGCACTATTTTACGGTATTAAATACAAAAGCTAGATTTTCAAATAAAGAAGGCTTTGATAAACCTACCGGGCGTATCAATTTCAAGGCACAGCACAACGCAGAAATTGGCTCACGCAGGTGGTTTTACAAAGCCTTCATGAAAACAAAGTTATTTATGGCATCTTATACACCCCATCACAAAAAAGTGCCTATAAGTAGGGGGGTAGCTTGAGCCTTCCCTGCTGGGCTAAATAAAACGAAAAAGCCTCACGCTGTTGGATTAAAGGCATGGGAAAAGCCTTTCAACCACTTCCCACCTAGATTTTTCATATAGGCTTAATTTGATAAAAGCTCAGTACCCATTGAGAGAACGGGTAGTACAAGCAAATAATATATTTACCCTGTTTTCAGCGAGTTACACGCTAAATCTCTACTATTTGAAGCCACCCCCGCACTTATAGGCAGTTTTTTGAGGATAAGTGGCTTGATTTGGATGATTAAATGTTGGATGTCCTTTTTTCCCACTAAAAATTAATTAGGTAATTGTAATAGCTTGCATTTTAAATATTAAAACTATAATGATTTCTGCTAATATTGTTTTATGGGAATTATTCCCTTAAAACGTACTGTTAGCCCAGCAATGAGGTAATTAAATGACTGACAAGATAGATGAGTTTATCAATGATATTGAAAACGACAAAAGCAATCTTGTATCAAAATTAAGGGTTCTCGCATCTGATTTATTCGATGCGCCAAAGGAAGGTATAAAATGGAATGCACTATGTTTATTCAAGGGTGAAAGAGCATTTGTCGGAATTATGCCATACAAAAAATATGTGTCGGTCATTTTTGACCAGGGAGCGAAACTTTCTGATCCAAACGGAATTCTTGAAGGCAAGGGTAAGCAGATGAGACACATCAAAATTTATCAAGAACGAGATATTCGTGATAAAGAAGTCGCCTATTTCATCAAAGAATCATACCTATTGGATTAAGGAGAAAAGAAAATGAAACCAACAGAATTATCAACGTGCTTTTGCACAAATGATGTAGACGCATGCCGTAATTTTTATAGTAAATATTTTGCAGCAAAAGTTATCTTTGATTGTGGCTGGTATATCAATGTAAAAATTGGTGAAGACGGTCCTTCAGTTCAATTCATGC
>PDWI01009926.1_pt1 | contig 10783 bp, 9 predicted proteins | sample 1430891 | NCBI WGS metagenome assembly PDWI01 (sample SAMN01162508, study PRJNA174530) | Oral metagenome, whole genome shotgun sequencing project. | biome: Marine environment; feature: Marine mammal; material: Swab sample of the gingival sulcus; isolation source: swab sample of gingival sulcus... | reverse complement strand
GATCAAAAGCAAAAATGGTTTGACATCATAGACAAGAATTTAATCAAGCTTGATTGGTATATTAGTGATTGTAAACTGGCTGATTCGATTATTTTCGTTGAATATGATAATGATTGGGACGATGATTTTGATTTTGATGACTGATAAAAAGCTGATATTTTAAGTTAATAATGATATAATATTGAGTAAAGAAGGAGAGAAATGATAGAAGTAAAAAATATTACAAAAACTTATGGTAAAAAAGACAACGCTTTTAAAGCCTTAGATGACGTTAGCTTTGAAATTAAAGACGGAGAAAGTGTAGCGATTGTTGGTAAATCTGGTTCGGGTAAATCAACTTTGATGCACGCAATTTCTGGCCTAGATCGACCAGAAGAAGGTCAGGTAATAATTGATGGTACCGACATTCTTAAAATGAAACCAAAGGAAATCGATTATTTCCGAGCTAATAAAATGGGCTTTATTTTTCAGAGCTTTTTTGTTCAAGGTAAAGAATCTTGCGCTTTGAACGTTTCATTGCCATTAGAAATTGCTAATGTGCCGGTTAAGAAGCGATCTGAAATGATTGAAAAAGCTTTGGAAGACGTTGAATTGTTGGATAAAATCAAAAATAAAGCAGCTAATTTGTCGGGTGGTCAAAAACAACGTTTGGCAGTAGCGCGAGCGATTGTTAATCAACCGAAAATTATTTTTGCTGATGAACCAACTGGAAATCTAGATTCAGTAACTGGTAAAAAAGTTGAAGATTTGTTATTTGGCTATAACAAAGAAAACGGCGTAACTTTAATTGTGGTAACTCACGATGATGAATTAGCAGCTAAATGCGATAAACAAATTCATATTAAAGACGGTAAAATTGCCAAAATTGAAATTAAAAAGGAGAAAAAATAATGAGAATTATAGATATTATTAAACGAGCTGGACGCAATTTACGCCAGGCTAAAGCTCGAACAATTTTGACTTCATTAGCAATTGCAATTGGAGCATTTGCCATTATGTCAAGTCTAGCGCTGGGTAATGGAATGAAAGCTTATACGGATGACTTGCTTGGAGCTAATATTAATCCACGGCAAATTCAGATTACGGCTGAAGAAATGAAAGGTTTTAATACTGGTAATAGCAGGCAAGTAAAAGAATATAGTGAGGGCTATGACGCTAAATATAATCAAAAGACTATGTCTAATAAAGATTTGGATAAAATTAAGAAAAAGATTAAAGACATTGAATCAATTGATGTGATTAGTAAATTATCACCAAAATATTTTGAAATCGAAGGTCAAAATAAAAAATGGATGTCTAATATATCAGCTTTTGATCCATTAATTAAAACTGAAGCTTTGAAGGGTAAATTGCCAGCTAAGGGTAAAACGATTAAAGACGATCAAATTACTTTGCCAGAAGGTTATTTGAAAGAGCTAAAATTAAAAACTAAAGATGTAATTGGCAAAAAAATGACTATTGTGTTTACAGTGCCACCGACTGCTGAAAATATTGCTAAGTTAAAGTTGCGTAGTGATAAACAAGCTTTGGCTCAATTACAACAATTAAGCAAAGGTTTGGAGCGTAAACATCAATTTACAATTGTAGCGGTAACTAAAGATATTCCATTGTCGTTTAATACAAGCTCATTAATGATTAGTCAAAAACGTTATCGTCAGTTGAACGACGAAACTTCTAAAGGTACTGATTTGTATCAACGATATTTTGCTTTGATTGGTATTATTAAAAAAGGCAAAGACCCGGAAAAAGTTAAAAAGAAGATTCTTAAGATTGGTTATTTTGCTAATACCGCTAAAGATGTTCAGAAGATTTTGTTCCAATTTATCAATATTATCCAAATTATTGTGATTGGTTTTGGCGCTTTGTCATTGCTCGTCAGTGTGTTTGGTATTATTAATACTATGTATATTAGCGTTTTGGAACGAACTAACCAGATTGGTTTGATGAAGGCGCTTGGTATGCGTAATCGTAATGTGGCGCGAATTTTCCGCTTTGAGGCGGCTTGGATTGGCTTTATTGGAGCGGTTTTTGGCGGTGGTTTATCGTGGATTATCGGTACATTAATGAATCCTTGGATTTCGGAAAAAGTTGGTTTTGAAGACAATGCGACTTACTTATTAGAATATAGTTTTAGTCAATTTGTAATTCTGGTCATAATTTTGATTATTATTGCGATTATTTCTGGTTATTTCCCAGCTCGCAAAGCAGCAAAACTTGATCCAATTAATGCTTTGAGAACTGAATAAAGTGGATGATAATCAGCTAATTGTTAAAGTTCCTAGTTCAATTAAAAAAGTTTTTAAATTTTTAAAATATGTATTTTTAGTTATATTTTTTACTATTACTATATTTTATCTTTTTAAAGTTGGTAACTATTATCTTAATTATAAGCCAGTTGAAGCAACAATTATTGATGAAGTAGTTAGAGATAAAAAAATAGGAATTATTCATTTTGATGTTAAGACTTTTAAAGTAAAATATAAAGTTAATGGCAAAGAATATGTTTCTATTTTAGATGGACATGCGAAAGAAGATAAAGGTTTTGAACAAAATTTGATTAATACTAAAATTGAGGTGAGATATAATAGAAACAATCCAAATAAAGTTAGACTAGATACTGATTTATTTATTTTACGACAAACTTTAATATTTGTGTTGATTGTTATAATAGTTGTTGTTCTCAAGATAATTAAAATGAAAAAAATCGCAAAGAATATTATTCCAAAATAGGAGAAAAAATAAAATAAAATAATATATCATATATGATATATTAACAAAGAATACAGACGTACTATAGTACGTCTGCTGTTTGAAAAAATAAGAAAAATATATCATCAGGCGGATATTTTATTAATTTAAAAATGCTAATTTTGTGATATAATATTAAAAAAAGAAAGGGAAAAATGAAGAAGAAAATCTTTTTAATTAGTTTTTTGATGGTTTTGTTTGGTGGGCTACAATTAACTTCAGTTAGCGCTGTTGTTAAGCCAAAAATTAATAAAAAACAATCAAAACAACAGCTAAAATTTGTTGATAAAAATTTGTTTCAATCTGGAACAATTGAAACGATTAAGCAAAATATCAATGGTGATTTTTATTGTTTCGCTGAAACTTGTATTATTGATAAGCAGGTTAATGGTGATGTTTTTGCGATGGCTAGAACTGTTAAAATTTCATCTAAAATCGATGGTAGTGTTCGAACAATTAGTCGTGATTTGGTACTAGAAGAAAAGGCAGAAATTAGACGTAATTTGACTAGCGTTACTCAGTTTGCCAATTTAAAGCAAGGTTCAAAAATTGGTTATGATGTTTATATTATCGGTTCGGATATTGATTTGTATTCATTTGTTAATCGTGGTTTGGCGGCTGGCTCGGAAAATATTAAGATTTTTGGTCAAGTCAATGGTGATTTACATATTGAATCGGAACGGATTTATCTTGGTCAAAACGCTAAAATTGGCGGAAATGCTAAATTGTCGGCTAATGATTTTGACATTAAGGATGAAAAAGTAATTAAGGGTAAAATTTCTAAAATTAATCTGACAGAAAAACGCAAAAAACAAAATAAAAAGTTTCAAGAAATGTTTGGAACTGACACTATTCAACAAAAAATCGGTCGCTTTTTATTTGCTTTTTTGGCTAATTTAGCTTTACTGACTATCATTTTGGTAATCAAGCCAAAAACTTTAACCAAAATCGCCAAACAAAAAATGAAATCTTTTGATTATTTGAAAGTCTTTTCTTTGGGTTTGACAGCAATAATTTTAATTCCTGTGGTCTTGGTTTTAAGTCTTTTTGGACTGGTATTTTATAAACTGACAATTATAATTGCGTTTTTGTATATTATTATGCTAATTTTGTCTAAAACTGTTTTTATTTATGTTTTAACTCAGCAAAAAATTGGCATAAAAAATAAAGTTAAACTAAAACCTTATCATTTTGCGGTTGTTTTATTAGTATTTCAGATTCTAAATCAAATCCCATTTATCGGCGGTATAGTGGGTATGGTTGGATATGGCATAGGTTTTGGTATTCTAATTAAAACGCTTTTCAGATTCAATAAATAAAAAATATACTCGCACTAACAAGGTGCGAGTTTTTATTTGGTTAAAAGAATTTTTGATGTGGTATAATTAAAGAAAAGAAAGGTGATTATGTTAGATATAAAATTTATTCGAGAAAATACTGAACTAGTTAAACAAAATAATCGTAATAAAGTTGTTGAAGTTGATGTTGATAGATTGTTGGAACTTGATGATAAAAGACGAGAGTTGACAGTTAAGATTGATGATTTGCGGGCGCGTCGCAATCAAAACACAGATAAAATTAAACAATTAACTGGCAAACCAGACCAGGAACTAATTGATTTAGGTAAGCAATTAAAAACCGAAATTGCTGATTTGGAAGAGCGATTTAAAACAGTTGAAGTTGAATATATTGATATTTTGAAACAAATTCCTAACATAGCTTTAGATTCGGTGCCGGTTGGCTTGACTGAAGACGATAATCAGGTTGAATATCAAGTAGGAGACACGCCAGAATTTGATTTTGAACCGCTGAATCACTACGAATTGGCTTTGAAACGGGATTGGATTGATAAAGATCGCGCGGCTAAATTAGCCGGCGCACGGTTTGCTTATCTTAAAGGCGATTTGGTCAAATTACAAATGGCGATAGTTAATTTTACTATCAATACTTTGACTGACGAGCAAGTTTTAGCACAAATTATTAAAGATAATGATTTAAAAATATCTAACAAGCCTTTTATGCCAGTTTTGCCGCCATTGATGCTGAAGACTGAGCCTTATGATGCTATGGATCGACTTCAACCAAGTGATGATCGCTATAAAATCGAAGGTGAAGATTTGTGGCTACAGGGTAGCGCGGAGCATGTTTTAGGTAGCATGTATATCAAAGAAATTTTTGAGGAAAAAGATTTGCCAATTCGCTATCTTGGTTATGCGACTAGTTTTCGTAAAGAAGCTGGTACTTATGGTAAAGATATGGAGGGGATTGTCCGAATGCATCAATTTGATAAGTTGGAGATGGAGAGTTTTACGACTGCTGAAAATGGTTTGGAAGAGCACAAATTAATGATTGCTATTCAAGAATATTTAGTGAAGTCATTAGAATTGCCTTATCAATTTTTACGTAAATGTACTTTTGATATTGGTAAACCAAATGCTAGTGGAACTGATATAGAAGTTTGGTTCCCGGGACAAGGTAAATATCGTGAAACTCACTCTGCTGATTATATGACTGATTATCAAGCGCGACGTTTACAAACTCGAGTGCGTCGAGGAAGTGGTGAGATCGAATTAATTCATACTAATGATGCGACTGCTTTTGCGTTGGGGCGAATTATGATTGGTATTTTGGAAAATAATCAAACCAAAGATGGCAAAGTTCGAGTACCACAAGTTTTGCGCAAATATCTTAACGATCGAGAATTTATTTAATATTATTTTCTGTTATTCTGGAAATTGTGCGAATAAAATGAGCCAAATATCCGGAATCTAGTTTAAAAAATAACTAAACAAATAATCAAAAACCAACTTTTTTCAGGCACTCTCTACGTGGCTTACGCGCACGTGGCGTTCGGCTGAGTTGGGTTACACGCCAACTCACAGTCCTTCTAAAAGTTAATTTTAATTATTCGCTCTAAAGTTGCTTGCTCTATCGATCCCAAATAAACGACATTATGACAAACCGATTAAAAAATGTTTTTTAATCAGCGTGTAGTCATCCGGGAGTGTTTTGGGTTGATAGAGTATTTATAGTGATTTCTTTTAAAAATTATTTAATTATTATATCAATCAAGAATTAAATTTTGTGTTATAATATAAGTATAATCAGAAAGGATTAAAATGAACAATTTTGAACTAACAACAATTAAATATGAAGCTAATGACAAGACAAAAGAATATGCTGAACAAAAATTACAGAAATTAATTAAATATTTACCAAAACATGCTCAAGAATCAGCTTTTATGAAGGTTAATTTAGAAGAATTGACAAAAAATCGTGATGATAAATTTAAAGTAGAAATTAATTTGGAAGTGCCAGAAAAGAAAGTTTTGACTGTTGTGGCTAAAGAATTGACTATTGAAGCTGCTATTGATTCAGCCAAGGATAAAATGCAAGCGCAGATTCGTCGTTACAAAACTGAAACAAAGCCACATCTTGGAAAAAAGAGAGGTACTTTGCGAAAAATCAAAGAAAAATTTATGAAAAAAAGTAAATAATTTAAAAAATCTCCCAAAAGGGAGATTTTTTATTTTTTAATGATACCTTTTTTCTTAAGAGTTCTAATTGCTTGAGTGCTTAAGTTCATTTTAACTTTTTTGCCATCAATCACTAGAGTCTTTTTTTGTAGGTTTGGCTTGAAAACTCGTTTGGTTCGGTGTTGTGAAAAGCTCACATTATGACCAAACATTTTTCCTTTGCCAGTTAATTCACATTTTGAAGCCATTGTTTTACCTTTAAAATTAATTTATAACTTGCTATATTTTACCTAATTTTGATTAAAAAGTCAATCTTTTATTTTTCTATCAAAAGCTAAAATCTTTTACTCAATAAAATGCTTTAAAATATTTCAAAAAAATGTATAATATAATAAGTGATTTATAGAAATTAAGGAGAAAGTAACTGATGTCTAAGAAAAATAAAATTTTACATAAAATTTTTGGCGACCCACAAGCTCACGCGATTAAACAATTAAAGAAAAAAGTTGAACAGATTAATGATTTAGCTGATAAATACCAAAAAATGTCAGATAAGGATTTGAAATCTCAAACCGAAAAATTAAAGAAAAAAATCAAAAATAAGAAAAATAATTTGGATACGATTTTGCCAGAGGCTTTTGCTTTGGTTAAAGAAGCTAGCGATCGAATTATTAAAATTCGTCATTTTGACGTTCAGTTGATGGGTGGTGTGATTTTACATCAAGGCAATGTGGCTGAAATGAAAACTGGTGAAGGTAAGACTTTCGTGGCGATGTTGCCAGCTTATTTGAATGCTTTGGAAGGTAAGGGCGTTCACGTAATTACAGTTAATGATTATTTGGCAAAACGTGATGCTGGTTGGACTGGTAAAGTTTATGATTTTCTTGGACTTTCAACTGCTGTAATTGTGGCTGATGAATCTTATATTTACGATCGAGATTTTGATAATGAAAACTTTACTGATGAAAGAATGAAAAAATTACGTCCATGTACTCGGCGCGAAGCTTACGAAGCTGATATTACTTATGGAACCAATAATGAATTTGGTTTTGATTATTTGCGCGATAATATGGTTAATGATATTTATTTGTTGCGTCAACGAGATTTGAACTTTGCGATTGTTGATGAGGTTGACTCAATTTTAATTGATGAAGCTCGAACTCCGTTAATTATTTCATCACCAGCCGCCGAAAATCCAGAAAGTTATAAACAATTCGCTTCAGTAGTGTCTCATTTGAGCAAGGAAGATTATGAAATTGATGAAAAACGTCGCTCAGTAGCTTTGACTGATCAAGGGATTGAAAAAGTTGAACAAATTTTGGGTGTTGATAATTTATACGATCCTGATCATGTGCGTTTGGTTTATCATCTAAACCAAGCTTTACGAGCTGAAACTTTGTTTAAACGAGATAAGGATTATGTGGTAACAACTTCGGGCGAAGTCGTGATTGTCGATGAGCACACTGGTCGTTTGATGGACGGTCGTCGTTATAATGAAGGCTTACATCAGGCTATTGAGGCTAAAGAAAATGTGGCAATTTTGGAAGAGAGTATGACTTTGGCAACAATTTCTTTCCAAAATTATTTCCGCTTGTATAAAAAATTATCAGGTATGACTGGTACGGCTATGACTGAAGCCGAAGAGTTTCAACAAATTTATGCTTTGGATGTGATTGAAGTACCATCAAATAAACCATTGGCGCGTAATGATAAACCGGATTTAATTTATAAAACTGAACGAGCTAAAATTAAAGCTATTATCGAAGCGATTAAAGAGCACAATGCGGCTGGACGACCGGTTTTGGTTGGTTCTGGTTCGATTGAAAAGAATGAATTAATTGCTGAATTTTTGAAAAAAGAAGGTTTGGAATACGAACTTTTGAATGCTAAAAATAACGAACGCGAAGCAGCGATTGTTGAAAAAGCTGGTGAAAAAGGCGCAATTACTTTAGCAACTAATATTGCCGGACGTGGTACCGATATTAAACTTGGTAAAGGCGTTAAAGAAGTTGGTGGCTTGGTAGTGATTGGCTCAGAACGTCATGAATCACGTCGAATTGATAATCAGCTTAGAGGACGAGCTGGTCGTCAGGGCGATCCTGGTGAAAGTCAATTCTTTGTTTCGGCTGAAGATGATTTGATGCGAATTTTCCAAGGCGAAAGAATTTCTGCTATGATGGAACGATTAGGAATTGACGAAGATGTAGCGATTCAAAATAAAGCAGTATCTAAAACTTTGGAATCAGCTCAAAAACGAGTTGAAGGCTTTAATTATGACTCGCGCAAAAATGTTGTTCAATACGATAACGTAATTAATCGCCATCGTAAAGTTGTTTACACGATGCGTCGTAAAATTCTTGAAGGCGAAAATATTAGAGATGAGATCGATCGTTTGATCAAGGAAAAAGCTAAAGATTTAGCATTTGTCCCAGTAAAATCCAATCCACATTTTGAAGATGGATTTAAAGAATTGTTCACAAAATTTGATCAAGAAAATGTTGAAGAAATTAAGAACGAGAAAAAAGAAGCTGTTCGAATCGACAAAACAATTAAGTTGATTGAAGAAAAATATAAAGCCAAAGAAGAAGAATTTGGTGAAGAAATTATTCGCAAAATTGAACGCGAAGTTTATATGAAAGTTTTGGATACTTTGTGGATGCAGCATTTGGAAAATATGCAACATTTACGTGAGGGAATTCACTGGCGCAGTGTTGGTCAGCGCGACCCATTAGTTGAGTATCGTTCTGAATCGCAAAAATTATTTAACGGTTTACAAATTACTTTACGTCAAGAAGTTTTGAGCATAATTTTGAACTTGGACAAAAATCAATTAAGTCCAGAATTAGTTGATGATGAATATGAAACTGAATTAACTAAGGCAGCTGAAAATTCAGTTGAAAAGGGTGTTAATGAAATTTCAACTAGCGATCACACTAGTGATGATGATTTTAAAACTAAACCAAAACAGGCTAAAAAATCGGCTAAGTTAGAAAAGAAAAAGAAAAAAGCTAAACGCCAAAATCGTAAAAAGGGTCGCAAAAATAGGGCCTTAAAACGATGAAACATACAGTTAAAGAAATCGAACTAAGCAATGGCGCTAAGGGATTGTTAATTAATATCCCTTACGCCACTGTGATGCAATATAAATTTCATTTTCGAGCTGGCAATCGTCAGGTCAAATCAAAAGAAATTTACGAAACAGCTCATTTGATGGAGCATATGTCATTCGGCGCTAACTCAAAATACGCTTCGGAGATTGAATATCAGGCTGAATTTTCTAAAAACGGCGCTTACAATAATGCTTACACTTCGGATAATTCTATGGTGTACATTGGCTCTTGTGCTGATTTTGAGTGGGATAGAGTGTTAAAATTACAACAATTAGCAATTTGTAATCCAAAATTTAATTTACCAAAATTAGAAACTGAAAAAGGCAATGTCAGAAATGAGTTAAATGGCATGTTGTCGAATCATTCAAATTTACTGTGGTACGAAATGCAAAAAGCTTTGGGTGAAGATGTTTTGAATTTGGAAGAGCGTTTAAGTAAAATAAAAAATATCACTCTTGATGACATTATCGAGCATCACAAAAGAACCCATACTGCAAATAATTTGCGGTTTGTGATTGCTGGTAAATTGACGAATCGTGAACGCAAGATTAAAAAAATGCTTGAAACCTGGGACTTGCCAAAAGGAGAATTAATTGAAATTGAACAAGATAAAATCAAAAGCAATAATCCAATTTTGATTAAGCAAGAAAATGGTCATAGCATGACTTTTGGTTTATCGATTGTAGTTGATAGAATTTTGAATCGTAATGAAAAATTTGCTTTTAATGCTTTGAATCATATTTTGACTGGTACAACTTATTCAAGAATTTTTGGTAAGGCGCGTGATCGAGGCTTGGTTTATGGAATTTATGCCGATTTTTCGACTAATCATTATAATACGGCTTGGGATTTTTCTGGTCAGGTAATGCCAGAAACAGCTGAACAATTATTTGATTTGATTGTTGAGCAATTAACTGAAATTGCTGATGGTAAAATTACCGATAAAGAATTAGAAGCAACTCAAAGTTATGGACTTGGTTCGTATCAAATGAGTAATCAGACAGTTGGTCAAATTAGTTCTTTTTATAGCGGAGCTTATTTTATGCGCGATGAATTAATTAGCTATTCAACCGTGCCAAACTATATTTCTAAAGTTTCCAAACAGCAAATTATTGATTTGGCAAAAGAATTTTTGGCTAATGGTAAGTGGGCATTAGTAGTAGTCGGTAACACTGAAAAAGAATTAGTAGAAAAACTTAATAATAAGCTAGAAAAAATTTTGTCAAATGAATAAAAAACGTCAAATTATTAACAAATTATCAAAGATCAAGCTTGATTTTGATCAAGCTTATCAAGATATGAAAATTGACGACAAAAATTCAGAATTACAAGAATTAGAAGCTAAATTGGCTGATTCTCAAATTTGGAATAATCCAGAAGTGGCGACTAAAATCTCTCAAGATGCTAGTAAAATAAATGATCAAATTCAACCTGTAATTGTTCGATTGC
>PDWI01009924.1_pt1 | contig 10786 bp, 3 predicted proteins | sample 1430891 | NCBI WGS metagenome assembly PDWI01 (sample SAMN01162508, study PRJNA174530) | Oral metagenome, whole genome shotgun sequencing project. | biome: Marine environment; feature: Marine mammal; material: Swab sample of the gingival sulcus; isolation source: swab sample of gingival sulcus... | reverse complement strand
AGGTGAACATACATATAATAAAACATTATTGGTTTTTTACAGTACAGATTGCGGGCACTGTGAGGAGCTTTTGAAACAACTTTATGAAATTTATCCTCGCCTATTGCAAAATAAATGCAGAGTCATTGCTATTGCAGGAGATGAAGACAAATCAATGTTTGAGGAAAATGTAAAAAATCATCCTTGGCAAGAAACTTATTGTGATTTTAAAGGAGTGGAAAGCTTTAACTTTATTAACTATGGTGTTATCTCTACACCTACTTTATTTTTAATAGATAATATGGGGAAAATAGTTTCACGAGCAACCAATGCAAAAGGATTGCTTTCTAAAATAGAAGACATGAAGTAACAAAGATAGGTTACCAAATAGTCCAAAAGAGGATTATAAATGATTCTACAAGAATATTTAGCCTGCTTCAGTACTGCTTTTAAGTAGTTTTGGGGCAGGTTTTTTATGGTAGCAGGGGGATTTACCCCTGTTCAGAAATAGTTTATGGATAGTACAAAGGAGCATTATGCTTATAGCTATACTACCCAAAGCTAGATTCTGAACCACCCCTTATAGACTCTTGAATAAGGGTCTCACATTGGTAGCCAATGTTCCCCCTAAGCGCTTACCCCGATCTCGAAGAGTGTCGCGCCTAGGTAGCAGACGTTATATAAACGTAATATTTTCCGCCCTTGAAAGGCAGTCTCACCCAAAAAAAGACCTCACAGGTTTTCAAAACCTGTGAGGTCTGATATATGAGTCTTAAACCATTGTAAAACAAAATGTTAAAACTATTCGGTAAAAATATATATTAGGGATTGTAATCTTTGATACAGCGTACGCTTAAGCCATACGCACGATAGTATTGGCGTGTGCCGCTATCATAGCCGATGTAGAAGATTCGAGTGCCGCTGCCTGCTGCTGTGCTAGCCCAATAGTAGCCCCATCCGTTTGTAAATTCTACTAAGCCATTGTTATACCTTCGTCTACCAGGTATAGAGAGCTTTAATTCTTTAGCAGCAGCTATAGTAGAATTGCTAATACCGGCTGCGTTTCTGTAACTTAACCATTCCGCTTCGGTTGGCAAACGGAAACCTTTTGGACAAGGATTGTTAATGCCCGATATGCCTTGCCATAAATTGGGATTCTCAGGTGTTCGCCAGTCCTGAGGATGGTAAGGGGCAACAATAAACTTAGTGTTGGGAGGCGTATCGGTAGAGGATAGCGTGGAAGTGGTGTCAGATACCGGCGTACCGAAGCTCATTCCGCTCCAAGTAATTAATTCATGCCCATCGCTTAGGCGTCCCCATTGGTATAAAGACCCGTAAGCATTATAGTCGCTTGTTGAGGTGGCTTGTTGGATAGGATTAAAGCTACTGTGGTTTATATTGGCATAATTGGCGCCCAAGTTGTTATTTAACCATACCTTACTGTCTTCTCCCGTTACAGGTAGGTATAAAAATTGGTGGTTGGTGTCATTATCGAAGGCTCTGTCGGGAATAGGGGCAATAGCTTTTAATTTGACGAATCCTATGGTGCCGGTCTCGTCTGTAGTAATGGTAAAAGCTGCTAAAGTAAGTCCTAAATCATTACCTACACCTAAGTTAATATCCAGTTTAACAGCGTTTAAATTATTATCAATGCTTTTGAGAGTAGCATTAATAGTACCGCTACCCGGAGGCAAGTTTTGTGCTTCCCAACTTAATTCTACGTCTACTGCACCGCCGCCGCCTTGTGTAGAATTGGGGTTGTTGCCTTGCACGTGCTCAGAAGCTACGGTTTGAAACTGAGAGAAAGCCGGTAGAGCTACCGTGTCGCTACCTATTACGGTATAAGGGATTTTAATAACAATACCTGTTGTGGTTAGAGTTCCTTGTATATTAATGGTTTTGGGTTCGTTAATGCCATCGGGGTCTAGTGTGCCGGTGGTGGCGGCATTGGCATCGAAACCGGTAATGGGCGAGTAGTTTTGGTCGTAGCAAGAAGCCAAATAGTGTATTTGTCCCGGTACTAAAGTAAGGTTGTGTGGAAGTGGTGGGGGAGATGCAGCCCCTATAGTACAAGTGGCGTTGTGTATAGGGTTGGTATTGGTAGACCATGTAGTGCTGCCTGCAGAGGCAAAGGTATTGCCATTGGCATTTAATATAATCTCTTGGCAGCCTGTAGTTGTAAAGTTGCCACTGCCGTTAAAAGTTACGCCGGCTTGGGTGGCACTCATATCCCATGTCCCTATTTGGGTAACATTAACCCACAAATGCATTTTTATATTAGTGGAGGTTTGTCCTTCGGTTATAGTCCCACCGCTAAAGCTATTGGTTTGACCGTTACAGGGTACAGTGGCATGGATAATGCCCGTGCCATTGGTGCTGGGATTGATATCCGACTCTACCGTGCCATCTGCAGAATAGGAAGGTATAGAAGTCGTAGTCCATGTGAAACTACCTTCATTGGTAAAAGTGCCATTGCCAACTAAGCTAATTTCATGACAACCAAGCGCTGTAAATTCACCGTTACCGCTAAAAGTAATACCATTTTGTTCGGTAGTAGTCAGGTGCCAAGTGCCAAGTTGGGTGACTTCTACCCACAAATGCATAGTAACATTGGCGGCAGAGCTTCCTTTTGTCATAGTGCCGCTAAAACTATTGGTATGGCTGTTGCATGGGCTTGTGTTGATAATAGCAGACCCTCCACTGCTTTTGTCTATGCAGGGTACAAAGGGTATCCATATACCGCCATCAGTATAGTGGTCGTAATAATAATAACCACTACATTTTACGTATTTGGTTTTGCCTGTTTGCTTATTGCTGCTTGCTTTGGCAGTTACATACAAAAAAGCGCCGTTTTGTTCTTCGCCATAGTTTGTTTTATCATGCAATTGGTCGCCTGTAAGACGAGGGGCAACCACACCGTCTGGCATGGTGGCGTTTGTAGGGGTGCCCGCTACATCTAAAGTTACTTTTGGACTGTCTGTATTAATACCTACATTACCTGTTTGCGCCTGTAAAAAGCTTAGGTTTAAGCCAAATGCTATTAAAATCAGTATCCAATTTTTTCTTTTGTTTGATGTTTTCATAATATAATGTTTTTATAATGTATTTTGTGAAATATTTGTTTTTGTATTGTTGTGAGTGCTTGTGTTGATAATATATTTTGTCATCTGATTTTAATATTTTAAGGTTATATATAATGCTAAGGCTTATCTTATTTTGATTTTTATATTTTAATGGATACAAATATACAAATAATATTTATAAATACAATAATTTTTTTTAATATTATTTTTTGTTTAAATTTTGTTATCTTTGCCACACAAAATATATTAGGGAAGTTCTAAAAATGCAAAGTTCAAGGTTTGTGATTGTTACTTCGACTACGCTTGGTTGCCGAGCGTAGTCGAGGTGCAGTAACCATATTATTTAGGTCATCGAGCAGTTCGGCTCCGCTCACTTGCCGCGTAGTCGAGATGCCTATTGAGGATAACTCGGAAATTTGGATTTTTAGAAATCCCCATTAGTAACAAAATCTGTACATATATTAAGAAAATCACATTATGAAAAAAACCATTACCCTATTTGCTTTGCTGTTGATGTGTTCGTTGGCAGCAGTGGCACAAGTAAAGGTAGGCGACAACCCTGCCACTATCGACCAGAGTGCTATTTTAGAGGTAGAGAGCACCACACAAGGGCTCTTGCCCCCGCGTATGAGCACTGCACAGCGCGATGCCATTAGCAATCCTGCTTCCGGTTTAATGATTTACAACACAGATTACAAATATCTGGAAATCAATAAAGGAACGGCATCTAATCCTCTTTGGCAATGCTTAGGCAACCCGAGTGCAGAAGATGCAGACGGCGATGGCACACCCGATGTTGTGGATAGCCATCCCAACAACCCTTGTGAGCCTTTACAAGCGGCGGGAAATACCGATTACGACACCACCAATGTCATTTGGCGCTTAGCCGACTGCGATGGCGACGGCAGAACCAATGGGGTGGAAGCCGATTGCGGCAGCGACCCTTACGATGGTTCCGACCATTGCCCCATTACCTTGCCAAGTGGTGTAACTTTAATACCCCAACAAACGCATTATATCGTAAGTTGCTATGACCAAAACTACTTGCCCCTTGCCGGCTTTGATGCCAACCCGGCTGCCACCGGTGCCGCCAATCCTGACGGCACCAACGAGGCGATAACCGTCAATATACAAGGTAGCTTAACCACCACCGGAGACACCATTCGGATACGATACCATGCGACCCTTGATGTCAACTTGCCCGCTTTTTCACAAATCCAAACCATTGCCTCTGAGCATGTGCAGGGCAGCAATGCCAACTCTACGCAAGGCGGTGGTGCAGCCGTGGATGTAGAACTAAGTTGGGAAGCCCAAACGCTTCCGCCGGGCACAGGCACCATTAAAGCCCTTATCAAAGCCTTAGGCAACGACTTAAACGCTGTAAAATTAGACATCAACAAAGGCATTGGCAACGATTTTGGTATTGTGCTCGCTACCTTTGCCGTTCCAAAGGACAATACCGGTGCCACCGACGATATTCTGCTAAAAGACATTGCCGTCATTCCCGACCGTAACATTGCAGATGCCAACCACCAGTTCTTATACGTGCCTGTGCAAGGCGAAGACGGAAACACTTGGCTTAACAATAACCTTGGTGCCGATTACGCCAATATCAATCATGCTAGTTTTGACCCTGCACAGCAGGCAACTGCCAGAGATGACCACCATGCTTACGGTTCCTTATATCAATGGGGGCGTCTAAGCGATGGGCATGAACTCATCACTTGGACAAGTGCTACCGTAGGCACAGGTGTAACCAATACAACTTCTACTACTTCTGCAAGCGACACACCTCCGAATGGTAAATTTATCACCATGAATTCGGGACCTTACGATTGGCGCGTGCCTCAAAACCATAGCTTGTGGCAAGGCGAAGCCGGCACCAACAACCCTTGTCCTCATGGTTTCCGTTTGCCAACCGAAGCCGAATGGACGGCTTATATAAACGCAGCAGGCATTTCCAATGCGGCTACTGCTGCTGCTGCAGACTTGAAACTTTCGGATGCCGGTTATCGCAGCCGTTTCAGCGGTTCAGTGAACCATTCGAGTAGCCGCGGGGTCTACTGGAGCAGCACGGTCGAGGCAACTTACGCACGTATGTTTCGCTTCACCAATAATACGAATGTGGTAAGCAATGGCAAGCGCGCAGCGGCTTATTCTGTTCGATGTTTTAAGAATTAAAAATGAAATTAACCCCACTTCCCGCTTCTAACTCCCCACTCCCCACTTAAAATATAACTATATCAAATATTCATGACTAATTTTAGACCACATAGAAGAATGATGATAAGGTTGGAAGAACTCCCTACTTCCCACTCCCCACTTCCAACTTCCAACTTAAAAATATAACCATATGAAAAATACAATTCCCTTATTGATATTACTGTTCATGTCTTCTTTGACGGCAGTAGCACAAGTGAAGGTAGGCGACAATGCCGCTACCATAGACCAAAGTGCCATGTTAGAGATGGAGAGCACCACACAAGGGCTTTTGCCTCCGCGTATGACCACCGCACAGCGCGATGCCATTGGCAATCCTGCTCCCGGTTTGGTTATTTACAACACAGAGCATAAATGCTTGGAAATTAACAATGGCACATCAGCCACTCCCATTTGGAAGTGTATGGATTGCTGGAATGGAAATGATGTTGACGGCGATGGGGTATCCGATGCCACCGATACCCACCCCAACGACCCTTGTATGCCTGCACAAGCACCGGGCTACACCGGCTACGATGCTACCAATGTTGTGTGGCGTGTAGCCGACTGCGATGGCGACGGTGACACCAATGGCGAGGAAGCCGACTGTGGCAGCGACCCTTATAATGACCTCTACCTGTGCCTGATTGCGTTGCCTAACGGACTCACTTTAACAGATGGGCAAACACATTATATTGCCAGTTGCTACGATGAAAACTACCTGCCTCTTGCGGGCTACGATGCCAATCCGGCTGCCACCGGTACTGCCAATCCCGACGGCACCAACGAAGCCGTAACGGTAAATATACAAGGTAGTTTAACAACCACCGGTGTAAGTGTTTATATACCTTATACTGCCACAAACTCTGTGAATTTACCCGCTTTTGCGCAAACCCAACTCGTGGCTTCTGAGCATGTGCAGGGCAGCAATGCCAACTCTACTAATGGCGGTGGCGCGGCAGTGTATGTAAAGCTAAGCTGGCAGGCACAAACGCTTGCTGCCGGTAGTGGTATTATTGAGGCTACACTGAAAGCCGTGGGTAGCGACTTAAACGCTGTAAAATTAGATATTAATAAAGGTATAGGCAGCAACTTTGGTATTTTGCTCGCTACTTTTAGCTTTCCTATCGACCCTGCCGGAACCATGGGTAATGTCTTCTTAAAAGATATTCCCGGCATCCCCGACCGTAGCTTTAGTGCTACCGATCACCGTTTTTTATACGTGCCCACACAAGCCAACGATGGTCGCCTTTGGTTAAATAATAACTTGGGCGCGGACTATGCCAACCTCAATCACGCCGCTTTTAACCCTACACAACAGGCAACAGCCAAAGCCGATTACCACGCTTACGGTTCCTTATACCAATGGGGACGCCTAAGCGATGAACATGAATTGATTACATGGACATCTAATACATCGGCTACACCTGTAAATGCTGCCCAAAGCGGCACTTCTAATACAGATGTACCCGGGCACAACCGGTTTATTACAAACGCATCCTACCCATACGACTGGCGGATGCCTCAAAACAATAATTTATGGCAAGGCAAAAGCGGTATAAATAACCCCTGTCCGAAAGGCTTCCGCTTGCCAAGCAGTGCCGAGTGGATAGCTTACTCAGATGCTGCCGGTATAGTCTCTACTTCCGCCATTGTGTATGGTAAACTAAGGCTTTCTTTTACCGGGCAGCGTGCCGGCAACAACATTGATGTTGCAGGGCAGCGTGGCAATTATTGGAGCAGTACGGTAGATGGAGTGAATACACTGGGGCAATATATTGATAACTACAACTGTAGCTCTTCATGGTCGGGGCGTTCTTTTGGCTTTGCGGTGCGCTGCATTAGCGACGGATTAAATGACTTGTTTCCAAGCGGCTTAACCCTAAGTGCCGGACAAACGCACTATTTAGTAAGTGTTTACGACGAAGACTACTTGCCAATAACAGGTTACAATGCCAATGTTGCTGCCACCGGCACACAAGCTGCCGATGGTAGCAATGAGCCTACCACTGTAAACGTGCAAGGCGAAGATGGTAATGTTTGGCTCAACAATAACCTCGGTGCCGATTATGCCAATCTGAACCACGCCGGTTTTAACCTTGCTCAGCAAGCAACTGCCAAAGACGACCATCATGCTTATGGTTCCTTATACCAATGGGGACGCCTAAGCGATGGGCATGAATTGATTGCATGGACAAGTGCTACTGCAGGTGCCGGTGTAAATCCTGTTCAAAGCGGTACGTCTAGTAGTGATAATCCCGGACATAGTAATTTCTTGATAAGTAACTCTGATGGTGACTGGCGTAAGCCTCACAACGATCATTTATGGCAAGGCATAAACGGTGTTAACAATCCTTGTCCGAAAGGTTTCCGCTTGCCAACCGAAAGTGAATGGAATACTTACATAAGCGCAGCCGGTATCAGCAGCTCGGGTGGCGCGGCTTCTTCGGCTTTAAAGCTTTCTTTTTCAGGTACCTATGGTTACTATAGTGGTACGGTAAACGCTGCGGGTAATTCCGGCTACTACTGGAGTAGTACTGTAAGTGGTATCAATGCACGTTACCGTTATTTCCAAAGTTCTGCTACGAATGGGAGCTATAGCTTCCGGGACCGCGGATATGCTGTGCGCTGTGTCCAAGATGCTGCACTTCCAAGTGGCTTAACCCTAAGCGCCGGACAAACGCATTACCTTGCCAGTGTTTATGACAAAGACTATTTGCCTCTTGCTGGCTACAATGCCAACCCTGCTGCCACCGGCACACAAGCTGCCGATGGTAGCAATGAGCCTACCACTGTAGATGTGCAAGGCAGGCTAACAACTACCGGTGTAACCATAAAAATACCTTATACTGCCACAAGCGCGGTGAACTTACCTGCTTTTGCGCAAACTCAAACCGTAGCGTCTGCGCATGTGCAGGGCAGCAACCCTCATTCTACGCAAGGTGGCGGTGCTGCTGTTGACGTAGAGCTTAGCTGGGCAGCGCAAAGCTTGGCTGTCGGTAGCGGCACAATAGATGCTAGCCTAAAAGCCATAGGCAGTAACTTAAACGCCGTAAAGTTGGACATCAACAAAGGCATCGGCAGCGATTTGGGTATTGTGCTGGCTACTTTTAGTATTCCGATAGACGATGCCGGCAATGTAGGCGAAGTAAAACTCAAAGATATTCCGGGCATTATCGACCGGAATTTTGCAGATGCCGACCACCAATTTTTATACGTGCCCGTGCAAGGCGAAGATGGCAATATTTGGCTTAACAATAACTTGGGTGCCGATTACGCCAATATCAATCATGCTAGTTTTGACCCTGTGCAGCAAGCAATGGATTCTGCCGACTACCATGCTTATGGTTCCTTATACCAATGGGGACGCTTAAGCGATGGGCATGAACTTATGAATTGGACAAGTGCTACTGCAGGCACAGGTGTAACCGGTACAACTACTACCAATGCCACAAGCGACACACCTGTCAATAGTAAATTTATTGTTGGTTCTTTCAACTGGCGTGTGCCTCAAAACGATAATTTGTGGCAAGGCGTAAATGGTATCAATAATCCCTGTCCGCAGGGTTTCCGCTTGCCGAACGAAAACGAATGGACTACTTATGTAAGCGTAGCGGGTATTAGTAACTCTGCTACTGCTGCTGCTTCCGATTTAAAGCTCACTGTTTCCGGTAACCGTGGCTTCAGCTATGGTTCGGTTTCCAATTCAGGCAGTTATGGTTACTACTGGAGTAGTACTGTGTTTGGTGGTAGCGCACATTACCGTATCTTTAACATGGGTGCCGGTACGAGCAGCTACTACCGTGCAGAAGGCATGACTGTACGCTGTGTTCAAGATGTTGCACTCCCAAGTGGCTTAACCCTAAGCGCCGGACAAACGCATTACCTTGCCAGCGTTTACGACGAAGACTATTTGCCAATAACAGGCTACGATGCCAACCCTGCTGCCACCGGTACACAAGCTGCCGATGGTAGCAATGAGCCTATCACTGTAAACGTGCAAGGTAAACTAACAACAACCGGTGTAACGATTAAGATACCTTATACTGCCGCAAATGCTGTGAACTTACCTGCTTTTGTACAGCGCCAAAGCATAGCTTCTGCGCATGTGCAGGGCAGCAACCCCAATTCTACGCAAGGTGGCGGTGCTGCTGTTGATGTAGAGCTTAGCTGGGCAGCGCAAAGCTTGGCTGCCGGTAGCGGCACAATAGATGCTAGCCTAAAAGCCATAGGCAGTCACTTAAACGCCGTAAAGTTGGACATCAACAAAGGCATCGGCAACGACTTGGGTATTGTGCTGGCTACTTTTAGCATTCCTATAGACAATGCCGGTGCTACAGGTACTATCTTACTAAAAGATATAGCCGGTATTCCTGATAGACACTTTGCAGATGCACAGCACCAATTCTTATATTTCCCCGTGCAAGGCGAAGATGGAAACATTTGGCTTAACAATAACCTTGGTGCCGACTACGCCAACCTCAATCACACTAACTTTAATCCTGCGCAGCAAGCAACTGCCGAAGACGACTACCATGCTTATGGTTCCTTATACCAATGGGGACGCCTAAGTGACGGGCATGAACTCATCACTTGGACAAGTGCTACTACAGGCACAGGTGTAAATACCACAACTGCTACCAATGCCACAAGCGACACACCTGCCGATAGTAAATTTATTTTGGAATCTAATCACCCTTACGATTGGCGTGTGCCTCAAAACGATAATCTATGGCAAGGCGAGGCGGGCATTAACAATCCTTGTCCTCACGGTTTCCGCTTGCCTACCATTGCGGAGTGGGATGCTTACTTTATTACTGCCGGTATTGGAAACTCAGCTACTGCTGTTGCTTCGGATTTAAGACTCCCTGTTTCCGGTGACCGTGCCAGCAACAGTGGCATGGCGTACAACTCGAGTGGTGTCGTAGACTACTGCAGTAGTACCGTGAATGGTGTTTACGCGCGTAGCCGTCACATCTCCAGCAGTGGTACTCATACGAACAACAGCCTTCGTGCAAGGGGCTTACCTGTGCGCTGTGTCAAAAATTAAATTTGATTCTTTGATGCTGTTATTCAGTTGGGTTTGTTCACCATGCTTAAAAAGCGTGTTGCAATCAAGAATAATGTATACAGGGCAAACGCATACTTTTTATCATTAAGATTTAATGTTTTGTATTTCAGTAGTTTAGATGCTTTTTGTCAGACCTCACAGGTTTTAGAAACTTGTGAGGTTTCTATAAAAAATCTTTAATAATCTGATTTTTATAAATTTGTGGTGTTAGAATCTATTTATGAATTAAAGTATGCGTTTGCCCTAATAATGTATGCTGTAAATTTTATTACTTTTGCCACACAAAATAGTTTATGTCTAAATCCAATACAAATATGGCGCGTTTGGGTGTGGCGATAGCTTCTGTGCCTATACATATCTATAGGTATGCTATATCGCCTTTGTTGCCACCATCGTGCAGGCATGTGCCTACTTGCTCTGCTTATAGCTTAGAGGCTTTGCAAAAACACGGGGT
>PDWI01009923.1_pt1 | contig 10786 bp, 8 predicted proteins | sample 1430891 | NCBI WGS metagenome assembly PDWI01 (sample SAMN01162508, study PRJNA174530) | Oral metagenome, whole genome shotgun sequencing project. | biome: Marine environment; feature: Marine mammal; material: Swab sample of the gingival sulcus; isolation source: swab sample of gingival sulcus... | reverse complement strand
ATACGGTATATCTTGAGCAAGCAATGTTTATGCAAGAGTTGAAAGAGAAGGGGTTAGAAAAATATGCTTTTTTAGGCGGAACTGACTTGAGAAATCTTGTTTTTTTAGCTGAAAGTGGTTTAGTTAATTTAGCGGATTTGAAAAGCTCAGATAATTATGCCTTGGAAATTTGGGATAGAGTTAAGGATAGATATCTTCAAGATATTTCCCGGCAAATTGAAAAAAAATAAAAATTTGCTATAATCTGAATATGTCAATTATATTAAAAATAATCATCTTATTATTAGGAGTGGGGTTTTTGTCCTACTTGGCTTTGGGCGTGTTTGAGAAGGGCGAAGCGAACTCTTCGGACAGGAACAAGAATGGTAAAAGTGGCAAAAATAAAAATTTGAATAAATCTTTTTTTAGTGCTTACACTTATCGTGGAAAAGGAACAAGGAAATCCAAACGTAAAAGTGAAAAGAAAGGAAAGGGCAAGACAAAATTTATCTGGTTAAAAAGATTTTTCTGGCTTTTGGTTATTCTTTTTTGTTTGGGAATTTTAGTGGCCTTAGCTTTGTTCATTTATTACTCCAAGGACTTGCCTAATCCTGGAAAAATCAACAAGCGGTTGATGATTGAGTCAACCAAAATTTACGATCGAACCGGCGAGCACCTTCTCTATGAACTTTATGGAGAGGAGAAGCGAACCGTTATTCCTGTTGACCAAATTCCCGATTCGGTTAAAAAGGCGACTATTGTTTTGGAGGATGATATTTTCTACTCTCATCACGGTTTTGATGTGGCGGGAATTATGAAAGCCACTTGTCATGAGGTTTCTTCTAAGCTTAGATTAGGAGACTTAGGTGGACTATGTCCGCAGCGTGGTGGCTCTACCATTACCCAGCAATTTATCAAAAATTCAATTTTAACTTCTAAGCGGCGCTATTCGCGAAAAATCAAAGAATTGATTTTGGCGATTGAGATTGAGCAGAAATTTTCTAAGGAAGAAATTTTGGGAATGTATTTAAATGAAATTCCTTATGGTTCTAATGCTTATGGGATTGAGGCGGCGGCCAAAACATTTTTTGGAGTTTCGGCCAAGGATTTAACGCTTAGTCAGTCAGCTTTATTAGCTTGCTTACCTAATGCACCGTCTTATTTTTCTCCGCATGGCTCACATACTGACAAGCTGCTTAATCGTTGGGCCTATGCTTTGGACAGAATGTATCAACTTGGCTACATCACTGAAGAGCAGAAAGAAGCTGCCAAGAAAGAGGATATTCTGGATCAGGTTAAACCAATTAGTAACAATCTTAAGGCACCGCATTTTTCTTTTTATGTGAAAGAGCAGTTGATGGAAGAATTTGGGGAAAAAGAACTGCAGTCTAATGGATTGAAAGTTTACACTACGCTTGATTGGGACCTGCAGCAGAAAGCGGAAAAGGCGGTCGCCGAGGGAGTAGCGGAGAATGGCGAAAAGTGGAATTTTTCCAATGCGGCCTTGGTGGCGGCAAATCCGCAAAATGGTCAAATTTTGGCTATGGTGGGTTCCAAGGATTTTTGGGATAAAAGTATTGACGGTAATGTTAATGTGGCGACTAGCTTGCGTCAGCCTGGTTCTTCTTTCAAGCCCTATGTTTATGCTCGGGCTTTTCAGGAAGGCTATACTCCCGATACAATCTTATACGATGTGCCGACTAACTTTGGCAAAGACGGTGGTGGTAATTACTATCGTCCCAATAATTACGATGGGCATTTTCACGGACCACTTAAAATGAAAGAGGGCTTAGCGCGTTCGCTTAATATTCCTGCGGTGAAAACTCTTTATCTAGTGGGGATTAAAGATGCAATTGATCAGGTGGAGTCAATGGGACTTAAAATTAAAGGCAAAAAAACTGCCGGCTTGTCTTTGGTGCTGGGTGGTTCGGAGGTGAAGCTAGTTGATCACGTGGGTGCTTTTGGTGTTTTTGGGGCGGAAGGAATGAAGCATGAACAAAAATCAATTTTGAAAATAGAAGATCACGACGGTCGGGAAATTGCCAATTACGAAGAGTCTAAAGGCAAGCGAGTGATGGAAAAGAATGCTGCTTTGCAGTTGGTTAGTATTATCTCTGACGATAAGCTGCGCAAACCAACCTTTGGATCCAATAGTAAATTAAATGTGCCTGGGCATCAAGTAGCGGCTAAGACGGGCACCACTAACGATTTTAAAGACGGCTGGACTATTGGCACTACTCCCAGTTTAACCGTTGGGGTCTGGGCAGGGAATAATAATGCCAAGAGAATGAAGCGGGGAGCGGACGGTATTTATGTGGCGGCGCCTATTTGGAATAAATTTATGACTGAGGCTCTAGCTAATAAACAAGAGGAGCGATTTGCTGAACCAGTAAAAATTGAGACAGGCAAAGATGTGCTGGATGGAAAGTTAAAGAAGACGACGGTGGAAGTGAAAGTTTGCAAGATTAAAAAGGGTAAATATTGCTTACTAAAACACGGTGACTGTGACGATGATGACGACGAGAAGAAAAAGAAATTTTTTACAGGGCACACCATTTTGTATTATGTGGATAAAGATGATCCGCGAGGAGATAAACCCAAAAAGCCGAAAGACGATCCTCACTTCAAGAAATGGGAGGAGGGCGTGATGCGTTGGGCAGAGAAGCATGCCGACGGCAAGGGACGCGATCCGTTGCCCGAGGAAGAATGTTAATTAATTAGTGATAATTATTTATGAAATTGATTGTTAATATTCCCGTCTATAATGAGGAGGAAAAGTTGGGGGAGACTATTAAGCGGATTAAAAAGAGCTTTAATAACAAGTTTTATGCTGAGGGAGCGGGTAAAATAATTAGCGAAAAGCTAATTCAGATTGTGGATGATGGTTCGGTGGACAATTCAGTGGTAGTAGCGAAAGAGGCGGGAGTCGATATTGTTGTTTCTTACAAACCCAATCGGCGCCTAGCCTACTCTTTCAAGCAGGCAGTGGAGAGTGCTTTGCGTCATAAAGTTGATTTTTTCATTAACATTGACGCTGATGGTCAGTTTGAGCCTAATGATATTCCCAAGTTACTTCAGCCTGTAATTGAGGGTCGGTTGGATATGGTGGTGGCTAATCGTTTTGCTCAATACAAAGCGCAGGGCATGCCTTGGGTTAGGAGTTTTGTTAATCAATTTGCCGCCAGAGCGATTGGTTTTTTCTTGGGTATTCAAATTAAAGACCTAACTTGTGGTTTTCGGGCGCTTAATAGGGAAGCTCTACTGCGTTTAAGTTTGACTAACTTAGAATTTACTTACACCCAAGAAACAATTATTGATGCGATTGGGAAGCGACTTAGAGTTGATTGGGTGGCGGTGCAAGTGACCTATTTTTCTGATCGGGAGCCTAAAATTACCAAATCTATTTTCAAGTTTATCTCCAGTGGTTTCAAAATTATTCTCAAGGCAATTAGAGATGTCAGTCCGTTGAAATTCTTTGGTATTCCCAGTATCTTATTTTTAATCATCGGATTTTTTGGTTTTGGAGTATTTTTCTATCATTACTTGGCAGAGTTCAAAATTACTCCCTTTTTGAACTGGGTAGTTTTTTCCTCCTTGTCCTTAATGATTGGAATTCAGTTCTTGGTTTTTGCACTAATTGCTGATATGGTTAAAACTAACCGTCAGGTGACAGATGAGGTGCTTTATCGCCAGAAGAAGAGTAACTTTTTTGATTGAGGAGCACGCAACTGGAGGCTAGAGGCTTGATACTGGAAACTGGAGAAGAGAAAAAGGATGCTAGCTTTCGGCCTCTAGTTTCTCCCCTCCAGATTAGTATATTCGTATGTGATTCGTACTTCGTAATTTCCAATATTTCTAATTCAGGAATTTTTTTACTAATTCAGAAGCATCCGCTAAGCTTTTTACCCAGCGGATGTTTTTTTTCTTTTTCAGCCAAGTCATTTGGCGTTTGGCATAGTTTTTTTCTGCTAGGAAAACCCGCTCTTTTAGCTCGCTTAAGTCAATTTCTTCTTTTAAATATTGAGGAATCCAATAATAGGCTAAGCCGAAAGCGGCTATTTTTTCCCAAGAAAGTCCGTGGTTTTTCTTTAGGTTTTCCACTTCTTTAATCATTCCCGCCAGCCAGCGACTCTCTAGACGTTTTTTTATTTTAGTTGCCAGCTTTTCCTTGGGCAACTTGATGCCGATTTCCAAAAATTCCAAATTTTCATTTTTGGTATTACTTTTTTGGGGAACTTTTCCCAGCGCCAAGCAAATTTCAATTGCTCTAATCAAGCGGACTTTGTTTTTGCTGTCAATGGTTTCGGCTCGTTTGCTATCTAGTTTTTTTAGTTTTTCGAATAATCCGGCGCTGGTCTTCTCACTTAGCTCTTCTCGTAGTTTTCGGTTAGGTTTGACTGGGGGTAAAATAATTCCTTCCACCACGGCATCAATCCAAAAGGTTGAACCGCCACAAATAATTGGCAATTTGCCTCGCTCAGCCACCTCTTCTATTTTCAAAAGACAGTCTTTTTGGAACTGCGATACATTATACTCTTGGCTGGGCGAGATAAAGTCAATCAGGTGATGGGCAATTCCTTCAGAGAAAAAGGCCTGCTCTTTTTGGCTTATCTTTTTCCATTCTCCCTCCACTTTGCCGGTGCCCAAATTCATCGCTTGGTAGATTTGTCTGGAGTCAGCAGAAATTACTTCGCCGTTATATTCTTTGGCTAATTCAATCGCCAAATTAGACTTACCGGAAGAAGTCGGACCCAAAACCACCACCACTTTTATCTTCTCTGATTGTTTCATTCTTTTGAAAAAAGTAATAATTGAAAGCGACCGGTAGATACATTTTTCTTTAATTGGTGTCCTGGGCGACTGGCTTTTAGTTTGGTCAGCTTCTCCGCTTCCGTCGCTTTGAAAAAACTATTTTTCGTTTGAATTTCTCTGTCGGGTAAAAAGGAAATTTTTACTTTTTCTTTTTTGCAAACATAGTTCAAAGATCTTTGGAATTTGAATTTTTCCATAAAGAGCGGGTGTTTTTCCTGATTAGTTTTCAGATTTTGACACATTCTGGTCAGTTCTCCGTAGCTAATTCCGCCGTAAACTCCGTTTGGCAGATGATGCTTTTGCGGGTGGTAGGCTTGGTAAAAAACTAGCAAGTTGGTGCCAATAATCAGCGCTACCAATCCCCAAACTGCCCAAACTAGTTTTTTCTCCAATAGAAATTGGATAAAATAGCCCAGAAGTAAGTAGGGCAGGAAAATCAAAATTAGCAAAAAGCGGAATTTTAGTTCACCACCAATCAGTAGGAAAAAAGCAAGTCCAATTAGTGAAAAGAGGAGCATTATCCCTAGGGGGCTAGCATGGTTTTGTTGGGATAATTCGCCCCAGACTTTAATCAAGAAAACAACGATTAAAAGCAAGGAAAAGACTAATAATGCCATTTCTTTGAAGTCTGCTTTTTTGAATAATTCGTCTATTTCAGTCCAGCTGATTCTTGGCTCCAAGCCGGTTAGTTGATAAGCGGTGCCTTGTAGGAAGAATTCACCTAATCCTAGTGCACTAGCACCAAAGGCGGTTTCTTCCGATGATTTTTTCTCTGTGCCTTGCCAGAAGGCTTTCAGATTAGCTTGTTCGTGAGCAAAACTACCGACAAGAAAGGGTAAATTGAAAAGCAGGAGCGCCAAACAGCAAGCGGTGTAATTTTTGAAAAGATGGCGGCGATTGATTTTTTGCTGATACCAGCGATAAGTTAGCGCTAGCATTAAAGCCAGTGGCATAATCACTAAAAGAGTGGTGTGTAGTTGCATTCCAATTGCTGTCACCATTCCCAAGAGCAAGTAATGCCAAAAAAGTTTAGCAGAGGGTTGTTTGGTGTAGGTTAAGAGCCAAAGAAAAGCCAGCACGAAAAAAGGCATAGCGTTAGGGTTCCAGCCGAAGCGAGCGTATTTGATGGCGTAAAAAGCCATGGCATAAAGTCCCGTTAAAATCAAGGCAACTTTATCAGGAAAAAGTTTTCTGAAAAGAAAGTAGAAAATAACAATTGAAAAGAGCGATAAAATTGGAATAAAAAAAGCAATTCCCGTTGGGTTAAAGCCAAAAATTAGGCCCGACAAATATTCCAGGTAATAGAAAGTGGCGCCTAGGTGAAAATTGGTCCCGCCGGCTTTTGGTCCCAGTAGGGGAAATTCGCCCGTTTCTTTCATTTTTTCTACCACTTTGATGTCGCGCACTTGGTCATTGTTGAAGCGCATCCAATCTTCAAAGTGATAAAATCGCATCAGCCCACCCATGCAGACAATTAGCAACAGAATAATGAGGCTGGAATTGTTGGTGACTTTTCTAATCATTTTCTTTTTCAAATTCAATAATTCGGATGTAGTTTTCGGTGCGACCGTTGATATTTAGTTCCCAGTAGGGATTTTCCTTTGATTTTCGGAAGTAATACCAAAAGTCTTTTTCCGGATGTGGATTGTTAAGTAAGATGAAATTATTTTTCTTCTTAATCACTGATCTTTTGGAGATAACGAAAAAGTCGGGCTGCACTTTGTTCAAATCAATCCTTTTTTTGCGCAAGCATTGACCCTTGAAAAAACGGCAAAAAGCATTGGAATTAGAGTAGGCAACCAACTTTTCCGCATCGGGGCGCTGGTTAAGTTGCTCGGCTGCTTCATAAAAGCCGTGTCCCCAAGTATCGTGCACGCTGTGAGTAGTCGGCAACAGAAAGTTATCGTAGTTAAAGTAGAAAGGTTTAATTTTCCAAAATACAAACAAGCCGTTAAGCATAATTAACACCCAAATTAACCACAGCAGCCTTGCTTTTTTCTTTGAGCGGCAAGTAAACTCACCAATCACTGCAGCGACAAAGATGGCAATTAGGGGATAGAGAATGATGCAGTAGCGCGCGTTGGTAATAATCTTGGCCAAAAAAGTCGCCAAAAAGTAGATGGGAATAAAGCTGGCAATGGAAAAAAGAATTAAATCGTTGTGCAGCTGTTTTTTCCGGTAGGCAAAAAAGGTGATCGCTAAAATTAGTCCGATGAAGAAGGGGTAAATAGAAAAAATGAAGGGATAGATTTCAGTCAAGATGATCTGGAAGCTTTCCCATATAGTGGCGTGCTTGCGATCAATTAGCGGTTTGAAATTAAATTTTTTCGGTTCATTGGTGTAGACCAAATCGCTGAGCTGATTGACGGGGGCAATTTTTTCACCCAGCCAGAGATTAGCAATGGAGATAATGAAAATAGCAGAAAGAGTGGTTAGCGCAAAAAGCAGAGCTGGTCTTTTGTAGTTAGTCAGTTTTTTCAGAGTAGTGCCAAGCAATTTTTTGTTCCAAAAATAAATCAAAGCCAAAACAACAACTATGCCAATGGCAAAATAAATCATTTCCGGATTGATGAATTGGCCAATGCCTTTGAAAAAGAGCTCTTTTTTGACAATTACCGCGGGTAAAATCAGGGCAAAAATCAAATTGGAAATCACAAAAATAATTAGTAGTTGCTTGATTAGCAAGAATAGGCTTTGATTAAGTTCCTTTTCTTTTGATTGAGGGCGGAAAATGAGATCAGCCAGTCCCGCAATGATGAAAAAGGCGAAGAGGATAAAGGAAGTGTATTTTGAAAGCAGGGAAAATCCGAGTAAAATGGCGCAGCTAAAAAGAAATTTTTTCTGCTGAGTTTCCAGTAGTGCCAAGAATGAAAGGGCTGAGAGCGCTCCGAAAATCCAAAAGAAGCTGTCAGGGTTAATAATTTGAGCAATACCCATCAGAATAGGGCTAGTAGCAATTAGCGTGGTGGTAATCAATCCCAGCTGATAAGATTTGAAAACCACACTACTTAAATAGAAAAAGGCTAGCAGAGAAAGAGTAGAGAAAATCAAAACCGGCAAGCGAAGCCCAAAATTAAGCTCTAAATTTCTTTTGATGTCGTATTTTCGGAATAGTTTTTGGTCGTAATTGGGGTCCACTTGATGATTGGCTCCTGGATTTTTATCCCAGAGTAGATTGACGCCGGAAATTAAAGCGACGGTTATCCCCGGTTTGTCGTTGATATAAGTTTTTTCCCAATTGTGCTCACTTAGCGCTTGCCAATAATTAGGAATTCGTTGGAATTTCCAAAGATGCTCATCGGCGGTTTCAAATTGCGCCAAATGATAAAAACCAAAGCTGAAAAAGTAAATCAGAACCAAGGCGAGGGCAAAAATTATCTTTTTTTCTAATTTCATTTTTTTACGACAAATAATTGTTTTACTTAACTCATCTTATCATTTATAATTAGAATATTCAATTCTTATCAGTAAAATAAAAAACAAAAATGAGTTGGTTTAGTTTAGCGATTATTGCCTATCTCTTATTGTCGGCCGAATCGGTGGCAAATAAATTTCTGATTTCGGGCAAGGTAAGGTCTTGGCAGGTCTATCTTTTTTATGTGGTTTTGCTATCGTCGTTCAGTTTTCTGTTGTTTCCGTTGGGTTTGCAATGGGAGGGGTGGGATTTTTTCTTGCTCTCGGTTTTGTCGGGAGTGTTTTTCTTTTTTTATCTTTTTACGCTCTTTCGTTCTTTGAAGCGGGCGACTGCTTCGCGTACTTTTGTAGTAGTGGGGGCAGTTTCCGCTTTAGCTAGCATTCCTCTTTCCGCCCTATTTTTGGGCGAGGAATTTTCTCACGCCAATCTATTGGGGATTGTTTTTTTGCTAGTCGGTAGCTTGGTGATGAGTTTTCAGGTTACTCAAAAAAGGTTGGTGCCGTTTTGGCATCATATTGTTTTGGCGGGTATTTTCTTTGCGCTGTTTTCGGTTTTGTTTAAGTATTCTTTTCTGGTGGCGCAAGAAGCCAACTTTATCAGTGGCTATATTTACAGTCGGGTGGGTTTGGTGCTGTCACTTTTATTTTGGTTTTTAGTCTTCAAAAAATATCGACACAAAGTGCTTGTGGGACTGAAAAAGAAAAGCGAGAAAAAGCACGCTAGTAATTTTGGCTGGACTTTGCTGGTTAAAACAGTGGCGGGAGTGGCGGCAATTATGCTCGACTACAGCAAGTCAATTGGTGAAGTGGCTAAAATCAACGCTCTTTCCGCGGTGCAGTATCTTTTTATCTTCCTAATTTCAGTGCTGCTGGGACTTTATTTTAAGGAAGTCTTGGGAGAGAATTTGGAAAGGAAAAATTTCTACTATAAATTAACCGGCGCGGTTATGGTAATGGTGGGAGTGATGTTGATTAGTGATTTAGTTATTTAGTGATTTTGTTTGTATTGAGTTGGGGTTAAAATGTCAGGCAGCTAGATAATCAGGCTGTTGCTCTTTTGTCTTTTTTTGGCTAGAATGAGTGCACAAAGATTTAATGAGCTATCTAGATTAAGCGTAAATTTGGATGGGTTCTAGGGAGTGCGGGCAACTTGTTCCTGTTTGGAACAAGTTTAGGTTAGATGGTAATTCAGTATGTGCAAATTTTGCACATACTGCAAAGGACGGCAAAGTTTATCAAGTCCATTTCTACAATCTAGATGTCATTTTAGCCGTGGGCTATCGCACTAATTCTAAGACAGCGATTGCTTTTTGTCAGCTTTCAGAAGTAGGTTAATAATAAATTTTTTTAGAAATAAACATATGTCAAAAATTATTACCGATGAAAAAAGGATTGATGAGGTTTTGGAGCGAGGAGTGCTGGTCGAGTTTTTACCTACCAAAAAAGAGTTTAAGGCGGCTTTGATGAGCGGCAAAAAGTTGCGTTTCTATATCGGGGCTGATCCAACTGCCAAGGCGCTTCATTTGGGACATGCTCAGAATTTAATGGTACTGGAGAGTTTTCGGCGCTTGGGGCACGAAGTGATTTTTCTGATTGGTGACTTTACTGGCATGATCGGTGATCCTAGTGATAAGAGTTCGGCGCGAGTAAAGCAGACGCGTGAGGAGGTGGAAGCTAATTTCAAAACTTGGAAGAAGCAGGTCAAAAATATTTTGAATTTTGATGATGCGGAAAATCCGGTTCAAATTAAGTATAATTCGGAGTGGCTGGGGAAGTTAGACTTTGCTCAAGCGATAGAGCTGGCCAGTAATTTTACAGTTCAGCAAATGTTGGAGCGGGATATGTTTGAGAAGCGCTTGCAAGGTGGTCGTCCCATTTACTTGCATGAATTTTTCTATCCTTTAATGCAGGGTTATGACAGTGTGGTAATGGATGTGGATGTAGAGCTTTGCGGGACTGATCAGATTTTCAATGCGTTGGCGGGGCGGACTTTGATGCAGAAGCTGAAGAAAAAGGATAAGTTTGTGATTGTCAATAAGCTTTTAGCGGATGAAAAGACGGGTTTGTTGATGTCGAAATCTAATGGCACGGGAGTGTTCTTGGATCTTGCGGCGAACGATCTTTTTGGGGCAATTATGGCGCAGACTGATGGTATGCTGAAACCTTTATTCTTAGGCTGTACTTGGCTTTCTTTGGATGAAATTAATGAGTTATTGCAATTAGAAAATCCGCGGGATGCAAAGGTGAGGCTGGCTTTTGAAATCACTAAAATCTACCACGGAAAAGAGGCGGCCGAAAAAGCGCAGCAAGATTTTGAGAATAAGTTTTCTAAAAAAGACGCGGAGATTGAAGCGGCAGAGATGAAAGTGGCAGAGGGCGAGAGCTTGATTGAAAAGTTAGTAGAAGAAGGTTTGGCTCAAAGTAATGGCGATGCTAAAAGAAAAATCAAACAAGGCGGAGTCAGCCTAGCTGGCGAGAAAGTCACTCAAATTGATTACCAATTTTCTCCCGAAGATGAAGGAAAGATTCTGAAAGTGGGCAAGAAAGATTTTCGTAAGCTTAGTTTCGAATAGTAATTTAA
>PDWI01009922.1_pt1 | contig 10786 bp, 8 predicted proteins | sample 1430891 | NCBI WGS metagenome assembly PDWI01 (sample SAMN01162508, study PRJNA174530) | Oral metagenome, whole genome shotgun sequencing project. | biome: Marine environment; feature: Marine mammal; material: Swab sample of the gingival sulcus; isolation source: swab sample of gingival sulcus... | reverse complement strand
CAGATAAAGCTATTCTAATTCTTGAAGTAGATATTCTAGACTTTATATCTTCAAGCCATTTTTTATATTCATTATTTATTTGTAATTCACTCATCTGTTCTCTCCATAATTATCATCAAAAAAACATCATTAGGCGCACAATAAAGTGCCTTGCATATTTTCTCTAAGTTCTTCATTGTAATAATTTATAAGCAACTTTACAGCTTACTCCTCATATCTTCTTTTATAATATTATACTTTATAATACTAAAAATATACAGAGTGTTTTATTAACTAATTAAACCTTAATAACAACTGTATTCTCACTAAGTTTTATTTCCCCAACTCTCAATAATTCCTTATTTTTAAACAAATTTACATCATTATCCTGCTAAGAGATTAAACTAATAACTACAAAACAAATTCCATTGATGCCTCATTACTATCTGATTCATAAACAACAGTATTCTTCCGAACATCAATTAGTTTAACACGCACATATGCTCTTAGTGACTCTTTAATAACATCTGTCATCTCGCCCTTGACAGGTGCATATAATTCTCTAGAATTTTCTGTTTTTGCATATATCATAAGTAGGTGTTTACCATCACCTACACTAATATTAACCCTATCACTATCTGCATGAACCAATACTTTTGCGCCTGTATATGTTGCAAATCGGTACTGCTTGCCATCAAATAAAAAATTACAAATAAAGCCTTGAAAGTCTTTAAACAAAAATGGTATGTGAGCATAGGAAAAGAAAAGGCTAGTATCCTGAGTATTAAAGTGGTTGCACTGAATCCATATATAATCCTTTGGAAATGATGAGCCCCAATCTTTTTCAATATAACCTCTGCCACCGTCAAAAGAAATGTCTCTGTCACCTATTGTTAAAGTTCCAGAAAGAAGATGATTCATGCTGAGCACTCCATGATTGCACTGCATAAAAGGAATATAACTAAATATACCCATGATGTTTGGATTGAATACACTATAATCTAGCTTTGTAACATCAGAATAAGAAAGCTGACCATGCACTGATATATTTTCACCCACAAAATTAATGTCTATCCCCTCATAAGAAAATCTATTATCATCAATCTCCACCATAAAAGGCTTGCTCAGTGCTTTAAAACTTGAAATATCTAATTTCATCACATCAGTGAGAACTTCACTTTCTGACTGGTAAATGACCTGAATATAGGCAAAGTTTGAACCACCCGAATAGCTTACACTAGGTATAAAGCTGATGGTATGCTTCCTAGAAGCATCAACATGTTTATAATACCAGCCTTCAAAATAATTTTTATTATATCTTCTTTTCATATAAATTTCAGGATGCCTATGTCTATTCATATCATAACTCCTATCAGGGTTTAATCGCAATTTAGGTTCTTTTTTTGTTAAATACATTATAACAGAATTTACATCTTTGGTCACTTTTTAGTTGAATTTCATACTAATCTCATGTAAAATTTTTAGTCTATCATTCAGAGTCTATGAAACACTTTGCAAAATGCTCTGAAGAAGCTACCCTTAAGTTCTCATTTTCAAGTGTCTAGCAATGCCCCCCCACCAGAAAGAATCGTGTCGCGTTGTCATTTTCGAAACCCAAGAAGAGAGCAGAAAATTCTAAAGTCTTAAACAACAGATGCCTTCATATAGTTCTGAAAGAATAAATGATTATTGTTTATGCCAAGTGAATACCTCCCCACCAAAAAAGCAAGCTCGACATATTTTTCAGTCGTCTTTTACTGCTCATTACTTGGTCTTTGAAAAATGCTAGATTCCTACGTCGAGCCTTCGGCTCTCCTCTGGATGACAGCGCGTGGTGTTTCAAGGTGTGGAATCTTAGACTAAAGTTTTAAAAATAAAGTAGTATAAAAATACATATAGCTACAACAATACCACAATCGATTACATACTTCATAATCAAAATTTCAAAAGCAATATAATCGATTGTGGTACATTATAGAAAACACACTTGTAACACATAGTATAACTAAAACAAAAGATATCTAGGTGTTTTCTCCTTATACTGTTCTAACTATACTAAAACCTTATCAATTACAATGTCCACTCTTTCCTACTTACCAGCGCACTCCAAAAAGCACTGTACTTTTCGGATGATGAAACAAGGTCTTGGTGTTTGCCAAAATCAATTAATCTACCAGAATCTATTACAGCAATATTATCTGCATTTTTAATAGATGATAGCCTATGCGCAATAACAACAACTGTTTTATCTCTTGAAAGTTCTTCCAGCGAAGAAGTAATAACAGCTTCATTTATCCCATCTAAAGCCGATGTTATCTCGTCCAATAACAAAATTGGTGCATTTTTCAGAAAGGCTCTGGCAACACTAACTCGCTGCTTTTCTCCACCAGATAGTTGACCACCACCTTCTCCTACCACAGTATCCCAACCATTCGGCAACCTCTCTATTACTTCATCCAATCTAGCTTTTTTAGCTGCCTCCATGAGATCTGCCTCACTTGCATTTGGATTAGCGATAGACACATTTTCTCTTATTGTAGTGTTAAACAGATAAACTTCTTGAAACACCATCGATATCATACTCATCAGCTTATCAGTTTTTATCTCTTTTATGTTTACGCCATTTATGAGAATTTCCCCACTATCTACATCCCAAAACCTTGCAATCAGTTTATTAACGGTTGACTTTCCGCTGCCGCTTGCACCTACAAGTGCTGTAATTTCATTTGCCCTAATTTTTAAACTTAAATCCTTTATCACTCTAGTATCTTTGATATAACTAAAGTTAACGTCCTTAAATTCAATATTAAAACAACTATTATCAGCCAATTCAACATCAGTGGTAGCTTCCTTCAAAGTCTCTGCACAAACAATAGAATTAATTCGCTCTAAAGCTGATTTTATATTAAACATTTCAGACATATAACCTATTAAAGAAGATAGCGGATTTGAAAAGCGAAACATTGCAACCACAATGCCGACAAAAGTATATAATTCAATGCTTGAATTCTTTAGTTCTATGGCAGACATCAGCAGTATAAGAAGTGTAGCCAGATTCACTACAAGCATATACTTAAAGGTATTACGCCCTTTTTTTCTAAGCGTCTTAACGCTTTGATTTCTATCATAAATAAGTGCATCATCTAATCGATTCCACCCATTCACAAGAACACCACTAGCTCTTAGTACAGGCTGAAGCTGTGCAAATTCAACAATTACCGACTCCATTTTTTGGTTCGCCAATACATTTTCTGACTCCAATTCACCAAGCGACTTGATGTTATTACGCCAAAAGTAATACATAATAGGTAGCATCGTAATTAGAACAAATGCATACTTTATAGAAATAAATAACAAGGATATACCTATGACAGCAGACGAAGAAACGACAGTCAAAATTTCTGGTAATACTATAGGTGGGTAGTGACTTAAAGTATTGATATCAGAACTAATTACCTTTGATACCTTCCCTTTTGAAGACGCATCAAACCACCCAAGTGGAAGTTTTATAATAGCACTACCTAATGCCCTAGTCTTTGTATCGCACACTTCCCACACAGACATATGATTGCCAATATTTACACCAATATAATTTAAAACAAAGCACAATGCAGCAATAACAGCAATGTAGAGAACCCACGAAAGTGCACCTGCAGTATTTCTAGAAAAGAGTTCTTTAAACAATGGTATAGTGAGCATTACAGAAATACCTTGAAGTACACCACTAATAATGAAAATAGATTTTAGTACAATAAACCGCTGATTCTCAATGGTATCATTTTTAAAAAATTCCATTACCTATCCCCCCCTTCACTATTTTGCGATAGCCACATATCTCGATACAAGCCATTTAAAGTTATTAACACATCATGTGTCCCCTCTTGGACAACACTCCCCTTTTCAAAGACAACAATTTTATCTGCATTTACGATACTTGATAGCCTATGAGCTATCATAACTACTGTCTTATTACTTCTAAGAGCACTTAAGGCTTTTTGAATTTCAACCTCTGACTCTGCATCAGCTTGTGCTGTAGCCTCATCTAACAGGACAATTGGCGTATCAGCAAGAAGCGCTCTAGCAATCGTAATGCGCTGTTTCTCGCCACCAGAAAGCACAACACCCTCATCGCCATATATTGAATCATAGCCATTTGGCAGTTGCATAATCCTATCATGGATACAGGCAGCCTTTGCTGCGCGTTCTACTTCCTCCCGTGTTGCCCCATCCTTTGATAGCGATATATTATCAAAAATAGAAGCATTCATAAGAGCAATATCTTGAAAGACAAGAGAAATATTGGAAAGCATATCCTTTTCCGATAAATCCCTCACATCAATACCACCAATTGTAACACGCCCCTCACTCACATCCCAAAATCTTGATATTAACCTCGCCATTGTTGTCTTGCCAGAACCAGAAGCACCTACAAATGCAGTTAAGCCATTCTTCTCTATATTGCAATTTATATTGCGCAAAACATAATTCTCACCATCATAGGCAAAATTAACATTTTCAAATAGTATATCACCATTTACAAAATCACTTGGCTTTTCTTTAAATACTTGGTCGCTATTTTCATATAGATTTAGCAAAGTATTAACTGCATGCTTACCATCCCTAATAAAATTACCTAACTGCATAACAGCAATAAGTGTTGATGGAAGAGCAATAGATAAGAGCATAAATAGCAAACTATACTCTGGCTGTAACCAACCCTTATCAATTGAATACATACATACAAGGAGTGATACCAAAAGCATAATTGTAGGTTGAATAGCTGCCATGACAAAAGAAATCGCCTTAGAAGAAGTACCTAACCATTCAAAAGAGACATTAGAAAACGCCTGCAAAGCAACATCAAAGCGTTTAAAGAGAGTCCCACTTATACCAAAGTTTTTAATTTCTTTTATGCCATCAACCATCTCAATAGCTGAATGAGACATTTCTCTTTGAGATTTTTCATATCTAGAATTAATATCCTCCATCCCCCTTGAAGAAAAACTCATCCAAAACATGCCAATAAACAGTATCAAAAAGGCAAACCCCAAAATTATTAATGCAGTGTGCCATTCCATTACAAGCATTATGACAATGCAAGACACAGGAAGTGTTATACCAGCTGCAGCCTCACTAAAAACATGGGCTACTATTGTATGAATTTTAATTGTGTTTTCAGAGACTAGTTTTCTAATAGCACCAGATGACGTCTCAGAAAAAAAACCTAAGGGAAGTCTTGACAGTTTTTCAGAAAAGTCCTTTCTTAAAGTGTATCTAAAATTAGCCTCTACTATATGAGCATAACCTAAACTGATCATATGAAGTATCTGCTTTAAAACAAGACCAACTGCAGCAATAATTATCCAAATAAGAAATTGATCAGCATCTCCTGCTAAATACTTACTAATTGATACAGTAACAGCAATAGGAGCAATAAACTGAGAAATACTGCCAATAATCGAAAGCAAAACTACAATAAAAAGTTCAAATTTAATGGGTTTAATCAAATCATTAAATGATTTAGGGTACTTATGTTCCATCTAAAAATCTCCTCCTTTCAACACAATTAACAAAACTCGATCAACTTGTTCCAAGCAAAAAATGTCGTGATTTTAGGAACAAAATCAAGTGCCTCTGAAAGCGAAAAATCATGAACAACGAGTTCAAATAAAGCAGTCCAATAGGACGTCAACAGAATATGAAATTCAATATAAGAAAGATGAAGTATACAACGACCTTCCATCTCCAACTGCTTCATAAATTCGTAAGACACAATAAAGTTTTTTTCTATAAAATCATTGATAAAACTAGAATATATTGTTCCATCAGACTTTGATAACAAAATGACAGCAGCTTCTCTATACTTATAAATTTCTTTAAGCCAATACTTCACGACTTCATCTACATTTAACCAGCTGTCTCTTAATCTGCCCTCCTCAGCTCGTCTTTGATTCATATCAATACCACTACTCATAAGATTGTCAAAAAGGTCAATAGCTGGTTTTACAACATCAATAAATAATTCTTCCTTCCCCTTATACCTTCTATAAATCGCACCAGTTGTAACACCTGCGTTTGCACAAATGGATTTTAATGAAGCATCTAAAAATCCCTTATCCAAAAACTCTTTCTTAGCACTCTCTAAAATCTTAGGGTCTAAAGTCAAATCTCTATTAGACATACACACCTCAACTCAAAAGCATAAATAAATAACAACACTGATAATTGTGTTATCAGTTAATATGATAAATATTATCACAGCCTAAAAGCATTGTCAATAACTCTATAAAAAAACTGATGCAATCCAATTGCATCAGCATTTTAAACTAATTTAGTTTTAAAACTTTAGTTTGTTATTCAGAGAAGCATAACAACGTAAGAATCTGAGTATTTGCAATGGATATATATATTATCCACGCTAGATTCCTACGTCACTCCTTACGTCGTTTCTCTGAATGACAGCGTGGGAAGAATGAGACTTCATTCCAATTTAGTAGTGTTTTATAGGCTCTGAAATGACAGACTAAAGATTTTATCTGTGATTAGTATTAGTTGAATTTCATTTTACAATGAAGGAAATATTAATGGCAATCTAGAAAACATAGTATTCTAAGATGATATTAACAAAAATGGCGACCTAAGTCGCCATTTTCTATCCCCAGTTTAAAACTTAAACTGAATAATATGCAATAATCAAAATAAAGCATTCCTTCTGCCAAAAACTATGCTATGACATCCAGATGTACTTCGCTCTTGGATTTAGTTGCCCATCTGTTTTGCAACTTCCTCAGCGAAGTTCTCTTCCTTTTTTTCTAAACCCTCACCAACTTCTAGTCTCATGAACCTAGTGATTTCAAGTTCTATGCCAAGCTTTTTAGCTTCTGCTTCTAGGGCTTCTTTTACTGTAAGTTCATCATTTAGTACATAGTGCTGGCTGTTTAGGCAGTACTGCTGGTCAATTTGAGTATTGTCAACAACATATCTCTTCATTTGACCTGGTAGTATTTTATCCCAAATCTTTTCTGGCTTGTTTTGAGCCTTTAGTTCTTCTTTGAATGCTTCTTCTGCTTTAGCTAATACTTCAGGAGTTAGCTGCATCATTGAACCATACTCAGGCATCTTCTTAAGGTTTTTGCCAAGTCTCTTTGCTTCGTCATTGTACTTCTCAATATCAGCTTTCATAGCTAGTACTTCTTTTTCTACAAACTCAAGAGTAAGTTCAGAATAATCTAAGTACTTAGGGTTCATAGCTGTGATGTGCATACAAACATTTGATAAGAACTTTCTAGCTTTTTCAGCATCTTCTACACTTGTAGATTTTGCTTCAACGATAGTAGCAACTTTACCATTGAAGTGTTGGTAACCTTGTACAATAGAATTTTCGCCAGCTGCTAATGTAGCCATTCTTCTAACAACTAGGTTCTCACCAATTACAGCGATTTGACCATTGAAGAATTCTGTGAAAGTCTTTCCTTCAATAGTAGACTCATTAAGACCTTCAACTGTAGTGATGTCATTGTCAAAGATGTGCTTTGTAATCTTCTTACATAGCTCTACAAAGTTTTCGTTCTTAGCAACAAAGTCAGTCTCTGAGTTAATCTCTGAAACAGTAGCTTTGTTTTTATCATAATCAGCTACAAGTGTTGCTAGACCTTCTGCTGCAAGTCTATCAACTTTCTTAGCTGCCTTTCCAAGACCTTTTTCTCTTAGATAGTCAACTGCTGCATCAATATCTCCGTCTTTTTCAACTAGTGCTTTTTTACAATCAAGCATTCCTGCTCCAGTAAGCTCTCTTAACTGCTTGACCATTTGGGCTGTTACTGCCATATTATTACCCCCCTTATAAAAGTAATTTTTATTCTTCTGAAGCTTCTACAGTCTCTTCTACAACTGCCTGAGCTTCTTCGTTGTTCTCATATTCTTCAACGTCTTCTAGCTGCTCACCTTGTTTTCCTTCGATAACTGCATCAGCAATCTTTGAAGTGATTAGCTTAATTGCTCTGATAGCGTCATCGTTACCAGGGATAACAACATCAATGCCATCAGGGTCACAGTTTGTATCAACGATAGCAATTACAGGAATACCTAGCTTGTTAGCTTCTTTAATTGCTGTAACTTCTTTTCTAACATCTACCACAAATAGAGCAGATGGAAGTTTTTTCATATCTTTAATTCCACCTAAAAACTTCTCTAACTTTTCTTTTCTCTTTAGTAATTGACCAACTTCTTTTTTAGGTAGACTATCAAAAGTACCATCTTCTTGCTTTCTCTCAAGTTCAAATAGCAAATCAATACTCTGTTTGATAGTTGCAAAGTTTGTAAGCATTCCACCTAGCCATCTTTGAGCTACATAGTACTGTCCACATCTCTTTGCTTCTTTTTCAATAGCTTCTTGAGCTTGCTTTTTAGTTCCTACAAAAAGAACGCTTCCACCATCAGCAACGATGTCTTTTACAAGTTCGTATGCTGCGTCAACTTTCTTTTGAGTTTTAGCAAGGTCTAGTATATAGATACCATTTCTTTCAGTAAAGATATACTCTGCCATTTTAGGATTCCATTTTCTAGTTTGGTGCCCAAAGTGAACCCCAGCTTCGAGCAACTGTCTCATTGTTACGATTGACATTTTTACACCTCCGAGTTTTCCTTCCGCTTCTATCATCTTCGCAAATTAACCACAACTGGCACCCGCTTGCAAATTAAGAAGCGTGCAAATATATGGCAAGCTGTCCTGCCATTTCTCCTAAGTATAACACATAGGAATTTTTAGTTCAATATATTTTTTCAAATTTTATAATTCACCTAGATGACCCATCATTAATAGTTCTTCTTCACTTGCAAGACCATCATCAGCAGCATCACCATCATCAGCAGCATCATAGATTTCCATATTGTCAAATTCTAAGTCCATGCCCAGAACAAATACTTCATCATATAGTTTACTCAGCTTTTCATCAGACATAGAGATAAAATCTCTTTTATATAAATTAAGCTGTCCAGCTGCAGCCAAATACATATAAAAAAGCTCTAACATTTCTTCTCTACTTAGCATAGTAGCACCCCCTGTTTAATCAAAGATTTACAATATTTTACAAAGTGTAGTTTATAGAATAGCAAGGTAAGGCTTTGCCACGCTAGATTCCTACGTCGCTATTATACTTCGAAGCAAGTCATGACCCACCAGAAACACCATATCCCTTGCTGTCATTCAGAGGAGCAAAGTGACGTAGGAATCTAGCATGGGATAAAGTGTTTCTGGAAGGTTCGGACTGCCGTCCTAAATAGTAAAAGACTCTGACAAAATTATTTACAAGCAAGCTCGATATATTTTTCAGTCGTCTTTTACTGCTCATTACTAGGCTTTCGAAAATGACAGCGGGGGAAAAGCATATTCTGGTGGGGCAACCTTACTTGCCGCAGGCGTGGAGAGCTTTATTACTCCACACCACTTAATTCATCAAACTTCTTTTTCATAGTAGGATTGTTCTTTGTCAACTTTTTAATTGATAAATCCTCGGCTTTTTCATTGGCAAGTCTGAGATTATTTTCAGATGACAAGAGAGCCTTCTTTGTCTTTTCCAAATGGTCTATTGTCTTATCGATTTCCTCAATCGCTTTTTGGAATTTTTCACTAGCCAGCCTATAATTCCGACCAAACTTACTCTTAAATTCTTCAATAGATTCTTCAAAGTGCGTAATATCAACATTTTGATTTTTTACTTGCTGAAGCTCTCTCTGATACTGCACAGAGTTTAATGCTGCATTTCGGAGCATGGTAATCATTGGTATAAAAAACTGTGGACGAATGACATACATTTTTTCATATCGATGAGATACATCAACAATACCTGTATTGTAATATTCGCTTTCAGATTCTAGCATACTGACTAAAACTGCATATTCACAGTTTTTTTCCCTTCTATCCTTGTCTAACTTCTTGAAGAAGTCTTCATTCTTTTTCTTAGTAGCTGTAGTGTCTGCTTCGTTTTTCATTTCAAACATGATTGAAATAAACTCTACACCGTCTAGGCTTTCTTTGTAAATATAATCACCCTTTGTTCCAGATGAGGCATCATTGTCTTTTTCAAAGTAGGCATGTTGAAAAGCAGTAGGACGAAGTTTATTGAACTCTGTTTCACAGTGAATTTCTAAACTCTCCCCAATCATTTTAGTTGACTGTCTTGCCTTATAGTCCTTGTAAAAAGCAATCTGATTGTCCTTCAATTCTAATTCATTCTTATATTTTTCTTCCAACGATTTTTCTTTTAACTGCCACTTACTCTCACTGATTTCTATCTCATTCTTTAGTTCTAGGACTTCTTTATCTTTCTCAGTGACAGCTTTTGCTATAGCTAGATTATTATCAGATTCTATTCTCTTAATTTGCCCTTTTAAATTCTCTATTTCTATATCTTTTTCTGAAAGCTTTTTCGCGAGTACAGCAGCTAATTTTGTCTCTAATTGCTCTTTGTCTTTTTTCTCAAGTTCTATCTTAGACTTTAGTTCAGAGACTTCTCTTGACATCTCAATTTCAAGTTCACTGAGAGCTACCTTTACTGCCTGCTGTTTCTCCTCTTCATAGAGTGTCTTTCTTTCGTTTAGCTCCTTTTCAAACTCCTTGTCACGAACCTGCTTTAAAATCGCAGCATAACCTGACTCATCAATTTGAAAAAACTCACCACACTTAGGACATTTTATTTCTTGCATACAATCCTTGTATGATATTTATAACGAGAAATATCATACTCTCCTTTCTTTTTTAAATTTTTATATTGTGGTTTATAATACATTCAGATACTGTGGATAATTT